>Ga0214235_1000686_pt1 | contig 11999 bp, 8 predicted proteins | sample TroBogypolimnion_2_FD_153073 | JGI IMG/M metagenome (GOLD analysis project Ga0214235, IMG submission 153073) | Freshwater microbial communities from Trout Bog Lake, WI - 15JUL2008 hypolimnion | ecosystem: Environmental > Aquatic > Freshwater > Lake > Hypolimnion/Profundal zone ... | reverse complement strand
GCTACCCATTTAAAGCGGGACAGATAAATAAAGCTGGCCTATTGATTCCGGGAGCGCTGAGCCCCAGCTCGGCGTTCCCAGAAAGTTATCTGTCTCGGCTTAAGTTGGTAGCCGTAACTACGCAAGCGTTTTGTCCCGTGTTAAATGGGTAGCCGTAACTTTTTAACATAGTCTTTCCTTTAGTGGGTTAATTCTTTTTTTAATGTTATTAGGCTATGCATCAACCAACCATCAACAAAATAGTCGCTTAGTTATCATGATGTTAGTGTGTTTTTAGTGATTTATGAGCGATTCTATCAACAAACCTTCAACAAAGTTAAGCCCACCACGGAATATAACGCATTGCCCTGACGCCTGCCTCTGAATCGAAAGGCTTAATCATGTCCGCATCAATAGTCTGCTTAATAATTCTGGATGCGTTAGCTTTATTCTGCTCCTCAATACCAAACCGCTCCTTAATCGAAGCATTATTCATGGGTTGGCGATTAACATATTTGAGGCAGCAGTGCAGATAACAGGCGCGGGTACGGTCTTCCTTACCCATATCCTTAAAGTCTTTATGACCAAATAATATTGCCCGCGTATGTTCAAGAGTGACTTCAAAAGCGGGTGCGTGTAGCTGGAAAAATTCAGTCTGGAAAACGACTTTGTCGATACCACTGTCACGCTCTTCACAAATACCGATACGACGTAAAAAAGAAGCCAGCGCTTCATTACGACTATGCTGCTGTATTTTCACAATGTAGCTTTAATAATTTCGCTAATTCTGTTCGCTGCATGTGGTTGGTTGCTACCGCAATAACCCAATCATAAAGCCGTGCATTATTCATCGTTGGTTTAATGTGGTTTTTTACTAAAAAAACCAGCATACATGCCGCTGCCGTGCGTTTATTACCGTCTAAAAAGGGATGATTATGAGCAATCGAATAACAATATTGACCGGCACTCTCATAAATATCTTGGGTATAATTCCATGTTTGTTGGGGTGCGCCTAAAGCAGATTCAAGCAAATTATTATCTCTAATACCCGCTAAACCACCAAAACGTTCAATTTGTTGTTGGTGTATTTTTAATGCCAATGGTTGAGAAATAAAAAATAGCTACGTCATTACTGCGCCAGTTTCTGAAAAGCATCTGTATATTGCTCCATCAGTTGCTCATGGATCAATAATGCTTCGTCGTCTGCTTCGTTTTTGTCGACTAACGGCTTGTTAATAGCATTTTGTAGCAACGCTAAAACAAACTCAGTGGGAGTTACTTGCTTGATTTTAGCGGCTTTCTTTAATTGTTCTTCTATTTCATCAGGAATGGTTAAGGTCATCATTTTTTATATCCTCAATGGCTAAGTTTTTATAATTTTCCTAGTTCCAACGCAGCGCATGGAAACTAGATAACTTTTATTTTATTTTTCAAAGCGTTCTGCTCTAACTGCTTTTATTTCATCGATAATTTCTTGCTCGGAAATGTCAGGTTCAACAGTCGGCATGTTTTGCGCGAATTGATTCCACTTTACTGCTAAGGCTTGCTTTTTAATAGGGTCGGCAACGCTGTGTTGATCGACAGAAAAACTGGCAACCATTTGATATATCTGTTGCAACGATAAGTTGTTATTTTGCAATGATGTTTGCATAACCTAAACCTCTTTAATTCAATTTTAATTTACCATTAAATCCAATAACGCCGGGTTCGGCTCTGGCGGGTTAGTTACTATATTCATTAAGTCCTGCATACCCTGAGTCGATAAAGTAATACTCGCTGGAATCATAATATCGATCGGTATTTCTTTTAATGCTTGTAAGTGATGCAATAATGCCTCCTTTGCTTGTCTATGATCAACCCCTTGCCTTCATTTAATTGAACCAATGAGTGGGTAGGATGGGCAAAGCATAGCGTGCCCATCACAGCGATTAATATTGATGGGCACGGCGTTGTCTTTGCCCATCCTACCTGATTCTGAGCCCTGTTCAAGAAGGAATGTTTTCACAACATCGACTCCAATTCGTATCTACTTTAAAAAGCAGGGTAAATTGAACATCATCAACAATTAAGCTTTTAATTTTAAAGTATTTTATTTTTTACATACCACGTTTTACCCGGGGATTTAAAGTAACCTGAGTTCGGGATAAGAATAATGAGACCACTTCTTTAAAACATGAAAGAATATAAGTTGTTATAAAAATATTTATCAGATTTAGAGGTGATCAAACATGAACGTAACACAAATATTTTGCGATGCGGATGATTTTTGCCAAATATTCCTCCCCGACTGAAAAAGGATTATCTGATGGCTAATCCGCCTTAGGTGTTACTTTTTAAGTAGCATCGTAACTGATAGTTCCGAATAACCTCGCACCACTGAGTTTCATCGAGGCTACTTGCTTGCTAACTCAAGTTAAAGCATAGCTGTCGTTAGTGACTTAAGCCATCAATTTTGCATGATTTCCACTATAGTTTTTCAAAAAACGCCAGTTTAATACCATCAAAAAAAACAGTCTCTATAACTCGATGTTCAAGTTTTTAAATAAGACTTTAAAAACAGCAAGTTAAAATCTATGAAATTTAGGTTTGTGAGGTTATTTTGCGAGTTATCAAATAGCAAAAAACCATAACACCTTGATTTATAATAAAACTTAATTTCCGCCCGTTTTATTATAAATCAACAAGTTATAAAAACTTGAACATCGAGTATAAGTATTCCTACGGATGTTATCTAGCGTTCGCATAGCGTATATTGCTTTTCGTTGTTTTTTTTATTCAAACCATACGGCATTAATACCTTAACGGACTCTATATTGGTAGCAGATTATCGAAACCTTAGTTTAAATAAATGGCTGGTTTTTATGATCTCTTTGTTTAAAAGTCTTCTCTTTAGCGATATAAAAAGCGTGAAAAATATTATGAATAAAACTCAAGTTGCCTGTGAATTTGAAGGTCCAGGTAGTAGCTATGCAAACAAAACAAGCATTTTATGGGTTACTGGGTATCTTATTTTTATGACGTTCATATCAATGGCCGTATTAGCTGTGTTATGGCCTACATATGAGGATAGCACTTGGACTTTACCTGTAAGTAGCGAACTATCGATAAGCTCAATTTCACCCAGTCATGGAAAAATTAAAGAGGAGGTTTGGGTCAGTATACGGGGTACAGGCTTCACGGATACTACTAAAGTCAATTTTGGTACGGCTGACGTTCCCCAAAAAGACATCATAATCGCCGACTCAACGCATTTAAGAGTTAAAGGGCCTAATCAAACGCCAGAAAAAGAAGGTGTTGTTGATATTGTTGTTAGCAATCCAGAGCAAAATAAGAGACGGGCTTTAGTTGCTGGATTTTATTATTACAAAGACAAACCCTCCAAAGCTACTATTAGTTTTCTTTCACCTAATACCGGCCCTCTTACGGGTGGCCAGACCGTGACTATTAAAGGTTCTGGCTTTGACAATAAAATCACAGAAGTCAGATTTGGCGGAGTGCTGGGTACTAATTTATATGTTCAGAATAACGAATCTCTTGTCGTTACAACACCCACTCATGGAGTGGGTAAGGTTGATGTGGCGGTAGATGCTGGTGAAATCACTACAAGTTCCGAGAGCTATACATATGCCTATTGGGTTAGCCCCTTTTCCTTGCTGATAATGGTCATTTGCGCGGGGGGATTAGGTGGCTGTTTGCATGGCTTTCGTTCATTGCTTTGGAATGTAGGTTATCGTAAGTTGCGTGCAAGTTGGTTGTTGAAGTATTGCTTATTGCCTATTGTGGGTGCGGCTATAGCGGTGATTTTCTTTTTGGCGGTATCTGCAGGTTTTACTACCATTCAAGGTTCTAGTATTTTTGTGCTAATTGGATTGTCTGGCTTAGTGGGTATGTTTGGCAATGAAGCCGCAGAGAAACTTAAAAAAATAGCCGAAGGCCTGTTGTCTGAAGTCAGAAAAGACGAGGTGGCTGAATCAGGTGTGTTATCAATAACTTTAGTTAAACAGAAAACAGGTAGCGAAGATGTGGAAATAACAGGGCAAAACTTTGATGACGTAGAGGTGCATTTCGGAGCCGAACCAGCCGCGATTAAAAGCTGGAGCTTGACGAGGCTCATTGTAGTTCCACCGGTACATCATCAATCTGAAACAGTCGATGTGACGGTAATTCGTAAAAATGGCCAAAGTTTCACTCAGCGTAAGGCTTATATCTATCAGGTAGAGCCCACTAGCTAATAAAGTTCAATAGACCTTGAGCGATCATTCATACAGAACATCAACAAGGTTGGCTTAGCGATCAACTAAGCCAACTGAACTTAGACTTTTGTGTATTCATAATCCTTAAATCATAGTTACCTTGAATAACCCCACGATTTTACCCATCATTAGGAGATTATTATGTCTGAAAATTTTCAGTTTCACCCTCGCCCTGACGCGCATCCTATGGAATGGAACGAGCTTTTGCCACCATTGCAACATGCGGTACGCGACTTATTGGTACGCCTTGAGGGAGCCGTTAGCAAAGTTGATCAAATTAGAGAAAATTCTAACAATGGCAAAAGTCAGGACTATCCTGCTAGTTGTTTTCTAGTGTACGGTGAGCGGGGTACCGGCAAAACTACCGTACTGCTAAGTGCAAAGGATGCTGTGGGTAAGCCTCGTCGACCGTTCTTTAAAGATCCCATCAAAAAGGAAATGGATCATGAGAGAAAGTTACGTAATGATGCAAAAAGAAGTGCCGACGAACTTCAGCGCAAAGGCCTAGTTTGGCTAGAGGTGCTCGATATAGAATCAATGCCTTTACATACTAATTTACTTACAACCTTGTTGACGCGTGTGCGCAATGCACTTTATGCCTCTGATGCTGAAAATAAGAGCTTTGAACACAGCTCGATACTCGAAGACAGTGCCGACAGTGCCCGTCATCAGCTCAATAAATTGATCAAGGATGCGACCTTCATGTGGGAGGAGATTATAGAGCCCAATACTCGCGAAATATCCAGTCGTCAGATTAATGTCGCTGATATTTCAGCAAACTATAAGAGGCTATTTAAGGACGCAATGGAAGCGTTATCCAAAGAGCTAGCTCGGAGGAATGGTAGTTGCGAGGTATTTCATCCCATTGTCTTACCTATAGATAATATAGATCGTAGCACCACTCATCTTTACAATATAGTCAAATTGGCTCAGTTGGTGGCTAGTCCTTATCTTTGGTTAGTGCTAGCCGGAGATCGAGAGGATATCGAGACTTTCTTGGAGCGGGCTTATTGGAAAGAACTGATTACTATAGGTGATGGTGCAGGAGGAGATGGCAAAGTAGGATCTAGGGGCGAGGATGAAGCGTTAATGATGGCAAGGCGACAAGCTGCTGCCGCTTCACATAAGCTTTTGCCGCCCAGTCATCGTATTCAAGTCGATGTGCTTAAACCTATGGATACCTTGAAATTTACGACTACATTATCAGGAAAAAGAAACCAGCACAGCCAAGAGCAAACTGTTTATGATTTACTCAAGCAGATTAAAATTCCAAACTTGGGTAATGGACATGATATCAATTTTGTCGAATTATTCGATGCACGGCAACATGTAGAAGATCCATCTGATCATTGGACTAGGGATACGCTATTGATTGGCGTGATGGATACAGAAGCCGAGCCTAGCATTCAGATTATTGAGTTTATTGAAGAACATAAAGATATCGAAAATCCATCAGAGAAGGTCAAAGGCATTGCTACTCTGAATAAGAAATACTTAACGGCAGCTGCCCAACTTGGGCTGCAATTACCCGCTAGAGCAGTACTTGATCTTTGGCAACTGGCTTATTGGGCAGTCAATGCTCATCCTGAAAAAAATAGAAAAAACGAATCTGAAAGCAGCCCGCTAATAGCCGAGAAAATTGCTAGGACCATGTTGCGTAATATTATCGCTGAGAGCAAGTTGTCTAGCAATCTAGGTCGAGTGCTACAAGACCGAGTCATTGACCAAGACCCAAAAGGCGCAACTATACTTAACTTTAAGTATCCAGAATTTAGTCTAAAAGTGAACTGTCTACGCGCATTGGATTTTTCATTTCGTGTCATTCCAAATCGATCCAATGAAAAGCTGAAATCGAATTTTTATGTTAACTCTATGATTTCATTTCTTGGCGATGAAAAGTTGGATCTTATCTTTTTGAATGACCCAATTGGAAAGAAAGGGTCAGACAATCAAGTGACTAAGCCCGTAATAAAAAATGATTTAATTAAGCAACATAATACGGTAGATAAAGATAGTGAGTCTCTGCCAGATCTTGTCGCTGGTTGGCTGGAAATTCTTTTTGATATTACATTTTGGGCAAAAAAGTCTTGGGTGTTGCCGCAACTTGATTCAGATATCCATTTATATAGGTTCATCCGTGTTTCACATGACGTTGTTATAAACAGCAATGGCCAATATAATCGAAAAGAGTTAAAAAAACTTTATTGGCCGGTTCCGCTTTGGCTCGAGTTTTTCACACTCGATATACTCAGAATGAGATGGGATAAGTTCAGGGCAGTTATTCGAATAAAAAGCCATAATAATCCGGTTATTCCTGCAAGATATCTACCATGGGTGTTGGCCATTGGTTGGGTTGCTTGTGTACTAGATACCTTCTGGGTTCTAGTTCCTAAGGGCTGGAAGATAGATAAGCATGAAGCGCACAGTAAAATAAAACTAGCATCCTATGTATTGCAAACAGAACAATGGGATAAAGCCTCCATCGAAGATCTAGAACGTCATGTCTTTAAAGCAGCGGCTGATTTGTATGCACTCATTATTAAAAATAATGCGGATCAAGAGCGGGTCTTTTTTAAAGAAGAAGGAGTGACTACGATGAGAGACTGGCTGGAGCAAAAGCTACCCTTATTATTGAGTCACTTATATGTTCCTCTGGAAGCTGATGTTACAGAGCCACGTTGCACAAAAATCACCCACAGTTTCAAAGACACGGCATTGGTAAAGCATTGGCAAAATAACTGGCCCTTTATTCTTGTCGACATTGAAAAAGAATATAAGACTATGTTCTCGGTTGACGACAAGTCTATGGATAGCGAATCCACTTTGCAGCCAACCCCTTCTTATCTTAAAAATCTGGACTCGATAGGGCCTTTTGCCGATATGCACACGTTGTGGCTAAATCCCAATCTTGACGGTCGTTAGTTTATGCCTCCCATTGATCTATCTGCTAATGCAACGCCGCCGCCACGGCGGGTACCGGAATCTTTTCTTCGTGCCGAAGTCGCGGCTTTCCCGCTGGCTAGCGAAAGATCTTTTCAGCTGGGTTTGGTCGCGCTAGATCCTTTATTGGGCGAGGATAATAAGACCGGTGAGCTGTGGCGCTCATGTGAAAGTCAGCTTGCGCCACATACCGGTTGGTCGCTGGATCGCTTACTTGCTGCCCGCGACCGTGGTTGGTTTGGGGCAATGTCTGGTACTCATGATCACGCAATACCCTTGCATGTTTATCTTAAAACGCTAGTGCGTAGCCATCTTTCTCTACGTGCAGGTGTTACTGAGCTTGAAGAAAGTACCGATTTGACGGCCTTAGATGCTGCCGACCACTATCGCTGGTTAACCTTATCTCTGCCGGAAGATTTGTTGCTGTCCGCGCTGGGTATTGAACCGGCCCCTGTGCGTGTCGATCTTAACTCCCCCTTGCTAGTGCGCCGCTTACTCGATCTTGGCGTGGCCGAAATTCATCAGCATATCGGTGCGGGCATGAGCTTTCCTTTGTTATGGGTGTCAGCACTTGCTGCCATTGCCACAGTTGATGTGAAAAACGATGCATTGGCAAACCCCGGTGCACCACTGTCAGAAGGCAAATATCTAGTACGTTGGTTACTTGCCGCTGCCATAGCGCGCTGCACCTTGGCGGAATTTTTGATACGAGGAACGGCTAGTTTTAGCGCCTTTGTCGATGATGCTTACTTGAGTTCAAAGAACAAAGCCTGGACTCCGCTTAGATGCGAAACGCTTAAGGCCGTAATCAAGGCGCTCATTAGTGGCGATGAGCAGCGCCTGCCAGACATAGAGCTGCTACGTGATCTTTATGTGGATATTCACCCTACTGCCTTGACGTTGAAGGATGAACCGATCAAAAATGTGGATGATGCGTTCAGGCGCTGCGATCCTATTGCCGTGCGACTCAATTTGTTTGGCAAGAATGCAGGGGAGCGCTGGTTGCTGCGCAATGCTTTTGCTTACCTTGAAGGTCGACAGCGCGCTAACCGTAGCACAGCAGACGGCAAACAGCATGACGATTATTTTGCACATTTATTTTGGCAAACCACCCGCGTTCGCTGTCAGTATTATCGTAGCGTTGTGCAACGACCGCTCACCGGAGGTTTGCAATGGTTTATTCGTTTTTACGATAGGCTTGGCGATCTTCGCAACCCCTTGAATCCTATTTTACCGCAGGTGTCTTATGACATCGCGGGTGAAGGCCATCGTATTCGGGTGTTGGAATTTAGAACCAGTTTGCAAAAAACGGCTACTGACATTGGCGAGGAATTACTAGGTTATCTGCTGTCTTGGCAACAAGTCTTGAAAGAAAACTCGGCATCAGCATTTGAGCCGGAAATAGGTATTGTTTTTCATTTCGTTAAATATCGTGATAGTTCTGATCGAAAAGAAGGAAAGCCAAGCGCATTCTGGGCAGGAACTTATGCAGAACCCAATAAAAAAGAGGGTATGGATGTTGTGCATGGTCGCTATGTTGATTACTTTGCCCAGCAATGCGGCAAGGCGCGCGCCTTGGCTGAGCTTATCGAAGCCGTGCCGTCTTGTTTGTGGGTCATTCGCGGTTTGGATGTGGCTACCGATGAGTTGGGTGTTCCTACCTGGGTTATAGCGCCTTTATTCCGTCATGTACTTGATGCCTCGGCGCTGGCCTCTGTGCGTGAGCAAGACAATGCGGGGCCAATACTGAATGTAACGACTCATGTTGCTGAAGACTTTAGGCATTTACTCGAAGGTATGCGCCATATCTATGAGCATGTGCACTATATTCTGGGTGGCAGTAAAGGGCGGTTGGGTCATGCTATTGCGCTGGGCGTAGATCCGAAAAGTTGGGCTGAATCGGTCGGTTCAGTACTAATGCCGGCTGAAGAACGGCTATGGGATTTGATTATGGAATGGCGCTTATATACCCGTTATCGAATTCGCCCCGAATATGCAGCAATAGCGCCGCCAGGACGCGTCAATATTTTGCTTAACAAGGTGCGTGAATTATCGGATTATATTTATGGCAAGCATAGCTATCGGGTAGAGGAACTGGCCGAGGCTCACCATTTGTTACATCGTTTTTTGGTGCCACCTTATGCCGATAGGCCGATGGTTGATGGTTGATGGGGGTTACGATACCTTTTTGAAGGCTGCACAACATATCAAATGCTGTAGCGGTCAAGGGCGCTTGCATTCGCCTCGTCGAGTTGGAAAAATTCTTGAGCTTTATTTAGATGATGAATCTGTGTTTAGGCGCGGACAAACACTGATTGATGTGCCTGTTCGTATGGACGAAGTAGAAGCACTTAATGCCGTGCAATATGGGCTTAGGCATGGCATTAGCCAACATGGTATTGTGATTGAGGTAAATCCATCAAGCAATCTACTTATCGGAGATTTGCTAGACTTACGCAATCATCCTATCCTAAGACTAAACCCACCCATTCCCGAGCCCAATTCACCGCCCTCCGTAGCTATCGCTTTGGGTTCTGATGATCCGTTAACCTTTAGTACCGATTTATTGAAAGAATATACTTTACTCTACCAAGCCGCCTGCTCGGCAGGCTACCCAGAACCTGCTGTACAAGCATGGCTGGAATCTATACGCCAGACCGGCATGGATGCTCGATTTACCCGAGCTTGGCGACCTAATGCAAAAGAGAAGGTTGAAAAATTGATCGAAGACTTGCGTCAGTATTTACATATACCATTTAGGGATGCGACTTAGTGTGGGCTTCAGCTTTTTACATCAATAAAGAACTGAGGCTGTGCGATTTATGTTATTTAAGAAAATTCACCAAGGTAACTCGCAAAAAATAAAATACCCTCTATAAGGATGTGCAAAACGGCAGTGAAGCGCATCCTATAAAAGTGGGAGGTTTATTATTACGTCTTACCTAAGCTTAATAACATAGCCGTTTATAAGGGACATAGGATGATGGGTTGGGTCTTTTCGCAACCTATCATGACTCGGCAATATATTATAGCTTGTCTTAGTTAACCAATGTATGGCCACGTTGACGCATACATCTTTTAAAGGCTAGTTTAAAGTTTTCGTTGGCTTGATAGCCTTCCCATAAGCCAGCGGGAATAGCCATAATAGCGCCCCCAGCAGCACCCATTGCCGCACTGCCTGCGACAGCACCGACCGCAGCACCCGTTGCAGCACCCGTAACAGCGCCTACAGCAGCACCCATACCGACTTCTTTGGTAATATCAGATGCTTGATCGGCCAGTGTTTTGCACTCAAACATATCGCGCTGAACGGTGTCTGGACTTTTATCCATACGAGGATCGACCACCGGACGCCAGCCACTGGTAGAGGCGCAGCCAGTCGTTAAAGCAGATAGTATTAATAAGGTTGATAAATGACTTGTTTTCATGTTGTTCTCTAAGAAGGATTTGTTTTTAACATTATATAGGATTGTATTATTTATGCTCAGCGTTTGCAGTGCCATAACTTGAGCGCGGTAAAACAGCTAAAGCTGTTTTACTCCAAACTCAGAGTTAATGCAATTCATCCCAAATAGGCTGCAACAAGGTCTGGCATTGCTGTTCAAAATGCTCATCCAGCACTTCGCCTCGGTTGAGCATGTCTTGGTAGAGTCTTTTAAGTTCTGGTTCGTAAGCTTGTAATACGGCTCGGTCTAGCCATTCTTGGGCGGCAGCTATGGCGGGTTTGCTCGCTCTAGCGCTGGTTTTTAATAGCTGTGCTTGTTTAATATAGGCTAAGGCAGCTTCTACAAAAAAGGCATGAGGGGCTTGCTGGCCGGCACAATAAATATCCACTAAGCTCGCTAATAAATCAGCTGAGCCATGTTCTGGTAAGAACACGATATCTTCATCCGTACTTAATAAATGAGTGCTTTGCGGTGCGAGCTGATTCAAGACACAATGATGCAACAGCGCATTGATAAAGTCTTTGCCTTTAAGGTCTGCATAACGATATATCAGGCTAGCCTGTTCATAACGACAGCCTAATTTACCTACTAAACGATGCTGATTAATACGCAGATCAATCGCTTTATCTTCTATAGAGGCACCTAGGTTTTTTGTTTGTAGGCATGTAACGAAATCGTCAAGACTGGCTTGTTGCTGAACAAATTCTAACTCGCCTAACACGCCTGATAACCAGCGGCCTTGCGCTTGTAGTTTTTTTACCGAGGGGCTTTCACCTAAGAGTCGTTGCTCTATCCATTCATGATAAATACCGTAGCTTTCCCTTTTATCAATGACAAAAGGCTCGCTCTCTTCGATTTGTGCGTTCATTGTTTCAAAACGTAAGCTCAGTTGCTGACGCATAAAAAAGCGTTGTGGATGTTGATAAAAAGCCAATAAATCAGCGATTTCGATAACGCTGTTCGTATCTGTTGTGAGTTCGCCTTGCCACCAGTTAACTGCTGGTATCTCGGGGCTTTGTAACGCTTTGGCGGTTTCGCAATCGGCGCTAGAAAAACTCACTAAACCCGGGCTGCCATTAAAATAACGATAACTAAAAGATTGTAAGGGTTCGCGTATCGTCAGGTTCTGTAATTGATAATTATCTTGTAATACATCAAGTAACTCGCTGATCACGACAGAAGGAAAAATAACGTCATTATTGGCGATCGATTGGCCTATGTAGGTCACTACTAATTGTTGTCTAGTCGATAATACTATTTCTAAAAATTGATATCGTTCATCGCTGCGCCGTGAATGATCACCTTTACGGGCATGTTGTGACAATAAATCGAAGGTAGGATTTTGATCTATTTTTGGAAACTCACCCTCATTCATGCCCAG
>Ga0214235_1000643_pt1 | contig 12662 bp, 15 predicted proteins | sample TroBogypolimnion_2_FD_153073 | JGI IMG/M metagenome (GOLD analysis project Ga0214235, IMG submission 153073) | Freshwater microbial communities from Trout Bog Lake, WI - 15JUL2008 hypolimnion | ecosystem: Environmental > Aquatic > Freshwater > Lake > Hypolimnion/Profundal zone ... | reverse complement strand
CTGTAAAGCGAGGAGTATCGTGCGGTGTAGATATCAGCAAAATATCACGGATACCTGCCAACATTAAAGTGGTCAAGGGGTAGTAAACCATTGGCTTGTCATAAACCGGCATCAACTGCTTAGAAACAGCTTGCGTGACAGGATACAAACGGGTGCCAGACCCACCTGCCAAAATAATACCTTTACGATTTCCCATCATGACACCCTTTAATTAAGCTGCTTTTTTACTAACTCGGAAACATAGTCTCGAACGAGTTCATTCCACACCGGGAATTTTGACACAGCACCAAGATCCTTTAGGGTCTTTTGAAGCTTTTGAGTAGACATGCGCGAATTCATCGGACGTGGGGCTGGTAAGGAGTACTCGGTAGCTGGTATTGCTTTGATATCGGCCACCTCTGTCGCTAGACTTAACCCAGATTCCCTTGCTATCTTGACTGCCTCACATGCCAAACCATGCCATGTGGTTTCACCGGCAGGGACGGCATGATAAATACCAGATGGGAAATCTCGAAGCAATATCTGTGAATCTGCAGATAGATCAAATAAGAAATCGGTACTGAGTACCGCCAACCAATCTGCACTCGTGGGTACCCCAAATTGATCGGCAATGACTTTTAATTCGCTTCTGTCTTTCGCTAAACGCAGAATAGTTCGAATGAAGTTGCCGCCCTCTCCATATACCCAGCTGGTTCTAAAGATCACAAAGCGTGCATTGGCATTATTGGATTTAGAGAATGCATCGATGATCAAACGCTCTCCTTCAGCCTTGCTCTTGCCATAGACGCCTAGAGGACGAACGGCGCGATCTTCCGAATAAAAATCTGATCCCTCACCGTCAAATACATAATCCGTTGAGTAATGCATTAGGCTTACGTTGTGAGTCACGGCATATTTAGCCATTAACTCAGGGGCTAGCGCGTTAATAGCAAAAGCAAGTTCATATTCTAGTTCTGCCTTATCTACCGCCGTATAGGCCGCAGTATTAATGATCAGATTCGGCTGAAAATCGTTAAGGATTTTTCTAAGGACATTTAAATCAGACAGGTCGCACTCTTGTCTGCCAATGTAACGAACTTGAATAGCAAGATTTTGACCTCCAAACAGACAATCAAACTCTTTCTGAAATGCCCTTCCCAACTGACCATCTTTGCCGGATACTAAGATTCTCATCTTTAGCTGTATTGCTTTGTAAGCCAATCACGATAGGAACCGCTTACTACGCCCTCCACCCACTGCGGATTATCTAAGTACCATTGAATAGTCTTACGAATACCAGTTTCAAAAGTCTCTGCAGGCTTCCAACCTAGTTCACGCTCAATCTTGCTAGCATCAATGGCATAGCGCTGATCATGACCAGGGCGATCTTTAACAAAAGTAATCTGATCTACATAAGGCTTGGCATCAGCCCGAGGTTTTAGCTGATCGAGTATCGAGCAAATTGCTTTCACAACATCGAGATTGGCTTTCTCATTCCAGCCGCCAATGTTGTAAGTCTCACCCAGCTTACCTTTTGCCAATACCTCACGTATCGCCGTGCAATGATCACCAACATAAAGCCAATCGCGCACTTGCTGCCCATCACCGTAAATCGGCAATGGCTTGCCATTAATGGCATTAAGAATGACTAAGGGAATGAGCTTCTCAGGAAAGTGGTAAGGTCCATAATTATTCGAGCAGTTTGTTGTGACTACTGGGAATCCATAGGTATGAAACCAGGCGCGCACCAGATGATCGGACGCAGCCTTAGATGCTGAATAAGGACTATTGGGCTCATAAGCATTCTTTTCTGTGAACGCGGGATCAGTCGCAGACAAGGACCCATAAACCTCATCAGTGGAGACATGATGAAAGCGAAATTGCTTTTTAGCATCCCCATCGAGTGTGCCCCAGTATTCTCGCGCGCACTCTAATAAGTTAAATGTGCCCACAATATTCGTTTGCACAAAGTCTGACGGCCCATGAATCGAACGGTCTACATGACTTTCAGCAGCAAAATTGACAATAGCGCGAGGTTGATGCTCTTTAAAAAGGGCGGAAACCAACTCTTGATCTCCAATATCACCATGGATAAATAAATGCCGAGAATTATTCTTCAGGGAGGCCAAAGTAGCCAAATTACCCGCATAGGTTAACTTATCAAGATTGACAATGCCTTCTGCGTCTGGATTGGATAACCAGTCCAGGACAAAATTACCGCCGATAAATCCAGCGCCACCAGTCACTAATATCATTGTCAGATGCCTGTTTATTAAGGTTTATCATGCAAATTATGCCTCAAGCGCCCACCACCATTAACGAACTGATCTCGGTCTGCTGCCTAAAGGATCTAGAGGCCTGGGCCATTACATCGTATTTCATCGTCGAGAATATTTCGGCGCAAAGATATGAAGTTATCGTCCCAGATCATGAAATGGCTGCCTTTAAAAAGGTTTCTCCATCGCAATTTGAGGTTATTGGCGAATCTAGGTATACCAAGCAATTTCGAGAACAACTGCTCAGCCTATTGCCAGCAAGTAAAAAAGATCAATTCGGGTGGTATTTGCAGCAATTCATCAAGCTGATGGCCGCTAAAGATAATGATCCAAATGATATCGTGTTGATTTGGGATGCAGATACAGCACCAATTGCAAAAATGAAATTCATTTCTTCCGAAGGTAAATTACAGTTTTACAAGAGCACCGAGCATCATGAGCCCTATTTTGAAACGATTCGAAAATTGTTAGCCCTTGATAAAAAGGTCTCATTCTCCTTTATCGCCCAATGCTTTCCATTAAAAGTTATTTGGCTCAACGAGCTTTGCAATCAACTTGAAGAAAAATTCCAAATGCCCTGGTTCGATGCCATCATGAGTCAAATTGACTTTAATGAGGGAAATGGCTTTAGTGAATATGAAACCCTGGGAACCTTCATTTCACATCACCATACTGATGAAGTTACTTACAGTGATAGGCCATGGTGGAGACTTGGGAATACACTCTTAAATCATGTCGCCTTTCTTAATAAAAAAAAGGCAATGGAATTATCAGAACAGTATGACTTTATTAGTTTTGAAAAATGGGAAAGAGCAAAACCCTACTTTTTTAAGGTCACTCTTCCTTATTTTTTTGAAATCTATATTCCCTCACAACTTAAAAGAATTTTCGCTTAGCAATGTTTGAATTTTTTCACGAGTCCAATATCAAGCGCGCTATTAAGAATGTATTTCTGAAGCGTCAAACCAATGTCGTTTTACTAGAGCCTCATTTTGGCCTGGGAGATAATTTAATCTGCATTGGCTTAATTCGCTCGATTGCTGAACAGAATCCTAAGGTACGTTACTACCTTGCATGTCTCCCCCCCTACTTTCACTCTATTACCTGGATGTTTCAAGACTCGGATAATATTTTTCCAGTAGCCGTCACGCGTGGTCGAGAAGCCCGCCAGCTAGCAGGCTTTCTGAATGCAAGCCATCAAACCATTGGCATCTACAACATAGACTTAAAACGATTCGATGCCTGCTTTTATGAACAATATGATTTACCTTTTGAATATCGCTGGTCAAAATCCCAAGTACCACCAGGACCAAAATCCGATGCACTATTCGAGGAGCTCAATCCAACAGAAGAGCCCTACATGCTAGTTTGTCGGACTGAATCCGGTAATGCAATATTTGATTTGAAGATTAATAATCCTCATAACTACAAAGTGATTGAAATCTTTCCAGCAACTCATAACGTTTACGACTGGACGAAGTTGGTTCAGAATGCAAGTGAAATTCATACGATCGACACCGCATTTCTTCATTTTGTAGAAAATGTTTTATACGGCAGGGATGCCAAACCTCTCTATTACCATCTGGCAAAAAAGAAGTTGAAAAGTGACTTTACGAGAAAGCTTCCCTGGCAATTAGTCGAGTACCCAGACTAATTCATTTTGATTATGAAAACTATCCGAATTGCCACGCAAGGCACGCCTCACGATTACCAAGAAAGTCTGTTGCCAATCGTGATTAAACATCTAGGTTACAAAATCAATTGGGTCGCGCCATCTAAAGCGGACCTCTTCATTCTGGGGCCGTTCATAGATCATACTCAAAAGAAATTCTCTTGGTGGCCTAAGCCTCTGAGACCAGTTGCAACTTCGATTAGTAACTCAATCTCGAAACTAACTACATCTAGGCAATACCAGCCGCTAAAACTCTTTCATACCCAAGAAAACGTTCGCCATGATTTCGTAGATGCCGACTACTCCGTTTCATTTGATCTTGGGGTGCAGTCAGATAATCATTTCAGACTTCCTTACTGGATGGAAATGATTGATTGGTCACATGAAGGCATACAAGGCAATATCAATCCTCGATATGGTGAGTTGCTTGCACTTAAGAATTTAACCTCACCCCTGGGCGATAGATACCTCAAAAGAGGGGGATCTTGTGCCCTCCTATCTTCCCACTTAAGGGAGCCAAGAGCATCCCTATTTAGAGCACTTGAAAAGGTCATCCCAATCGAAGGGTTTGGAGCACATTTCAATAAAGAAATTAAAAACCATCATTCCAGTGGATTTCTGAAAAAAGATATCTTGGACAGATTTTCCTTTAATCTTTGTCCTGAGAATGGGCTCTATCCAGGCTACTACACTGAAAAAATTCCAGAGGCATTTAATTCCGGATGCCTACCTATTACATGGGCGGATGAAAATATTGGCGCTGACTTTAATACCAAAGCCTTTATTAATATGCACCCCCTTGCAAGTCAAGGGTATGAGTCAGTAAGTGCAGTCCTCTCAGATCAAAAAATATTAGCTCGTTACGCTCACGAACCCCTAATTCAAAAAGAAATTTCATTGGGGTCTCTAAAAAATTATCTGAGATCAATTCTTCACTCTATAGCTTAGAGATAAGAATCGCCAGGCGACCTAGCTCGAACTATTGCTGCAGGTGTGCCGTAAGCCAAGCACCCATCCGCCAGCTCTGTATTCAAATAGCTATTTGCGCCCAAAACACTGTCGCAGCCAATTTTTATGCCATGCTTCACAACAGCCCCAATAGACACTACAGACCTATGCCCAACAATGACAGAGCCGCCCAAAATGGCGCCTGGGGCCAGGGAGGAAAAATCCTCCATCAACCCATCATGATCAATCGACGACTTGCTATTCAAGAGGCAGAATTTTCCGATAACTGTGTTCGGGCCAACGAGAGAGAGTGGCATCACAACAGAACCTATTTCAATAGTTGAGAAATGCGAAATCACAGCAGAAGGATGTATGAGTGCAGGGAAAATCATTTCTGGGTAGGACTGACTTAGATCCTTAAAAACCTTATTTCTTACAAAATTATCGCCAATTGCAATCGCAAAAAAATAATCGGCGTGATCCCCAATAGACTCGATTGATCTTAAAACTTCGTAATTTAGCAATTTAGATCCAGCCTTATTAACATCAACAAAGGCAGCGATCTCATAGCCAACTGATATAGCAATATTAGCCACACTTACAGCATGTCCTCCAGCACCAATAATGATTAATTTACGCTTCACAGTTCGCCCTTAATTACGGAGGTTATTCTGTGCAAAGCTTCATTTGTAAGTGCGGGATAGATAGGCAAGCACAACACTTGTTGAGCAACCTGAGTGGCAATAGGTAGATTTTTTGGTTCGGACGAGGTCATTGCTTTATACATAGGAAACTCCGAAATTAACGGGTAGAAATATCTTCTAGAGAAGATATCTTCTTTCTTCAATGCTTCGTATAGAGCATCACGACTGATTGGAAATGCTGGCGTTACTAGAATAGGATAATAAGAGTGATTACTCTCGGGAGAATGATTTCCAACGGGAATTTCAATACCAACGAGGTCTGCAAGCTCCCTATTATAAAAATCAGATACTCGCTTCCGTTGAGATGCCACCTCCCCCATATGCTTGAGTTGAACCAGGCCAAAGGCAGCATTAATTTCGCTCATCTTTCCATTGATGCCGGACTCAACGACGGTAACCTCATCAACAAATCCGAAATTCTTCAGCTGATCGATTCGATTCTTCATTTCAGGGGTGTGACTGATAATTGCGCCCCCCTCAAAGGTATTAAATACTTTTGTTGCATGAAAGCTTAAGATTGAGAGGTCGCCATAATTTAAAAGACTTTGCCCATTAAATTTCACCCCAAATGCATGAGCAGCGTCATAAATTACCTTTAATCCATATTTATCTGCAATTTTTTGGATCACATCAACATCACAGGGTACTCCATAACAATGAACGGGAAGGATAGCCTTTGTTTTTTTGGTAATCGCAGCCTCAATTCGACCCGGATCAAGATTCATTGAAATGGGGTCAATATCAGAAAATACCGGAGCAATACCATTCCAAATTAAAGAGTTTGTAGTTGCAACAAAAGAATATGGACTAGTAATCACCTCACCAGAAATTCCTAACGCCTGTAAGGCGACAATTAATGCCAAAGTACCATTACTAAAGAGTGATACGTGTTTAACTCCAAGGTAATCGCATAGCTCAGCCTCCAACTGCTGATGAAAGACTCCGCCATTGGTTAAATTCTTACTCTCCCATATCGCCTCTAAGTAAGGGTAAAATTCTTTTAAATCAGGGAGATATGGCTGAGTGACGAAAATAGGCTTTTTACTTGTCATGACAGCATTCTACCAATCTGAGCAGTAAATTTAGCCATATATTGAAGCGAGCCATCCATGTTTTTAGATAAATTTTTCAAGAAAAAGCTTCACATCTTCTTGCGCCACGTTCATATTTACGAATCTGTAGCAAAAGCCCGTCCTGAGTGGTTTTCAATAGAATCTTGCTTTTATAACCTCATCTCCACCCTCACCAATCAAAATGCCTCAATAAAGATAGATCTCACCATCATGTTTGATGGGGATGCAAAGTCCTTTAAGGATGATTTTCTTTCAAATTACATGGAAAAGATGGGGAATAAATGCCCAGTAGATTTAAAGATTGTTCAATTCAAAGGTGGAACCGATGCAAAATCATTTCACCACACAATTGACTATATTCTTAATAAGAATTATTCCAATGATGACTGGATCTATTTTCTTGAAAATGATTACCTTCACATGCCAGATTGGACCAAAAAACTATCAGACCTTTTAAATACTGGGAAGGGTCTGGAATACGTATCGCTTTACGATCACCGCGATAAATACTTTTATTCTCAGTATGAGGACCTGCAATCTAATCTCTATTTTTACGAAAGCCAACATTGGCGCTCAACACCAAGTACCTGCGCCTCTTTTTTAGTGAGCTCCAAAATTTTAAAAGAAGATGTAGAAATTATTAAAACCAGCGGTGGTGACCATGAGTTTTTTACGGCCTTAGCAGAAATAAACTCAAGAAAAATTATCAGCTCTATTCCAGGGCTCTCTACCCATTGCATGAAAGATTTTTTATCCCCAGGAATCGACTGGGAAAAAATTAATAATGCTACAACATTAAATTAAATTTCTTACCCAGCACAGAGATCTCCATGCCAAGCCTGTACACCGAATTACGTAAGAAAATTAAATCCAAGCTTAATCCTGAAATAGTGCAGCGAAAAGTGCGGGCATTTATCAAGCAAAAGAAGGGTGGATCTAAGCCAGAAAAATTTTGGGCTAATAATCCTCTAATTGCCATAGTAGTCCCTTGCTATGGTCACGCCCCCTTCCTTACGGAAATGTTTGAAAGTATTAAGCAGCAAACAAGACAGGCTGATCAAGTTATTTTTGTAATTGACAATTCCCCGGACAATAGTCTTGAGATCCTTATGAGGCTGATTCAAGAATTTCAGCCTCACACGCATTCCGAGCTGCTCATTCTTCAGAACGAGCAAAACTTAGGGCAAGCGGCTAGTCTCAATAAAGGAATTGAGCACTCCAAAGCAGATGTCATCATGATTCTCAATGATGACGATTATCTTCTGCATGATTGTATTGAGGTAACACTTGAGCTCCTTGCAAAATACCCAGAGGCAGCACTACTTGGCGGTCACTCACTTCATTTTGGTGGCAGCTTACTAAAAGATGCCCCAAAGCTCATTAGCTCTTTTTGTCCTGCTGAAAAAATGGAGATTGATTTTCGGTCGCCAGAGCAAGTAATTTTATATAGGAACTATAACGATATCAACATGACGCATTCAGGAAGTAGTTTTTATAAGTCAGCATGGGAGGCTATTGGCGGATACTATCCAGACAAAGCAAAACGACTAGTTCACTTTTCAGACAGGGATTTTCAATTACGAATGAACGCCCTGTTTCCAGTTGCCCTCAGCAATATCACCCCGCTGAGTTGCTGGAGGAATGATAGTAGCGTCGATCAGGGCGTAAACTCTTAGTTCCGCAAATACTCAATCAAATCTGGGGCCGCCATCAACGCTCCATCTCGGCTCATATGCCTATCATCCCAATAATGAGATGTTGACCCTTCAATGACTTTGCAATCCCCGCTAGGACACAGCTTTTCATAGGGGTATACAAAAATCAGGTTTTTGGGTTTTGTCAGTTTTTTTGATTCAACAATAAAACTTTCATTTGCTTTGTGCTGCTCGTCAAATCGCGGACACACTTTCTTTCTAGCTGGAATGTAGTAATTGGCGATCTCACAATCTAAATCAACATCAGGTATCGACCCAACGATGGCAACTTTTTTGGGAGACAGGCCTGCCACCATAAAAGCATGCTCCATTGCAGATTTCTCTACATCGCTACGCATATATCCCCAGCGCTGAGCATGCACTACAGCATGTAGATTTTTCTGACGTAACTTACGAGCCTCACTGTAGTATCCCCTTAGATTCGTACATTTAAGAAGTTGAGTTTTCTGTTGTTTATGGCAGTATTTACAACAGGAGAATCAATATGAAGAAGTCACGATTTACAGAGACCCAAATCGTTGGGATTTTGAAAGAGGCTGAGGGCGGGATTGCGATGGCGGATATATTGCGCACGCATGGCATTAGCGGTGCTACCTTTTATAAGTGGCGATCCAAATACGGCGGCCTTGAAGCTTCTGAGCTCAAACGGGTTAAAGAGCTAGAGCAGCAGTTATCGGAATATAAAACGATGGTTGCTGAACTGACTCACGATAACCGAGCGCTAAAGAACCTCATCGAAAAAAAGCTCTAGCGCCAACCGGTAAAAGAGAGGCAGTCGATTACCTGGTTGGCGAAGAAGCAGTACCCATTACTAGAGCTTGCGCTCACATGGGGCTAGCTAGGTCATCGTATTACGAGCGCCCAGCAAGTAGGGCTAAAGCTGATGAGCCCGTCATTGAGGTGCTTAATCAGGTGGTCGCCAAGAATGGTCGCTGGGGTTTTAGATTGTGCTTTGATTGGATGCGCAACCATGGCTATGAATGGAATCACAAGCGGGTATGGCGTATTTACAAGGAGATGGGCTTGAACTTACCCAGAAGAACTAAGAAGCGTATCCCCAAGATGCCAAGGGTTCCACTTGTTGCCCCGACCGAAGCCAACTCGATGTGGGCGCTCGATTTTATGTATGACACGCTGCATTACGGCAGACCTTTTAGGACCCTCAATGTCATTGATGAATCTAATCGCGAGATCTTGGCTATTGAAATTGATATTAGCCTGCCAGCAGCCAGAGTAGTGCGAACCCTAGAGCAATTGGAAGAGATCCATGGCCTACCTCAGGCGATACGCCTGGACAACGGGAGTGAACTTCGGTCTGCTGTCTTTATGGGTTGGTGTGAATCTAAAGGGATTGAACTCAAATTTATCCAACCCGGAAAGCCACAGCAAAATGCATTTATTGAACGATTTAATAAAACCTACCGTCATGAGGTACTCAATGCATACTTATTTGAAAACCTCAGGGAGGTACGTGAAATTACAGAAAACTGGATCACGATTTATAACGAAGAAAGACCACACAGTTCCCTTGGCAGAATATCGCCTAGAGACTATCGAGCAAAGGCAGAAAACAACACTTTAGGAATGTCGGCTTGACGGGGGATACTACAGGAATACTTCCGATACAAAGACTCGGCACTTCCTAAAACCGGTAAATTGATATGTGTTTGATGACATTCAGCCAATAGAGATAAAACCCGATACATATTACGTATTTTTTTAAAAATGCTCATTTCCTAGTCTCAGCTTAATTTAAATATTGGTTTATTTTGGAAACCAAGGTGATGGGCTCATTTTTCTATCCATAAACCGATATATAGAGCGCATCAACTTCTGAAGTCCTTTAACAGGCCGCCTACCTGGTCGATCTGTAATCGTGGATTTTGTATGAGCTAACTCTACGGGATAGGGTTTAGCAGCCAAGCATCTGACGCCATGCTTTTTAAAATGCTCAAGATAGTGATCTACTGGCTCATAGATATCAGAAGTATTTTCAAGTAGGGTTTGCGCAGCAAGAGGGCTTAGTAAATATGCAGCAGTCCCGCAGGGCTCGCCTAGATTTTGAACTAAGTTGTAAGAATCACGATGGGTTAACACTCGATCTTCAGTTTTATAGATACCAGACAGCCTGACTAAATCCCACTCTGGGGAAATTTCCATTAAGTCGCCAAGAACTGCCTCAAAACGTGGGCTCAATACAAAATCGTCTTCAAAAACCAAGGTGATTTTTTGGCGGTCTAAGCAAAAATCCCATGCCTTGATGTGAGATAAATAACAACCAACTTCGCCCGGCGTCAGCTCGTATCCCTGCAATCTGTTTACCTTAGATGGCTTATATGACTCTGGCATGGCGGGAAGTGCATAACCATCAACTGCATTCAAAAAACTCCATGCGATGGAGGTTTTATTGAGCTGCTCTTCAACCCTCTTTCTTCTTTCAGTGGATCGCTCCAAAGAAATAACAAACACTTGGATGGAAGTATTGGATTGCATTCTGACCCTATAGATAACTACTTAAGTACTTCAGAAATCGTTTGAACTTTCTCAGAGTACGTGAAGCAAACGATTTAGCTGGCACACCATAATCAAGGCCAGAGTTCCAATTGGATTGGTAAATAACCCCGAGGTAATTTTTTCTGAGTTTTTTCTCAAGCTCACCTAACCTTTGGAGCAAATAAAACTGCCAATCGTAGTAGTAAATGCGAAATAGCTGTTCAATTGGATATAAAGGGATGGCCTTGAAATTCAATAAGGCTTCCAGATAGAGCAGTGTCTCCGGATGCTTAGCCGTTGAGATATCCCAAAAAGTGAAGTCCTTAGGCTGTAAATATTGCTCATCTAGCGAACGCCATACTTTCGCAGACCAAATAAAAGGTGGGCAGGGACAATAGTAATTCGGACCCATTCTGCCGAATAAAGCCTTCACTGTATCGCCTTCTTCAGATAAGTTTCTCTCTACAGCCTCATATCCACGATTAATTGAAAGCTGGAAAAATTCTTTGTTCTGATAAATGACGGTATAAGGATTTCCGTCAGCAGCTAAAAAATCTGAGCGGTGAAATAGTTTAATAAAAAGACAGTCGGAATCTAAGCAGACATAATTTTCAGAGATGCCTAAGCGCCAAAACTCTGATTTAATTGCCTGCTGTGCCAAACCGCCAGATCTTGTTTTTTCGATTCCGGGAGCAACCCTAGGATTGGCTGCTACGATAGATTCATCAGAAATCCAGTGATAAGCATCGTCAATCCCTAGAACAGCTACTAAATCTTCATACTGCTCTTGGGGTGTAGAAATGTAAAAAGAAATCTGATCTTCGTTATATTGTTTGATTGACGCCAGCAAGCGTTTTAGCCGAAGAAAATCTCGGCGATACGACTTGCAATATAGAACAAGATCTTTCAAATGCTTTCCTAAAGATTTTCTTGAATTTCAGAAAGTATTTTATACGCCGCTTGGTCAACCCCAATTGGAACCCCAACTGGAACCACTAAACACTTTTGCTGCCAGTCCAGCCAAATCCTCTCTAATGCCATCGAAATTCCCTCAAGATCCCCTTCGTGACTTAGATAAGCGCCTCTCTCTTCGAGCATTTGATCCAACTGCGGATTTCGATGCGTTATCCCCCAGATCGGGCGCCCCGCCCAAAGATACTCATAAAACTTGGAGGGGATATATTCCGCACACCACTCGTCATTTCCATGGAGCAAGATCAAAACATCAGCCGCTTGCATCTTGGCTACCACTCGCTCTCGGCCAGACATACCAGTGACCGGATCTTTTTCTAAGCGCCCATGACCAAGCAGCACGTCCTGGAAATTAAACTGTTTAATAGCCTCAACCGTCAATGGATCTAGGGGTGCACCATAAGCATGCACTCGGATATATTCTCGCGCTTGAGGATATTTTTTCAGAAGGGTAGCCAATGCATTCAGGATCGTTGATAACGAACGATCATTGGCCAAGGAGCCAAAATGGCATAAATTCAGTTTGTCAGAATAGCTGTGGGCTTGAGTTATTTCAAATCCGCCAGGTGGCTTGGCACCAGGTAGCACCATAAATCCATGGGCGTTGTTCTTGGTATTTAAATTGGAATTACGCACTTTGGCGTAATGCAATGCTCCATCAGTAAACCACCATACTAAGTCTGCATGCCGACAGATCTGCCGCTCTAAATATTGACGAAATTGAGCATCCCGATTTTTTGGCTTTTCAAAACCCTGGTCGTTTGGATTCTTGCGAATTACCAGAGGATCATGGATTTCAGCAATCCAAGGAAGTCCCGTTACCTTCTTCA
>Ga0214235_1000630_pt1 | contig 12757 bp, 10 predicted proteins | sample TroBogypolimnion_2_FD_153073 | JGI IMG/M metagenome (GOLD analysis project Ga0214235, IMG submission 153073) | Freshwater microbial communities from Trout Bog Lake, WI - 15JUL2008 hypolimnion | ecosystem: Environmental > Aquatic > Freshwater > Lake > Hypolimnion/Profundal zone ... | reverse complement strand
CCTTGAAAGTAGATCTCTTTCAAAAACTCATAGCTAACCATAACTAATACCGCGCTGAAAAAAATACAGGCTAATTGAAGCGTTGGCGATAATTTGTATCTGTAAAATATTTTTTTCATTTATAGGGATAAGTCAGGTAAATAACACTTAAATTGTAATCATTTAGAATTAATAGGATGCCGCGATAACTAGATCTAGGATGCTGGGCGCATCTGCTTGTCCTGATATTGAAAACAGGGGCAGTGAGATATCTACACGATATGTTTTATTCGTCCGTTTTAAGGTTAAAGCCACCGCCTTTTTAGGCGCTTAGATTTATTTCTGAGCTATGATAATAAAAAGGTAATAAAAGAGCGTTAACTTATGGATTATAAGCTATGGAAGCCACGCGGTTTTTAAAATCCAATACCATTTTGTGCTTGTTAAAAAATATCGTTACAAGGTGTTAATTACATGATTATAGTAATTCGCTGGGCAAATCTGCGCTAATTATTATTGTAACTGCTTGTAACTTGAATAGGCTTTGTTACACTCTGTTACACTTTGCTGCAAAAATAAAATAAAATAAAAAATATGAGTCAAAGAATTCTTATCGTTGATGATGATAGTCGTCACAGTCATTTATTAGCAAAATATTTTGAAAGCCACGATTTCGAAACGGTGTTGGCTCAGGATGCTATAGAAATGCAAAAGCGACGTGATTATTTTCAATGTGATCTGATGGTACTTGATGTAAATATGCCGGGAGAAGATGGCTTGTCAATTTGCCGTAGATTAAGGGCCGAAGGTGATAACATCCCCATCATCTTGTTGACAGCAAGGAACGAGACGGTGGATCGTATTTTAGGCTTAGAATATGGTTCAGACGATTATCTTGCCAAGCCTTTTGATCCTCGTGAATTGCTCGCTCGTGTTAGAGCTGTGTTACGTCGGATAGATAAGGAAATTCCTGCTGCTCATAAGCTAGAGTCATTAAGAGTGCAGTTTGGGCCTTACGTATTGGATGCTTCATCACGTAGCCTTTTGTTTAAGGGTAAAACGGTCTCGCTGAGCGCAGATGAGTTGGCACTACTGATGCTTTTAGTGAGTATGCCGGGTAAAACCCTATCACGTAATCAATTAGCCTGGCAGATTAAAGGCGTTGATCAGAAAATAGATCAGCGCAATATCGACATGCTGGTATCACGGCTACGCAAACGGCTTGAGGAAGATCCGTTACAGCCTCACTATATCAAGACGGTGCGAGGCATAGGTTATGTGTTTACCGGTATCGTAGAGTCCAATTCATGACGTTTTGGCGTACACAGACCTATGTCAGTCAAATTTGGAGACAATTTGCTTTAATGCTGATAGCCACGCAATTACTGTTCATTATGGTTTTTTTTGTGATTATCCTCTATGTAGGGATGAGACTGGGGGAGGATGTGTCAACTTTACTGCGGGTGGTCGATGTTGTTTTTGCTCAAGACAATCCTGTCTTAATAAAACAAGTCACTAACGTTTTAAATGTTAGTGAGTCTAGGTTTAGGTTGGTGTCTGGAGTTGTTGCAACAGAAACGTTGCCGCCCTATCCAGGCTTACTTATGGCAGTAAAAACAGTCGATAAATTGTGGCAAGGCAAGGTTTCGATGAGCTATCAAGAACATCCTGTGCCTACACTATGGGTGCAAAAAATCCAGCCACCTTTATTCACATTAGGTGTTTCTGATTTAAAACAGGCTTTCCGACTCAATTTAATATTAATGCTACTGACCGTTTTTCTTATTACGATGCTGTTCATGGCTAGGTGGATTGCCAAACGCATTAGTATGCCCTTGCTTAAACTTTCGGAAGATGCTGTGCGCATGGGCAGTGATCAGTTTCTGACCTGCATTACACCAGACCCTAGTAGTTGCAATGAGATTATTGTACTGGCTGATGCCTTAAATACTATGCGTGCTGATATCTATGACTTGATAAACGAGCGTGAAATTCTTTTAGCAGAAATTTCCCATGATTTACGCACACCACTCAGTCGCTTACGAATCGCAGTAGAACTGTTACAGGTTGATTCTTCAGGATTTATAGAGGGGATGAAAGAGGATGTCGATGAAATAAGTACCCTTCTAAAACAGACCATAGAATTAGCCCATGCTCATCATGAAGCAGATGAGCCTTGGATAGATGGTGATATTAACCAGTTATTAACCGACGTGCATCATCGCTATCAGCGTTCTGGGATTTTATTGACATTAGATTTAGCTAATATGCCAAGGCTGCCTTACAAAACACTGTCCTTAACTCGATTGATTTACAATTTAATAGACAATGGCTTGAAGCATGGCAAAGGGCAGGTCACTTTATTGTCTCGTCTAGAGTCAGATACCGTTTCTATCGTGGTTATCAGTGCTGGAACTAAATCGTCGAAACCAGCACTGACGGCAAACGGTGTGAATTTTAGTAGTGGATTAGGGCTTTTAATTGTGGAACGCATTGCAAAAATTCACGGAGCAACTTTGACAACTCATGAAAGGTCTACTGACGGTGGTCGTGAGGTTGTGCTTAGTTTTAGGACATTGAGTCCAATGGGTTACCAATTTAAGGTGGGACAAAAAAAACAATAACTCCGCTCCCTAAAAAGCATAATTAAAATTTTTTACTTATGATCGCGTGGTTATCGTTGATACAGATTTAAAACCTCGTTACTGGCTGGAGTCTATTTCAGGAGTAAAAAAATCAAGATCATTCTTACATCCTCGCCCTGAACGGCGAGTTTTTGAGGTCAACGGAGGATAAAATAAAGAGTGCATATTCATAATGCACTGTTTTTTATAATGGTCCCAGCTTAAATTGGTATCCTATAACTTGGTTTAATCCTCGTGTAAAATGTTAACTGCTTTTTCTAAGATTAAAAAAACTTAATTTCTTTTGCCAAGAATTATCAACCTGCCGAATAGGTAGAGGAAACAATACCGTTACTTTTAAGCCGCCAAATTGGGAAACGCCCAAAATCAGATCGGCATTATGGATTGCAGCAATACGTTGCACAATTGAAAAGCCAAGCCCTGTACCTTTGGCGGTATTAGCCGTTTCAACACAACGATGAAAGCGCTCCAATGATTTCTCATATTGTTCAGGAGGAATGCCGGGGCCTGAATCTTCAACACAAAGTTGTAAATATTTCTCTTGACCGGTTACGGTTATTAAAACGGTGCCTTTAGGAGGTGTATATTTAATCGCGTTATCAATAATATTGCGTATCAAGATAGCCACTAGCGGGCCATTAACGATAACCGGCAGCGCATTTTCTTCGGCAAATTCCATAAGAATACGTTTTTTATGAGCCTCCGGTTCTAAATCAGCAATAACGTGAACAATCTCACGACTAACCATGGTATTTTGTTTAGTTAAAAATTCGGTGTTAGATTCAATCCGTGAAAAGGTTAATAGTTGCTGCACCATATAGGTCATTCTATTAACCGCTTGCTTAATCCTAGAGAGGGCTTGCTTACGAACTTCTTCGTCCGTTGTTCTTAAAGCAACATGCGCCTGAGTAAGTAATCCTGCCAGCGGCGTCCTTAACTCATGAGAAGCGTCCGCAGTAAAGCGACGTTCATGTTCAAAGGCTTGTTCTAATTGAACAAATAAGTTATTGATTTCATTAACAACGGGGACCATTTCATTAGGCAGTCTCTTGGTTGACAAAGGCTTAAGGTAGCTGGCTTCTCGTTTAGCCAGCGCCTTCTCTAATCTATTAATTGGCTTTAATGAAAGACCGACAATAAACCAAATAACTAGCCCTAAGAAAGGTAACCCGATTAAAAATTGAGTGACTAATTGCGAAGATATTTCATCGGTTAGCTCGGCTCGAATCTCTTCTTTTTGTGCGACACGGATAATATATTCTCCTGTCGAATTAGTAATATTGAAAACATGCCAAATATGATCATCAATATTTGTTTCACTAAAACCATGATCCGATGTAGAAAAGGCAAAGGTGGGTGCGCTATCTGATCTTAATAACAAGCCATTCTTTTTGGACCATAATTGAAAAGCGATTTTTTTCTCATATTTATGGCCTAAGGCACTAATTTGTAATAAGTCGTCAAATATAGGCCAGAGCTGATCATCAAAATCAGTTTGATTAAAGCCATAAACGGGAAGAGCAGATATGTTTTTTGAGTGCAGCACTAAGCCATCATCCTGAGGCGACAGTTGAAACACTCTTCTGCTATTAAATTTATGCTTTAATGCGTAGGCATTTAAAAACTCATCTGTTTTATCTTGTTCTTGGTTAACATAACCTGATAATGAGCCTTCACTGACTAAGCTTTCTACAAAGACATTAAGAACTTTTGCTGATTGTGCCAATTCGGCATCAAATAAGTTAGCGACTTCAACACGAGTGACTTGATAACTCAGATAAGCAGTAACGCCCCAGATCAACATAGAAGCTGACAACAAGCTGACTATTAATAATTGACGTAGGGAGTAATTCATAGCTCTTCGTCATTATCAATAATATAGCCTACACCTCTGACTGTGCGAATCAGGGTTGGGTCAAGCTTCTTTCTAAGATAATGGATATGTACTTCGACCGTATTGCTTTCTACGTCAGAATCCCATGAATAAAGGCTTTCTTCTAACCTAGATCGAGAAACAACCTTACCAATGTTGCCCATTAGAAAGCTTAAAATCTCAAATTCTTTTTGCGAAAGCTCTACTTTTTCATCGTTATAAATCACTAAATGGGAGGCTGGATCGAGACTAATACCTTTATACTCAATAGTAGGGGCACTTCTCCCTTCACTACGTCGTGCTAAGGCCCTTAATCTTGCGCAGACCTCATCTAGCTCAAAAGGCTTAATGACAAAATCATCGGCACCGCTATCTAAACCTAATACTCGATCAGAAATAGTATCTTTAGCTGTCAGCACCATAACCGGCGTTTCATCTTTACGCGCCCTTAATGCCTTTAAAATAGACATGCCATCCATATCAGGCAAATTTAAATCTAAGACTATTAACTCATACGTATTCAGCTTTAAGGCTTCATCAGCCAGTTTGCCATTGGTTAGCCAATCAACAGCATAACCTTCCATTTTTAAGCCCGCAACTAAGCCATCGCCAAGTATTTCATCATCTTCAACTAATAAGAGTCGCATTCAACCTCCAAAATCATTCACTTGCTATAAGCGCAGGCATATCAACGCTCAATGAACTAAGCTAGCCGTATTTCTAAGTGATTTTGCCATGCGAAACAGGCACATCTCGTCTAACAGCTCCGGTATAAAGTTGTCTAGGACGCCCGATTCTTTGATCAGGATCAGAGATCATTTCATCCCAATGGGCAATCCAACCCACGGTTCTACCCATAGCAAACATGGCAGTAAACATATTGGTGGGTATACCTAGCGCATGTAAGACGATGCCAGAGTAAAAGTCGACATTGGGGTACAGTTTTTTCTCAATGAAGTAATTATCTTCAAGAGCAATACGCTCCAATTCAAGCGCTAATTTAAAAATCTTGTCATCATGTAAACCCAACTCTGTCAGGACTTCATGGCAAGTGGCTCGCATTAATTTAGCGCGGGGATCATGGTTTTTATAAACACGATGACCAAAGCCCATGAGTCTGAAAGGATCATTTTTATCTTTAGCTTTCTTAATAAAATCAGGGATACGAGAAACATCATCTATCTCATTAAGCATATTGAGTACCGCCTCATTAGCGCCGCCATGAGCTGCCCCCCAAAGACAGGCTATACCCGCTGTAATACAGGCATAAGGATTAGCGCCACTGGAACCTGCCAAACGAACCGTAGAAGTCGATGCGTTTTGTTCATGATCGGCATGAAGAATTAAAATTCGATCTAATGCTTTAACTAGAATAGGGTTAGGCACATAATCATCACAGGGGGTCGCCAGCATCATGCGCATAAAGTTTTCTACATAACTGAGCTTGTTTTGCGGATACATAAAGGGCAAGCCGGCACTGTATCTATGGCACATGGCCACGATAGTCGGTACTTTCGCAATCAAACGGATAGCACTGATCTCTCTATGCTTTTTAGATTTTATATCTAAGGCATCATGATAAAATGCTGACAAAGCCCCCACAACCGCCACCATAATAGCCATAGGATGAGCGTCACGACGAAAACCTTTAAAGAAGTTGGTCAGTTGATCATGCACCATGGTATGCAGGGTGATAATGCCTTCAAATTCCTGCATTTGAGTTTTATCAGGCAATTCACCATTCAGCAATAAATAACTGACTTCCAGAAAAGTACATTGTTCGGCCAGTTGCTCAATGGGGTAACCCCGATAAAGTAAGATACCTTCTTCGCCATCAATGTAAGTAATGGTTGAGCTACAACTCGCGGTAGAGGTAAATCCTGGGTCATAGGTAAATAGTCCCGTTTGTTTATAGAGTGTTTGTACGTCGATAACATCGGGCCCTGTCGTTCCCGATAAAATCGGCAGCTCACAGATAGCTTGAGCATTCTCATTTAAAGTAATGCTACGTAAATCATTCATAAATTCTCTCTTCTAACAACGCGATATCACCGTGGTAATACATAATAACTTAGGCACTGGCAACATTGGCAATAGCTAACTTTGCCAATTCAGTGACTTTAGCCCAATTTTTTTCTTTAACCGCATCTTCAGGCACTAACCAAGAGCCGCCGACACAAGCAACATTGTTTAAGCTGAGATAAGCATTGTAATTTTCAGGTGAAATACCACCAGTTGGACAAAAAGTGACTTGAGGAATCGGACCGGCAATGGCTTTTAACATAGGAATACCACCAGCCGCTTCAGCTGGAAAGAACTTAAAATGATCTAAGCCCGCTTCCATACCCACCATCAATTCTGATAAGGTAGAGATACCAGGAATTAAAGCAATATTGCCCTCTTTAGCCGCCCTTAGTAAGGCAGGCGTTAAACCAGGGCTAATGGCAAAAACAGCACCGGCGTCTTCTGCGGCCTTTAACTGTTCAGGCGTAGTAATAGTACCAGCACCGACTATTGCCTCTTTAACTTCCTGACTAATCAGTCGAATAGCTTCTAGGGCAATCGGTGTACGCAGCGTTATTTCCAATACCTTAATGCCACCAGCCACTAAGGCTTTCGCTAACGGCACAGCATCCTCTAGGTTTTTAATGACCATTACTGGCATAACAGGGCCAGCGTTTAAAACGTCTGTAGGTTGGATTTTCCAATGCTTTGAATTCATGGCATTACTCGATGTTTGGTAAGTCGGGTTAGCTATAAGGTAACCCGACGAATAGGTTAGAAATGATGGATTAAATAATGGCTACTGCTTAATCAACAAGAAACAAATTAGACGCGCCGGTTTCTGCAGAAGAGGCGCCTAGTCGGAAACCACCGAACATCTCGCGTCCCATACCATAATGATGATTCTTTGCAGAATTGGGCACGGGGATTCGAGCATTAAATTCTGCTTCGTCAACTAGCACATTAATGTTACCGGTTTGTAAGTTCATGGAAATAATGTCGCCATCCAGAACTTTTGCTAAAGGACCACCTGATTCACATTCTGGACATAAATGGATAACCGAAGGCACTTTACCTGATGCGCCTGACATGCGACCGTCAGTCACTAAAGCTACTTTATAACCTTTATCTTGCAATACACCTAAGGGCGGCGTCAGTTTATGTAATTCTGGCATACCATTAGAGCGTGGGCCTTGAAAGCGGATAACAGCCACAAAATCTTTTTCCAATTCACCGCGCTGAAAAGCGGCGAGCATATCATCTTGATCATCAAACACTACCGCAGGCGCTTCAACGACATGATGATCAGCAGATACGGCAGACATTTTTGAAATACCTCGACCTAAATTACCGTGCATCACATGCAAGCCACCACCGGTCGCGAAAGGTTTTTCAACCGTGCCTAGTACTTCAGTATCCAAGGATGTTTCTGGAACAGATTCCCAAACCAAGCTATTGGCAATTAACTTAGGTTCTGATCTATAGCTATTCATACCACGCTCATCGGCAACAGTCAGCAGGTCTTCATGCAAGAGGCCATTACGTAATAATTCGGCGATAAGTACACCCATGCCACCTGCGGCTTGAAAGTGATTTACATCCGCAGGACCGTTCGGATAAATTTTAGCAATTAAAGGAACTGCTTTGGAAAGTTGATCAAAATCATCCCAATTAAGCACGATACCCGAGGCACGAGCAATGGCAATTAAGTGCATGGTGTGATTAGTTGAACCGCCGGTTGCCAACAAGCCGATAACCGCATTGACGATGGCTTTTTCTGAAATCATATGGGCAATAGGCCGGTAATCATCACCCAGTGCCGTAAACTTTAAAACCTGAGTCGCAGCGGCTTTGGTTAGTTCTTCGCGTAATGGCGTGTAGGGATTGATGAACGAACTACCAGGCAGGTGCATGCCCATGATCTCCATCATCATCTGGTTACTGTTAGCCGTTCCATAAAAGGTACAGGTGCCAGGGCTATGATAAGAAGCCGATTCCGCTTCTAGCAGTTCTTTACGGCCAATCTTTCCTGTCGCATAATCTTGACGCGCACGAGACTTTTCTTTATTAGTTAAACCGCTAGGCATAGGGCCTGCAGGAATAAAGATAGCGGGCAAGTGACCAAAGCTAAGCGCACCTATCAAAAGACCCGGTACAATCTTGTCACAGACCCCTAAGTAAATAGCGCCATCAAACATATTATGGCTCATGCCTACCGCAGTGGTCATAGCAATAAGGTCGCGACTGAATAAAGACAGTTCCATACCCGGTTGACCTTGAGTAATACCATCACACATAGCAGGAACACCACCCGCCACTTGAGCGACACCACCCGCTGCCCTAATAGCTGCTTTTATGGCATCAGGCGCATCTTTATAAGGTTGGTGAGCCGATAACATATCATTGTAAGACGTGATAATCGCGATATTGGCTTTTTGATTACCGGTTAAATCCGCTTTTTCACTGGCGCTACACGCAGCAAAACCATGTGCTAAATTACCGCAGCCCATCCCTGAGCGTATAGGACCTTTTTTAGCAATACCATCAATATAGTTAAGGTAAGCAGAGCGAGTGGGATGGCTGCGCTCAATAATATCTTGAGTCACTTTTTCAATGATGGGATGCATGGTGATTCCTTGTGTATTTATTTAATGAGGCTAGCAACTTAAAGCTGGGCAGTTTAGGTTAACCGCTCACTTTTAGATAGGGTTCTCCTAGCGCAGATAAAGAGCTCAGGGCGAAAGGTTAAGCTTAGTCTCTGTCCAGCTTAAGTTACTAGCCATTAATGACATCTAAAGCTAGCGTTATTCTTCCCAAGCTCTGCCATCTCTGGCAATCAATGCAACCGAGGCCACCGGCCCCCACGTACCTGCAGAATAAGGTTTAGGTGTATCTTTATAATGATGCCAAGCATTTTGAATAGAGTCTACCCAAGTCCATGCTTGTTCAATTTCTTCTCGACTCAAGAATAAAGTAGGATTGCCGCGCATCGCCTCTAAGACTAATTTTTCATAACCTCCAAAAATTCGACTCTCCTTAAAGGTATCAGAAAAACTTAAATCCAATCGCGTCTTTTGTAATTTGATGTGCTCATCAATGCCTGGGATTTTATTAAGCATTTCGATTTCTACGCCCTCGTTAGGCTGTAGATGAATAATTAATTTATTTGGTGGTAACTCACGAAAGCTGTCTTTGAAGATGTTATGCGGTAGCTGTTTAAAATAAACGACAATTTCAGTACGTTTTCCTGTTAAACGTTTTCCAGTACGCAAATAAAAGGGTACGCCCGCCCAACGCCAGTTATCAATATCAACCCGTAAAGCCACAAAGCTCTCAGTGGTACTTTCTTTATTAGCGCCTGCTTCATCTAAATAGCCAGGAACAGAAGCGCCTTTAATATAACCACCCGTATATTGTCCACGCACTGTTTTCTCTTCAACGTTATTAAGCGTAATGGGGCGCAAGGCTTTCAGGACTTTTATTTTTTCATTATGGATGCTTTCAGCTTCCAGATTGACCGGAGGTTCCATGGCAATAAAGGTCAAAATCTGCAATAAATGATTTTGCAGCATGTCCCGTAATTGTCCGGTTTTATCAAAATAATCCCAGCGCCCTTCAATACCGACCTCCTCAGCCACCGTAATCTGAATATGATCAATCGTATTGTGATTCCAGTTGGTGGTAAAAATAGAGTTAGCAAAACGTAAAGCTAATAGATTTAATACGGTTTCTTTACCTAAATAATGATCGATACGATAAACTTGTTTTTCACTGAACACGCTCGCCACAACATTATTAATTTCTTTTGATGACTTAAGATTGTGGCCGATAGGCTTTTCCATGACCATGCGTGAAGTTTCCGTCAAAACACCGCAATGTGCTAAACCTTGGCAGATGTTTTTAAAAAGAAACGGTGACACCGCAAAGTAATTGACCATGATGCGAGATTTTTGATCGATCACAGCGTTTAACTGCTGGTATTGATCCATTTGAGTCAAATCAATTTTCAGATAAGATAAGCGTGTTGAAAAACGCTTCCATACCACGGCATCAATATCGTCATTTAAAAATTCTTTCAAGCTGGCATGTGCAAGCTCAATAAATTGTTCGTTTTTTAAACCTTGTAAATCAACACCAATAATACGAGTATTGGTCTCAATAAAATTGGCATTTTCAAGACGATATAAAGAAATGAGCAGTTTGCGCTTTGAAAGATCACCTAGCGCACCATAAATAACTAAATCACAGGGTTTAAATGCTTTTTTATGGTCCATATTGGCTCTATAGGGTAATAGTGATGGGCGGGTATAGGGGATAATAGGCTGGCATTATCGCAGAAACCGACTAAAAATGTTGTACTGTCTGTAGTTTTATCCTAGCACTTGCCTCGACTGATGTGGCTTATTGCTTTCTGCTCAGATCATCCAAGACTTATTATCGTGTCCAGATGGAGTAAAACAACTTCAGCTGTTTTACAGAAAATAGCTAAAGCTATTCCACTCCAAGTTTTAAACAACGACACGCTAGCCCATGACCATGAACCACTGCTCATGGTCTTTTTGCAGATTTTAACTTTACGATAACAGCCGTGAATTTTTACTATTACGGAATATTAAGGGCTTTTCATTAGCCGCTAAACTACTTTGCGCTGCGGCATCTATAGCATCCTGAATAACACCATGATGAGGTGATTTGCTACAGACCGGATCGGCGTTGTACATATCGCCGGTTAATAAATAAGCCTGACAATGACAACCACCAAAATCTTTATCTTGCTCATCACAACTACAACACGGTTCTTTCATCCAGTCTTTGCCTCTAAAGAAATTAAAGGCTTTCGAATCATTCCAGATTTCTTCGATACTGTAATCATTCACATTGGGGCAATCTAAACCCGGCAAGTCACGAGCAGAATGACAAGGTAAGGCAACGCCATCAGGGGCAATGGTCAGAAACGTCGTACCCCAGCCATTCATGCAAGCTTTAGGTCTATCTTCATAAAAATCCGGCACTACATAATAGATTTTCATTTTACCTTCGACCTTTTTCTTAAAAGCCTGCGCAATGGCCTCGGCTTTTACAAATTGCTCCTGAGTCGGTAACAATAAGTCGCGATTGGCATGAGCCCAACCATAATATTGAGTATTAGCGATCTCCAGATAATCAGCACCTAGCTCTTCAGCCATGGCCAGAATTTCTGCCATCTGATGAATATTTTCTCTATGAATCACCACGCATAACACCATGGGATAACCGTGTTTTTTAACCAAATGCGCCACGGCTTTTTTATGCTCAAAAGACGCAGTACCGGCTATATGATCGTTAAGCTCTTGGCTACTCGCCTGAATACTGACTTGAATATGATCTAAGCCGGCCTCTTTTAGCTGTATGATTTTTTCTTCGGTGAGCCCATAACCCGAAGTAATGAGATTGGAGTAATAACCCAAGTCTCTTGCGTGTTTAACGAGTTCTGGTAAATCTTGACGTGTCAACGGTTCACCACCCGAAAAGCCTAATTGCACAGCACCCATTTTCCGTGCTTGGCTAAGTACTCGCAGCCAATCTTCGGTGCTTAATTCAGCTTGATAGCGGGCATAATCAATAGGATTAGAGCAATAAGGACATTGCAGAGGACACGCGTAAGTCAGCTCTGCCAACAGCCAGCGCGGTGGGGTATTAGTTTTGATTGATCCAGCCATTTTGTAGCGCGTCCTCTAAGAAAGCGGTGACATCATTAGTAAGGCCAGCGGTTGCAAATTTCTGCTCTAAGTCACTGACAATTTGAGCAACCATGCGCGTACCATCACAGAGTTTAAGTATTTCGGCTGAACTTTGATTCAGCTCTACCATGCCTTCTGGATAAAGAATAACCTGCTTTTGCTGGGCTTCTTCCCATTGTAGGCGATGGGTGCGAGAAAAATGTATGGGTTGTTCTAAATCTAGAGGCATATAGTATGGAGGGTTATTAGGCTTCGTTATCTATAAAATAACGAAGTCTCTTACGGTACCTTCGCCAATTAACAGCAATATTCTGTCATCATCGCAATAAGGATAAAGGCCAAGGTAGCATAGCGTTTCTAACATAGCATTCACTCTCTAACTGACCATGAATGAAATGATAGCAATACTAAATACCCGGCGTCCACACTTAACCGCAGCTTTGTTAAAGCAGATGCCTACAATGAGAGATTCATCCGCTATAAGGAACGAACACGACACACTTCGGCAACTATGATTTTAAAAATCCCCCCCCCCC
>Ga0214235_1000625_pt1 | contig 12824 bp, 8 predicted proteins | sample TroBogypolimnion_2_FD_153073 | JGI IMG/M metagenome (GOLD analysis project Ga0214235, IMG submission 153073) | Freshwater microbial communities from Trout Bog Lake, WI - 15JUL2008 hypolimnion | ecosystem: Environmental > Aquatic > Freshwater > Lake > Hypolimnion/Profundal zone ... | reverse complement strand
CATTATAGGTTCAGATATTGCCGCTCCATTAACCAATGTAGACATTCTGAATCCTTATAATGACAAAGAATTTCTTGAGGACAAGCTTAGCATTGTTGATGTTAAAGCAAAGGATAGTGACGACAACATTTACCAGATTGAAATTCAACTGGTCAGTTATGCTAACTTGCCGGCGCGTATCCTATATTATTGGGCAGATATTTATAGCCAACAGCTACAACAGGGTGAAAGTTATTACAAGTTAAAGCCGACTTATTCAATATGGCTATTGGCAGAGAATTTAATTAAAGATGATACTGATTATATCCATACCTATAAAGTCAGGGATAACAAGGGCAGAACACTAAACAATCATTGTGGTATTTGGTTATTAGAATTGCAGAAGTTTAACTCGCCACAAGTTGAAAATGAGCAACAACGTTGGGTAAGATTCTTCAAAGAAGGTGAGCAGTTAACTGATGAGACTGCTTTGCCAGACTGGATGACCACTAATGAAATGAGGCAAGCCATGAGTACATTAAAACAATTCTCAGATAAAGAACGTGATTACCATGCTTATCAAGCAAGACAGAATTATCTGCGTGAACAAATATGCATTCAGCATGAACGTGATGAAGCTTTAATAGATAAAGAAGCAGCATTAGCCGATAAAGAAGCAGCATTGGCAGATAAAGAAGCAGCGTTGGCGGATAAAGAAGCAGCGTTGGCGAATACAGAAGCAGCGTTAAGACTTATCAAAGAGAAAGATGCAGAACTTGAGCGATTAAAGGCTTTATTGGCAAAGAATAATCTGCATTGACTCATAAAGCTGGGTAATTATTCAGCCCAGCATTTATGAGTATCGAATAAACCGTGGTCTGTCCCTGTTCATAATCGAATCTAATGCCTCGATTCCGTTTCACTTCATAGAGGCTACTAGCTGATTTATGTATACCAATCCTCAATAATTAAGACATTATCTGGAACTAAGCTAAATGCTTTATCGTGGGTGACAAGTATTGTATTGGTAGCTACTGCATGGGCGGCGATCATCATATCTAGTGCTCCAAGAGTTACACCTGCAGCGGTGCAGGATGCCCGAAAATCACCATAAACGGTGGCTGTTTGTTCATCCCAAGGTAATATCTCAACACGAAATAGAAACTCCCGAATAAGTTTTGCAAGGTTGGCAGGACGCCCCTTTCGCGCTAAACCATATAAAAGCTCGCCTTGTGTAATTGCAGATATGCTAATACTGTCTATAGGCACAGACAACAGTCGGTTACGAAGCTCTGGGTGGTGATTTTTAATAATGTAACTGGCAATATGTGTATCCAGCATATAACGCTTCAAAACAAATCTCTCTCTTGATTCGGCTGGTCTTCACGATCTGCCATGAAATCAGCAGAAATCTTTGTGTGATCAGCAAGTTCAAAAAACTCTGTCCAGGATGTCGGTTTGGGCGACAATATAACTTCGCCAGTCACAGGATCACGCCTAATAAACACTTCAACTCCTGGAAAACGAAACTCTTTTGGAATCCGAAGTGCTTGGCTTCTTCCTGTGGCAAATAGTTTGGCAGTAGAGCGCATGGTTATCTCCTATTAAATAGATATATGGACAGATAAAGTATATATCGCACTAAGATATATATCGACGATACACATCGCATTAAGATAATAGCTAAGCTATAGAAGACTAAACACGATTTATAATACGCTGTTAGCCTAACCTACTTGACTGAAAAAATCGTTAATCAGCCCATAAAAAATATTAAAGCAAGATGCATTATTGCTCCGAAACCTCGATTCCATTGCATTTCATCGAGGCTACTAGCTGATAAAGAAACGATATTAGAGTCATTGAAACACCAACAAAAAAAAACAGTCGAATAATTCGTAAGATAGGTAGAGCGATAGCGATACCCATTAGCATGGTGAAATAACAAAACCTATTAATCACATTGGATGCTTATAATGGGTTTCGGGTTTCGGGTTTCGGGTTTCTGGTTTCGGGTTTCTGGTTTCGGGTTTCGGGTTTCGGGTTTCGGGTTTCGCCTCTACCCATTTTACGAGTTAATCCACTGTACGGGCGTACCCATCTTACGAGTTATTTCAGTGAATACAAAAAAGTTGATTTTTTATTTGCTGAAGAATTTGTGGTGCTATATACATGCCGTGTTGTTCAGTTAATTGCCGTATTTTATGCCAAGTTTCTTCAGCGGACAGCACGCTTCGCTTTTCTAATAGAAGTAACAAACCTAATGTGCCTATAACCCCTAGTTCTAATCGTTGAGCTTTACGTCGAGCTAATAGATCATCTAGGACAACATAATCCACACTCATTTCTTGTGCCAAGACAATCGCCTCTAATTCTCCTTGGTGTAGTTGACCTAAAGCACCCCTAACATAAGCTGCGCCTGTTTTTGAAAGCGTATGAACCTTAATAAATGAAGGTAATTCATATTCGCACAATTCATCTACAACTCCTTTAGGAACATATACTTCATCAATACAATCGGCTAAAAAATTAATACTGTCTATTTTACTCAAAAAAATTATTGGACTGGTATTCAATACGATTTTCACGAAAAGTTACAATTCCTTTATAGCTTGAATATCTTCTAAAACACATTCATCAGCTATGATAAAACCTTTATTAAAATGTTCTATCAAGCGTGTTTTAAAGCTATCAAAGTCCAACCCTGCCATATGAGCGGCCATTGCAAAACTGACTTTTCTTGCGTGATATAAACTTGCCGCCAAAAAGAACTCTGCCGCATTGTTTCCAAGTGGTTGTAATATGTCATCAAACTCTGAGTGCAGTTGTATATGCATTGTTTTTCCTGATTTAAATTCAAGGCATTAATGAGTGGATAGTCAAAAAAACGACTAATAAATTGTTTTATCATGCTTTGTCCGCAAAACCTCGCCGTTCAGGGCGGGGATGTAAGGATGCTCTTGACTTTTTTTGCCCATAAAATATACTCCAACTCAGTAGTAAAGGTTTTAAATCTGTATCAGCGATAACCAAGCGATAATAGTAAAGCCTTTAAACTATGTTAGTTCGTTAGTTAAAAATAACCGTCGGATAGACGGGGCTAGTCTGTGAAGTGAACGGTGCAGTAATGCCGTCAGCAGCAGAAACCAGTGAGCAGTAGCGATACATACTCACTCTTAGGAAACTAGGAATCCCCTTCCTTCAGGTGGGGGAGGATGTCAAACTCACACTCTAATTCTACCATTCATAACACATTATTTGTTATGGTAAATAATGTGTTATGAATATTTTCAGATTATTCGGTGCGTAATAACGTCAATTTTATTTATGTTTCATTAGGTAACTTCTCATTAGTCACAGGTAAGCTTATTTTTCAATAAGTTACAATTGTTAAAATTCAGTCTAAATACAGCTTTTAGCTTTTCTGAAACAATAAATCAATGACTTACGAGTCGCGAAAATCAAAAAAAACCTTTATGATTAACTTTGTTGATTTTTGATACTTATAACCCTTTGATTTATAAACTACCTGTGACTAATGAGAAGTTACTTCATTAGTTCGAAACCCTTTGATTATTCATAGCCAATATCATCAGCAAAAGCTCTCACCGTCCCCCCAATTTATATCTAAACTTACATTCAACTCATAAGTGCAATCGATAATAGACGGAATTGAAAAAGATTAGCTGTTATAGTTTTAAGTTTTTTTCAATCCGACCAAAGACGATAAAACCTATGAGAACTTATAAACAGCTAATCCAAGAACAAAGATACCAGATTGAGATTTTATTGAAAGCGGGAAATTTTCAGCACGCGAATTCAACTCATAAATGCAGCACCCAGTGAATCATTGATATTAAGACTTATTTTTTATCAATAAGAATTTATAACTGCTGTCGTGGATTTTGCTCACGGGCATGAAAACGTGATACGTCCCCTATTATTGAAGATCTCCCCGGGTAAGGTGCTAAAACTTTCTGCCCGTGCCGCCAAGCTCTACCTGATGCGTCTTTCGGTAACGGTTGGATTTCGTGTTCCCTAGCACACTCATCGCCCGCACCCGGCCTCACTGCTTGTTCGTGTTCCTACGGTCGTGCTTTTGCTACGCGCTTCTTTCAGCTTGGCCTCACGGCTTCCACCTTGCGTTTCGCTACGGTTGTCGTTACTACTTCCGGTTATCTCCTTTCAGATAACAAGTTTTAGCCCATGCCGGGCACACTAGGGCGGTTTCGCGACAGCAAACCGCCAGCACAATGCAGCACCCTAGCTCAGAAATGGTGGATTGCTAGCGAGACTGTGAAAGTATTATGATTTTAGCTTCCCCCTTTGTAAAATGGGGACTGAGGGGGATTTTTTAAAATTATAGGCTACTAATATTTAATGATTATTTTTAATAGACCAAATCTCCCCTAGCCCCTCTTTGCTAAAGAGGGGGAAATAAAAAGAATACTTTCACAGTCTCTAGCGCGAATCCACCTTACAGTCATACATCTTACGAGTTAAAAACCTGATAAAGAAACGATTGTAGTCATTGAAACATCAATAAAAAAAGACAGTCGAATAATTCGGATGGGTAGAGCAATCGCGAAACCCATCAGCATGGTGAAATAACAAAACCCATTAATCAAATTGGATGTTTATGATGGATTTCGGCCTTGTCGCTATCGCTCTGAATACACCTTACATTAATCCACCGTACGGCCGTAAGTTGCTAGCCAGGGAATGTAAACACGACAGAATCCGGAACGGCTTTTTCAGAGTCTGCATTAAATCGATCCATCATTTCTTGCCAAGTGGTTTTAGTCAGTGCTACTTCAGAGATTTCATCAAACCATTCGTCGAATAATTGTCCCCCTGCGTTAAAGGCATTACTAATAGTTCTAATCGAAGGGTCAGTCTCTTGAAAACCAATAAAATAACACCATCTAATATTACCATCATAATCAAGAGTTATTGACCCTCCACGATAAAATGCATTGATATGGTTAAACAACACTGCGCAATCAATAAACTTTTGTGGTAAGGTATTAAATGGCGCATAAAAGTAAAACTTTAACAGATCCAGTTTTTCATCCGTTTCTATAAATATTTCAACAGATTGATCTTTTATGATGTATCTGAAGTTTACGCTTGAAGTTTCATTTTCTTCATCAAGAATAATTTCCTCATCCCATTCCCTTTCATTAAGCCATTCTTGTACTTTATCTGCTAATCTCATCTACAATTACTCCTTTTTTTTAAGTTTAAAATAACTATTTTTCATTTTTAATTAAATATACCAACAACAACTAATGAGATTGCTATCAAATCAAGTTTGCTCTAGCTTTCTTAATAAACCATTTTCTGATGCGTCATAAATTATATTTATGTCTTTATTTTCTTGATCGACTGGAGTCATGAATTCACATACTGTTTTATAAATATGCTTTTGCCATTCTTTAATATCACTATGCGTTTTTAATGAAATCACACTACATATATTTCCAGAACCCACTGTGGCAGTCTTCATTATCTTTGTGTCAATTGCTACAAACTCACCCCTATTTTCAATAGTTTTTTCATCTGAGCTAGGATAAATTAACGCCACCCGCTTTGCAGAAAAATATTCGTGATAAACATACATTTGTCTTAAATCATCTGGCGAGGGGTTATTGCCATTTAAATTCTTCCACTTGGTATCTAGCACAATGCAATTATCAGAATCTTGATTAATGACAATGTCAGGTCGCATTAATGAAACTCGTCCATTTTTAGGCTTCCAAAAATGCTTATCCGTTTGCTTTGAAATACTCTTAACCACTGAACTATTTATATGATGCTTACGCAAACTAACATAGACAAACTTTTCCCAAAGTTTGTTCATATCAAACATCAATGCTAAAACATTATGACGTCCTGTTATGACATCAGGGTGATATTGCAATAACAGTAATTTAGCAATGCCTATGGCTTTTTTGTATGGCTGTGTTTTTCTATTAAAAACCAACGTATCAAAAGTCGCCTCAGATACTTTAATGTCAGGCATCTCTGGAAAATGCAGCAATAAAACACCAATACGACTATGTAACTCGGCATTGGTATTGATCTGTTTCAGTAAGCGTAGAGTTTTATAAAGAATAAAATGCAGTTTATGCTCTACATCATAGGTCGTATGCCGCACATAAAAGCGTTCTTGATGCGTCAGGTTCTGCTGGATATGTTTAGCAAACTGAATACTGCCTTTTAAGGCCGTGACATTTCCTTCTTTCTTACGATATTGTTTAGCCAAGCCGCTGTGCAATAAATACTCAACTTCTTTTATAAAAAGAGCAAAGTAAAGATCAAGGATTGAATTAGATTTTAATTTCAGCGAACTGTCGCTAGTAGACTGTATGTCGAACAATCCCACTGCAGAAAGCATTTTCACTAAAATCTCTTGCCAATAATTTTTAGTCTTGGCATCACCGTCGGTGGTTTTATCGGCTTTAGGTAAAACCTCAATGACTATATTTCCTACCTGTATAACTCCGACAAACTCATTAAACTTAACGCCATTGTTTGTTAGCGAATAATACGGCACACCTTTGTCACCGTAATAACTTTGTAAAGCTTTAAGAGATGCTTCATCAAAAGTTACACCGTCTATAACTTGGTGTAACTTAATAGATTGATGCTCGAAAACTCGGATTAGCTTACTACTAGCCATTGTTTTTTTTGTTGCTTAATAAAGATTCAATAGCGTTAATAAAATCATAATCCGATGTTAGCCTTTTTATTTTAAAAATAGGCCGCTCAGAAAAATCATCCGCATCAGCATCAGAGAAATCTGCAAAGATATTTTCATTGGCTTCTTGCTTCTCAACAAAACCTTTACCTAATACCAAACCTATCTTGCCATAATCACCAAAGAAGTATTCTTGTAACAAGGGGATGATTTTATTTTTAAACGCTAGCTTTAATCCTTCTAAATCTTCAACGTTAATAAAATAACTATGGCCAATTTGATGATCTTTATCTAAAAGTTTTTCTAAGCGTTCGTTGATCTTGTTAAGTAATAATGGCAGGTCTATATCATCAAATTTATCCAACTCTAATATGCCTTCTGTTTTTGACAATTTACCTTCTGTACGAATTAAATCAGGCTTAGGGGGCATTTCTTCAAAGCTAAAACGTCTACGTAAAGCAGCATCCAAAGCTTCAACGCTACGGTCAGCTGTATTCATAGTGCCAATAATATAAAGGTTGGATGGAACACCAAACTTCTCTTTACTATAAGGTAATGTGACTTCAAGTGCTTCAGGGCAACCTATACGTTTATCATCTTCAATTAAAGTAATTAACTCACCAAAAATCTGTGAAACATTGCCACGATTAATCTCGTCAATTATAAGTACGAAATTTTTTGCAGCATTCTCTGTAGTTGATGAATAGTTATAGTTTTCTTTTAAATAGTTACATATACCTTCAAGATATCCATTCCAGTCTTCACCATTAATTTGTGCCAGTATATTTTCTTTAGTTATGGAGCCATTTTTTTGTTTATTGAGTCCAGTATAAAGTGAAAGATTATTATTTGAATTTAATGAGATTGAAAATAATTTACCTGTTGGTGTTTTTATCTCTATCGTTTTAACTTCTGTAGTATCACTGTCAGTAGCTTCAATGTCAGACAATTTCTTTATTAACTGATCATACGCAGCATTAAAACCTATCAAATTAGGAGTCATTGCCGACTGGCATAAATTTTTGAAAATACCTGGTTTAACATCGTAGATGACTCTTTTATCATCAGGCGTAGTCTCCGGCTTTATGCCTTCGATAAAATCTTCATAACACATACTTTGATGAAAAGTAGTAAATACAATTTGACCTTCATTCATCAGCCGATCGAATTCAGCCTTTATTTTTTCTCTAGCCTGATCTAGCTTAAAGCTTGGATTTGCTATTGCGATTGCTTTATTGACTGTGTTGTATGTCTTTCCTGTACCAGGTGGCCCGAACAGTATTTGATTTAAAGAGTGCATTTTATAGCCTTTCGATTGTGATGCGTCATTTAAAATTTTAACAGCTGAAGATTTAATAAATAAATTTTCAAGTTTGAGATTAAAAACAGGTGCTAATAAATATCTTTCAAAATCCACCAAGTAGGCTTCTTCAACCTCATGAACAGTCCTTTGACCACTTGGCATAAACCATTTCTTTTTTAATTCATCGCTACAAATAATGTCACTGGAATTAAAAGGTTCATCGATTATGTAACCCTGTACACGTTTCGGTAAATTAAGCTCTTCAGTTTTTAAATTCAATAAGGTTGATGGTTTAAACTTACGGCATCGTCGGTCTGCAATCCTTTCTATTTCGATAGATGGTTCATCTTCTAATTGGCCTAGAAAAATAATCTGTGCATTTCTAACTAAATAAAAGTAATCAGTTGACTTTATAGATTCGAAATTTTTGCGTTGTGCATTTTCTGGATCATCTTCCCAACCGATAGCAACATAATTATTTTTTAATAACCAGTTATGGTCTTCATCGCTAATATCTTTATTTTTCTTCCCATGTGATATTTTCCATATTTTTGGAATTGTATTTTCTAGGAAATAATTACCATCATACCAATTGCATAAATCTATAAGATCATCTTCCGTAGGTACAGTTACACAGTAAGCTTTATTTCCTATACCTAAACGATTTTCTCCACTTTTCAAATGATTATTACGCCCTTCTTTCTCGCTATAATATTTGCAATTAAATTCAAAATTATTCTTAGGGTTTAATTCAATAAAAATTTTTACTTCTTCTTTTCTATCTGGCTCAATTGCAATTTCTTTTCCATCCTTTGTTAGGAATCTAACAATATGGGTCGTAGTTCTTATAACAGGATATCTTTCTTTTAAATAACTGATGGCAGATTCAACATTAAATAATTTATTATTCATATTCTTAGAACCCTCTGTTAATAACGTTGAAAACAGCTATCCATGTACATTCGTTCATTTAGTTTTTCTCTATTTTAAATTTAAGTATTTCTATTTAGCAGTTAATCTACAAAACAACCCAACCTTAGCCATCTGCGCCAAGCTATTAACCTTGCACTGTTCCAAACCTTCATTAGCTACAATAATCGCTAAGGCTTGTGCGCGTGAAACCGCGACATTGAGCCGGTTAATATCCAAGACAAAATCTAAGCCTCTGGGGGATTCTGCTATATCACTAATCGCCATAGAGATAATTACCACCGGCGCTTCTTGGCCTTGAAACTTATCGATGGTGCCGATTTTTAAAGTGCTGCCGAGCTTTTCTTTAAGCAGATTGACCTGCATGTTGTAAGGGGCAATCACCAGTATGTCGGCATCAGTGATGGGGTTTTGTTGTCCGTCTTTATTGGTAAAGGTACCGGTTTTAAGTTCAGCTATCAGTTGCTGTACTACCAGCACTTCTTCTAAGCTACTTTGGCTGTTGCCTTCATGCGCTACGCTGACACTCAAGATGCCATGGGCTTTGCTAATCAAACTGGGTTTAGGAATGGTGATGGTTTGTTTACTGTTATCGGCATCGGCTTGTAACTTACCTTCGTAGACTATCTCAGACAACGGTGCGCAGACATCTGGATGCATACGGTACGTGCGTTCCAGAAAGATACCTTTATCGTCTGGAATAACAGCATGTGTCTTTAACATAAACTCCAAAGCCGAAGCACCCGACAGTCCTGGATGTGAGCCTTGTATGGGTTGCTCTAATTGCATTTGATCACCCATTAGTATGATGTTTTTAGCAGCGCCCGATACCGCTAGTAAATTAGCCAAAGCGACTTGGCTGGCTTCATCAACAAACAGATAGTCCACGGGCTGTTCATACGAGACATCATTAGCAAAACCATACACCGTAGCACCGATTATTTGATAATGGTCGTAGGGTTTTGTTTTGGTAAACTTCATTGCTTGACGATATTCAAACTGTGCAGAACCCTCAAACTCAAACTGCTCTTTAAAGTCTCTTTGAGAACCGTAACCACCAATTTTGCTAATGGCTGTCTCGGGTAATTCTTCTATTAAAGGTTTGAGTAAATTCATAATCGCGGCATGGCTATTCGACATTACGCCGATGCGTTTACCTTGCTGTACCAAGGCTTTAATAATATTTTTTGCCGTATAAGTTTTACCCGCACCCGGTGGGCCTTGTATGCACAAACAGCTTTCATCCATGACTTTAACAGCACCAATAATAGCGGATAGGTAATCATCGTTATCAGGGTATTGCTGTCTTGAAATTGGCAAAGGCGATTGCTGCCCAGTAAAGCGTGGATTGGCTTGGTTAATAATGGTGGCTAATAACTTGGGCAATTGCCGTGTTTTAAAATAAGCTTCGGTGATGTCGCAGAGTCTATTTTCTAAGGTTTCGGTATTAATACGCGCTTCATCAGCGAATAAGGTGAGCGGTAATTGTTGTAATGCGTCTTGTTGGTCGGCATTAAGCACAAAACTGATTTGACTATAATGAGCATCATGTTCAGTTATGGTGATCTTACTGACTTTTGCCGTGGTGTCTTTTATGGTCGCTGTATCTAGCTTATCGGTACGTAACGGCTGGTCATTTTTAAACAGGGCGACACAACTGATCTTGCCATCATTTTCTTCTTGGCTGGTCAAGCTAAGATCAAAAACTACGGTGTCATCGTCAAACAATTCTGAATCAGTTTTTTCTGCACGTTGTAAATAGGTGAAGATTTTTGGTTTACGTTCACGATCATAAAAATGCAGTAGCGAGACCAGTAACTCTGCCTGTTTGTCTGCCTTTAAATCTGCTTGTGCTTCAAACTGATCAATTAGCGCTTGTTGGCGTTGAATGAGTGCCTGGCGTTTTTGTTCGTTTTCTAGTTGTTTATCTGTTTTCTCTAGCTCTTCTTTAGGAATGACCTCGCCTTCCTTGAAGCTAATATTATTATGTTGCTGTTGCTTTCGTAGCCAAACCACTAGTTCTAGCGTTGATTCACAATCATCAATATTATAAGAGCGGATTTCTTGTAGCGTTGTCCAAGCGTACCAATCAAAGTGATCGGGATTTGCCAACCAACTTTGATAGCCATGCGCTTGCTCATTCCAATTTTCTAAGCCGCCATTGCTATGCCAGTTTTCATAAAAAACGATGGAGTCACCACCATTGGCAACCTCTGTGGTGCGCTTGCCGCGATAAAGATGCTCTACATTTTTAATGGAATATTTAGGCTCACCAATTAGCAGTCCGCTTTTTACGACTTTATATAAATCCACAAAGACATGATTAGCTAGTAATTCTGCAACTTGGTCTTTTCTGGTTTGATAACGGCTGACCATTTTGTTGATGGCGGTGATTTCATAAGTCGCATAGTGATAAATATGCAAACTAGGATCTTGTTGCCAGCGTTGATATGACCAATCAATAAAGCCTTCAAAGGCTAGCTTTTCTTGGGCTTGATCATGCGCCCACCAATCTTTAAAGGCATAATCTTTGCCTGGTGCGGCTTTGGCATCTTCAAAACTCACGCCCCATAAATATTCCAAGCCACCGGCTACTAAGGGATGGCCTTCAATATCAAAATAAATATCTAGCTTGGATTTGGGCGGCAAGCCCGATAAGCCTTTACCATCATGTTCATTAATCACTTTAAACAATGGCTTATCTTGGCCTCTGGAGGCGAGTTGAATGGCGGCTTGGGCTTTGAGTTTGGTTAAGCTGTCAGAGGCAATGCCTTTGATGTCGGTTTGTTCAGTAACGGCTAAATCACTTAAGGTGCTTACGCCGATGTCTTGTAATTTTTTAATCTGAGACTTACGGATATTGGCGACTAAAGCCAAGCTGTCGGATTGCTCTAATTGTTGTTTAGCAAAGCTACTCCAAACACCATAATCACTGCATAAGGCTAAATCAGGCATCATAGCCCAATCACTTTGAAAGGCAGTTTGTGCTTTTAAGAATTGAGTCTTTAAGTTTAGAAAATAATGATAGTAGGCCGCTAAGGGGTAAGTTTCTTGTTTTTTATTACCCAGCACGACCACTGCATGCTCTGGCACTTTGCCTTGAGCCGCTTCAAGCATCCAGCTATAGCAGCAGAGTTGAAGAACAAAATAGGTTTTGGTGGATAGTGAGAGCTTGGTATCCCAGGCTTCGTAATAATAATCGCCTAAGTTTGAATGACCGGCTTTTTTAATCAAGAAGTCAGCAGAACCGGCAAAGTTTTCACGTTCCAGATAGGCTTGAAAGATGATTTGATAACCCGCTTGCATGGCTTTTATAGTCTCTGCCGCTCTGGTTTCTTTATTGGTACTTATTTCGCAGACCTTATCTACACCTAAGTCATGTATGAATTGTTCAAGATAATTGGCCTCATGTTGCAAGCCTTTTTCGGCTAACAAGTCCATCATTTTATCTTGATCTTTTTTAATGCCAGCCAGTTGTTCTGGTTTATCTAAGACCAGACGTGCCATCCAAGAGGCGAAAGGAGAACGTTCAAATAAGACTAAATCTGAGGGAGAATAAAGGTAAGCGCTTTGCGTTTTATACATAGATGACTCAAATTATTAGTCTTTTAAAATAACCATCATTAATTTTATGACCGCTGGTGATTTATTGTAGCTACGCTCTGCGTCACACACCCTAGGGGTCACTGCCCACAGTTAAGAGAAAACAGTATAAACTTGGAGTGTTGAGCTTCAGCTATTGCTTTTTAAAACAGCTAAAGCTGTTTTACTCCAAGCAAGCAAGCAAGCAACTAACTACTTAACTTAACTTAACCTGATTAGCAAGATGCTTCAGCTTGGCGAAGCCACCGTAATGGCCTAGGCCCAATACTGATTGCAGCGACGACTAGATGCAACGGAAGCGTCTCA
>Ga0214235_1000623_pt1 | contig 12897 bp, 13 predicted proteins | sample TroBogypolimnion_2_FD_153073 | JGI IMG/M metagenome (GOLD analysis project Ga0214235, IMG submission 153073) | Freshwater microbial communities from Trout Bog Lake, WI - 15JUL2008 hypolimnion | ecosystem: Environmental > Aquatic > Freshwater > Lake > Hypolimnion/Profundal zone ... | reverse complement strand
TGATGGCTGAGGCACGCGTTCCGATGATTAAGCATTTAGATGGTATTTGTCATACTTATATTGATGCAGATGCAGATGTAGCCATGGCGGTGAAGGTCTGCGATAACGCGAAGACCCAGCGCTATGCGCCTTGTAACGCAATGGAAACCTTGCTTGTGAATCAAGAGCTTGCCAATACAGTCTTACCAATTCTTTGTAAGATTTATCAAGATAAGGGCGTGGAATTGCGGGTTGATGGTTTAACTCGCAAAACACTTGAGGCTCATGGCTTTCAGAATTTAGTTGACGCTACAGAGGAAGACTGGCACACCGAGTATTTGGCACCAATTTTGTCGATTAAGACAGTGGCTAATATCGATGAGGCCATGAATCATATTGAGCAATACGGCAGCAAACATACAGATGCCATCATCACCAACAATAAGGCCCAAGCTGATCGCTTTTTGCGGGAAGTCGATAGCGCCAGCGTGATGGTCAATGCGAGCACTCGTTTTGCGGATGGCTTTGAATATGGTCTTGGCGCAGAGATTGGCATCTCTAACGACAAGCTGCACGCCCGCGGTCCAGTTGGCCTTGACGGCTTGACCTCATTGAAGTATGTGGTCATGGGTCATGGCGAGATTCGTACTTAAAGTAAATAGATCAAGAGAACAAAATAGATATGAGCAACGCCTACCTTTGGGTAAAAACCTTTCACATCGTATTGATTACTTCTTGGTTCGCAGGTTTGTTTTATCTGCCTAGAATTTTTGTGAACTTAGCAGAAGAAAAAAATACTGAGGCTTATGCTCGCCTGCTAGGTATGGCTGATCGCCTCTATCGGTTTATGACGATTCTGGCTGTGCCAGCAGTATTGCTAGGCCTTACTTTATGGCTTTACTTTGGCATTGGCGCTGGTGATGTATGGATGCATATCAAATTATTCTTTGTGCTCTTGGTGATCGGCTATCACCACGCCTGCTTAGGTTTGCTGAAGAAATTCCGTGCCGGCGTAAATAAGCGTTCTGGTATTTGGTTTCGTTGGTTCAACGAGGCCCCGGTAATCTTGCTAGTCATCATTGTGGCTTTAGTGCTTTTCAAGCCATAAATACACTTTATATATTTAATACCCTTTTAAGACTGTTAGCCCCATGAGATTTTTTGTTGTTTGCCCAGGCGGTTTAGAAGTACCGCTTGCCCAGGAGCTAGCAGAGATTGCCGGACGCCCAGAATGTAAGGCCTTGGGGGCATGGGTGATTGACCCCACTCCTACTAGTCCTACTGGCGGCGTTGGTCTTGCAGCACCGCTATCTGCTGCAATGGCGCTCAACTTATATTCCCGTATTGCCAGTCGAGTATTACTGCAAATGGCACAAGCACCATATAGGCAAGAAGATGATTTGTATAAATTGGCTAGTGGCTTAGCGTGGGAAGAGTGGTTTACCTCTAAGCAAACTTTACGAGTCGATGTGACGGCACATCGCTCTCCACTAAAGAGTTTAAATTTTGCAACCCTCAAGATTAAAGATGCGATTGTTGATCGATTACGTGATGTGACTGGCGATCGTCCGAGTATTGATACCGCCTTTCCGGATGTGCGTGTCCAGGCGCATTTAACAGCCACCCAAGTCACCATTTATTTGGATACCTCGGGCGAGGCATTGTTCAAGCGTGGCTGGCGCGATGAAAAAGGGGATGCTCCCCTAAAAGAAAATCTAGCTGCTGGCATTTTGTCAATTACCGCCTGGAAACCAGGGCAGGCTTTATTTGATCCGATGTGCGGTAGTGGCACATTCTTAATTGAGGCTGCTCAAATGGCTCTAGCGATTCCGCCTGGCGCCATTCGTGCTGGGATGTACGGAGATGATGCCAAACCTAGTCGTTTGGCGTATCGCCCCTTAATTACCTCTGCGCATGGTTTTGGATTTCAGAGGCTCAAGCCTTTTAATGAGGCTGCTGAGCAAAAACGCTGGGTAGAGTTGAAAGAGGCTGCTTTGGCATTGATGTTAGAAAAACGTAAGCAGTTCCCTAGCGGTGAGGCATTAAAAATTTCTGGCGGCGATATTAATGAAAAATTAGTATCGATGTTCAAGGGCAATTGGCAAAGAGCGCAATTGCCAGATCAACCAGTAGTTCGTCAGGTTGATGCATTGGCAGCCAAAGCTCCAGGCAATTTAAGTGAGGGAGTCATGCTGTTAAATCCTCCTTATGGTGAGCGCCTGGTGATTAAGGGTGGTCGCGGGCAGGATCGGACATCGACACAAGATGATGCTTATGAAGATTCTGAGCCGGAAAATCGTTTTGAGATGAACTTAGAAACGGGGCGTCAGAGTGCAAAGCGCTCCAGCCGTGAGTCTTTGAAGAAGCTTCAGGCTCAAGAGGAGCAGGATCCAAAGTTTGTTGAGTTTTTACGTCAGTTTGGACAACATCTCAAAGAGGATTTTGGTGGGTGGAATATCTTTGTTCTCACTGCAGATATGGCGCTACCAGGGCAATTGCGCATAAAAGAATCTAAGCGCACCCCCTTATTCAATGGGCCTTTGGAATGCCGCTTATTTAAGTTTGAGATGCATGCTAAGCGAGCAGCTTAAGATTGAGCAAAGTCAGTATAAAACCTTAAAATATCAGAAGAGATCAGTAGAAATCGGCGGAGAACAGGGTAATGGAATTTAAAACGTATATGTGTTTGATCTGCGGTTGGGTGTATGACGAGGCCGCTGGTTTACCAGATGAAGGTATTGCGCCAGGAACTCTTTGGAAAGACGTCCCCATGAATTGGACTTGTCCAGAGTGCGGTGCTCGCAAAGAAGATTTTGAAATGATGGCGATTTAATTTATTGAACTTGGAAGCAATAATGGCAAATGTAGATCAAAACGCAGTTTTATTTGAACGTGCACAAAAGACTATTCCTGGGGGCGTTAATTCTCCAGTCCGGGCTTTTCGTCAGGTAGGCGGAGTTCCCCGTTTTGTTACTAAAGCCAATGGCCCTTATTTTTGGGATGCCAATGGTAAGCGCTATATCGACTTGATTATGTCTTGGGGCCCAATGATTGCGGGCCATGCCAATCCCGAAGTAGTCGCTGCAGTTCAAAAAGCTGCTGAAACCAGTTTTAGTTATGGCGCACCTACCGAAGGTGAGATTGAATTAGCCGAGCGCATTTGCGCTTTAATGCCGAGCGTTGAACAAGTTCGCATGGTCTCTAGCGGCACTGAAGCAACGATGAGCGCGCTCCGCCTAGCCCGAGGATATACCGGCCGTGACTTGATTATTAAGTTTGAGGGCTGTTATCACGGACATGCTGATAGCTTGTTAGTCAAAGCGGGCTCAGGTTTACTGACTTTTGCTGACTCAACACAAAATGCACCATCTTCTGGTGGCGTTCCGCAGGACTTAGTGAGGCACACTCTCGTATTGCCATATAACGATGTTGCCGCAATTGAAGAAGTATTTAAAAAGCAAGGTGACCAGATTGCTGCGGTTATTCTGGAGCCGATTGCTGGCAATATGAATCTCATTGTGCCTTCAAAGGAATTTTTATCCGCTATACGTAGCCTTACTAGCAAGCATGGTGCGGTATTAATCTATGACGAAGTAATGACTGGATTCAGAGTGGCCTTGGGTGGCGCACAATCCTTGCAGGGCATTACTCCTGACTTGACTTGCTTGGGCAAAGTCATGGGCGGTGGTATGCCGATGGCAGCCTTTGGTGGTAAGAAAGAGATTATGTCTAAGCTTGCCCCGCTAGGTAATGTTTATCAAGCAGGCACCCTATCTGGTAATCCTGTAGCGGTCGCAGCTGGACTAAAGAACTTAGAGATTATTTCTCGTGAAGGTTTTTATGAATGCTTAACCGGTCAGACAGAGAAGTTGATGGCTGGCTTAAAAAAGGCTGCCGATAAAGCTAATGTCCCTTTTTCAGTCGACAGCGTTGGCGGCATGTTTGGTTTTTATTTTGCTAGCGAGGTTCCGACCTCATATGAGGCAGTTACTAAAACTGATATTGAAGCCTTTAAGAAATTCTTTCATCTTATGTTGGATCAAGGTGTTTATTTAGCACCATCTGCTTATGAGGCTGGCTTTACATCGATTGCTCATGATAATGCAGTAGTCGATGCCATTATTGCTGCTGCTGAGAAGTCATTCAAACAGCTTTAATCCCAAAGAAAACTACATTCGAAGTGGGTGGTCATAGCCGCTCACCTGAATGATTTCTAATTTCCGATTGTCTTTATTGGAGTCTGAGATTTCTAGGGCGGTAAGCTTGCCGCCCCACACACAGCCAGTGTCTAAGCCAATCACATTGTGTTGGCGTAACAAACCCAAGGTAGACCAGTGACCAAAATAGGTGAGGACATCTTGAGTCTTCCTAGTAGGAACCTTGAACCACGGTATGTAGCCTTTGGGACCTTGCTCTAAACCTTCTTTACTTTCAAATTCCATTTGGCCTGTAGGCGTACAAAAGCGCATCCTGGTAAGCGCATTGGTAATGACGCGTAAACGCTCATAACCTTTAAGAGATTTGCTCCACTTATTTGGAGTATTGCCATACATATTGGCCAGAAAATCTTTGTATGATTTACTGCGCAGCATTTTTTCAACTTCCTGGGCGCATTCGATGGTTTGTTGTAAGTCCCATTGGGGTAGTACACCGGCATGCACGGTGAGAACATTGCCATTGCTTAAAGCCATTGGCCGATGACGAATCCACTCAATCAATTCTTTGCGATCCGGCGCTGATAAGATGGGCTGAATCGTATCTAGACCCTTGGGCTTACGTAAGCCAGCATCAATTGCTAAAAGATGGAGGTCATGATTTCCGAGGATGCATTCAGCGCGACCAGACTCTTGTAGAGATTTCAGTTGGCGCAATGCACCTAGAGAATCAGGACCGCGATTCACCAAGTCACCCAAAAAAATCATCTTCGATTTTGATGATAGTTTTTTAACGAGGGCTTTAAGGGAGGGCGCGCAGCCTTGCACATCTCCCACTGCATAGATCTTGCTCATACCCTATCTTAAATCGGAACTATCAATAGAGCTTGATTTAGCTCGATAGGATCTATAGATCAGGCAACCTTTTTGACTACGCTATAGCGCACCAAGGTATTTTTGCGGGCTTCATCGTGATCTACCACGGGCAGCGGGTAATCACGACCGAGACTGATCCCAGCAGCCTCTAGCTCTATGTGACCGGCTTGCCAAGGGGCGTGAATGGATTTCTTGGAGAGTTTTTCCAGTTGAGGCAAATAGCGTTTTATGAACTTACCCTCTGGATCAAACTTTTCTGATTGGGTAATTGGATTAAAGATGCGGAAGTAGGGCTGGGCATCACACCCAGATGAGGAGGCCCATTGCCAACCGCCATTATTTGAAGATAGCTCAAAGTCGTTAAGATGCTCTGCAAAGTATGCTTCGCCCCAACGCCAATCAATTCCCAAATCTTTTGTCAGAAAGCTCGCTACCACCATGCGTAAGCGGTTATGCATATAGCCACTTTGATTGAGTTGATGCATTGCTGCATCCACGAGTGGGTAACCAGTTTTGCCTTCACACCAAGCAGTAAATAATTTCTTGGCTTTGGCACCAGATTCCCAGGCGATGTTTTCATAGTCTGGTTTAAAAGATGCCCCTGATGCAAGACATGGATGATTAGCAAGAATCATGAAATAAAAATCTCGCCAAATGAGCTCGCTTAACCAAATAGTCGCACCCATACTACCTGCCAGCATACGGCGATGTGCTTCACGTACTAAGCCACGAATCGACAGCATGCCAAAGCGCAAGTGGGTGGAGAGATAGCTGACCCCTTTAATTGCAGGAAAGTCTCTACCAACTTGGTACTGATCGATGCGGTGTAAGAAGTCTTCTAAAAAAGCCTGTCCACCCTCAGAGCCAGGCGGGAGATAGCTCTCAATTCCTGTAGCGCAAAAGCCCATTGACTCCAGAGAGGGGAATGTGAGATCTAACTTTTTTGGAACTGCTGCCAGTTGACCTGGTTTTGGGTTGCATTCATATGCGGCAAGATCTTTTTCTTGAAGAGTCTTGAGCCAGTTATTTTTATAAGGAGTGAAGATGGAAAAGACGGTATTGGAATTTGTGAGAATTTCTTTTTTCTCAAAAATGACTTGGTCTTTAAAAGTCTCAAATCCAATACCTTGCTTCTCTAATTTAGCTTGAACAGTTTCATCTCTCTCGATTGCTGAAGGCTCGTAGTCATGATTTACAAATACAGAGCTAACACCAAGTTCTTTAGCAATTTCAGGAATGCATTCTGTGGGTTTACCAAAGCGGACAATGAGGCCACCACCTTGCTTACGGAGCTCTTCGTCTATTTGCATTAAGCCTTGCCAGATAAAATCCACGCGGCGGTCGTGTTTTAGTCCTTTGGGATCTAATTCACCCTTGAGCAGGGGTTTGAGAATATCCGTATCAAAGATGAAAGTAAGCCAAACCTTCTCACTTTGCTTGAGGGCGTGGTGAAGGGCGGCATTGTCATATAGACGGAGGTCACGGCGGAGCCAAACAAGAGCTTTTTGCATAGCCCCTATATTAGGGCTTATTTGGCTTCAATGCAGGCATCCAGGCTTGTCAGTCAGGTTAAGATCTCCTTAAATATGGATACCTTATTTTTTGTCATTTCAAAATTACTGCATTTCTTGATAGAGCCTCTGAATTGGGTGTTGATTTTTGTCATTCTGGCACTGCTTTTCTTGTCTTTGCGAAAATCACACCTTTGTAAGCGCTTTTTGGTTTTGGCACTCATAGATTTGACGCTAGTAGGTTGGTTACCTGCGTCAGAGGTATTTCTGAGGGCGCTAGAAGATGTAGTCCCAAAAATTGAAGTTTCAAAACTGACAGCTAATGATGTCGGCGGCATCATTATTTTAGGTGGCGCCATCCGTAGTGGAAAGCTTGGTCTAGAACGCGGCGAGGTGTCATTGGGAGAGTCTGCCGAAAGAGTTACTAAAGCTTTTGAGCTGATGCGTAAGTATCCTGATTTACCTTTTATCTTTAGTGGCTACTCTGATCGGTTAGCACTTAAGGGAGTTTCTGAAGCGGATGGATTTAAGCAGCTGGTAAAGGAGCAAGGGTTCGAGGATCATCCTGGGTTTTATGAAAATCAGTCACGTAATACTTACGAGAATGTGATTTACATTAAGCCAATCATCCTCCAAGAATCTCAGGGCCTTTCAGCCAAACCCTGGCTTCTAATTACCTCTGCAAGACATATGTACCGCTCGACACTCATTTTTCGTAATCAGGGTCTTGAGGTGATACCGGTCCCCGTTGATTATTTAACAGCCTTTGACCTAAGTTGGGGCTCTTTTGACCTTGAAGTTGGTGCTCAATATTGGAATAAGTTGATTCACGAAATAGTTGGACTTTTTGCCTATTGGATCACCGGAAAAATCTAGATATTCTGTAAAATATGTCCCATGACCTCGGCTAAAAAAGCACCTCCTGCTTCAGAACCAGCTTCTGTGCCCGAGTCATTAATTTCTTTTTCAGCAGATCATTTAGCTAACCAGTTTTTAATTGCCATGCCTGGCATGGTAGATCCCAATTTTGCTGGATCTCTTATTTATCTGTTTGAGCACACCGAGAGAGGTGCAATGGGCTTGGTAGTTAATCGTCCTACTGAAGTTGATCTGGAAACTCTCTTTGACAAGATTGAGCTGAAATTAGAAATTGCCCCCTTGTTAAAGCAGCCAGTGTATTTTGGTGGACCAGTTCAGGTAGAGCGTGGTTTTGTTTTGCATGAATCTGATGCGCTAAGTCCTTATAGCTCTTCGCTCGTCATACCGGGCGGTCTTACCATGACCACTTCAAAGGATGTGCTTGAGGCTGTAGCTGCAGGTAAAGGGCCACAGCATTTCTTGATGACCTTGGGTTATGCGGGCTGGGGTGCGGGTCAACTTGAGGAAGAGATCACGCTTAATGGCTGGATGAATGTGCCCTTGGCGCGCGAGCAAATGATTGAGATCATTTTCAATACGCCATCGAGTCAGCGCTATGAAAAGGCTATCAGTCACTTAGGATTTGATTTGTCCCATCTATCTGGGGAGGCTGGGCATGCCTAAGGCATTGACCATACTTTCTTTTGATTACGGAACCCGTAGAGTGGGCCTTGCTGTTGGAAATTCAATTACTCAGTCTGGCCAAGCTTTAAAGACGATCACAGCACCAAATAGTGATGCTCTTTTCCAGGAGATTGAATCTATATTGAAGGAATGGCAGCCTGATCAATTAGCAGTTGGTCGACCCGTGCACCCAGATGGATCTCCGCATGAAATGACAGCCAAAGCAGTCCGCTTTGGTAATCAGCTGCATGGACGCTTTCATTTACCGGTTAATTGGGTCGATGAGCGCTATACATCGGCCGTTTTAGAGGGCGATCCAAAGATGCACGACAATCTAGATGCCCATTCTGCTGTTTTGATTTTGGAGCAATATTTTGCAGAGCAAAGCGTGAGATCCCCGAATTAAAGCTGCATTGAAAAATAGAACTTAAATAGGCCCTAGACCAAAGAATGAATGCTGAACAGTTATACGGAAAATTGCTAGAGAATCTGCGTAAGAGAGTGCAAGAGGGCGCTTTTGAGCTTGCTGGACTTGCTATTGGAGGCGCATGGATTGCAGAGCGTTTAGCTGGTGATTTAGGTCTTGCTCACTTTGGGATAATTAACGTGGCTTTTCATCGGGATGATTATGCGGAGAAGGGTATGACTGCATTGCGTACTGCCAGCACGATGACCACACATCTTCCGTTTGATGTGAATGGTGCCAATATCATTTTGATAGACGACGTCTTGTTAACAGGTAGAACCGTCCGCGCAGCTTTAAATGAGCTATTTGATTTTGGTCGACCTGCTCAAGTAGAGTTAATGGTCTTGGCCGATCGAGGAAATCGGGAGCTACCGGTTGCCGCTAATTTTGTTGGTGAGCAGATAGAGGTTCCGGAAAATCAAATTCTGGTTTTAGAGAGAGACAAGGCTGGCAAGTTCAGTTTTCAGTTAGAGGAGCGCGAATAATGAGTCAGCTGGTCAATCAATTTAATTCGGCTGGTGAGTTAACTCATCTTCTAACGCTTGAAGGGCTCCCAAAAGAGCAGATCCTCCATATTTTAGATACTGCTCAGCAGTTCGTAAGCATCACTGATCCTGCGCGTGAAGTGAAAAAAGTGCCGCTACTCAGGGGCAAAAGCGTATTTAACTTATTTTTTGAGAACTCTACGCGTACTAGGACGACTTTTGAGATTGCTGCAAAACGTTTATCTGCAGATGTGATTAATTTAGATATCTCAACTTCCTCTACCGCTAAAGGTGAGAGTCTTCTCGATACGATTGATAACTTGGTGGCGATGCAGGCAGACATTTTTGTGGTCCGCCATAGTGTTTCTAAAGCGCCTATTGAAATAGCAAACCATGTGCCTGCGCATGTGCACGTTGTCAATGCTGGCGATGGTAGTCACCAGCATCCAACGCAAGGCTTATTGGATATGTACACCATGCGGCACTTTAAACAAAGCTTTAAAGGTTTGAAGGTGGCGATTGTGGGTGACATTGTGCACAGCCGTGTGGCAAAGTCTAATATTCATGCATTAACAACGCTGGGCTGTGAAGATATTCGTGCGATTGGTCCAGAAAGCTTGCTCCCTAGCGATTTAAATATGCTGGGTGTAAAGGTCTTCCACAGCATGGAAGAGGGCTTAAAAGACGTTGACGTAGTGATGACCTTGCGTATTCAGAAGGAGCGTATGGAAGCCGGGCAAGTGCCTGAGGGTGATGCCTTCTTTAAGCAGTATGGCTTAACATCCACACGTTTAGCATTGGCTAAGTCAGATGCTATCGTCATGCACCCAGGCCCCATGAATCGTGGCGTAGAGATTGATTCGATCGTTGCTGATGGCCCTCAATCAGTTATTCTGAATCAAGTCACCTTCGGTATTGCTGTGCGTATGGCGGTGATGTCTATCGTAGCGGGCAACTAGATTACCAGCATGCAGTCAAAAAAACGTTGGCTGATACTGTCACATGGCTTCAATATGGATGGCCGCGCCTCAAGTCAAACGATTACCGATAAGATCCCTTATTTTTTAGAAGCAGACATCGAGCCCATCGTCTTTAGTGCTATTACTGGAATTAAAGATCAACGCTTTCTACATCGCCAATTCCTAGCCTGGGGCCCTGCTGCATTTCGGTTTGATTTTCGTCATTGGATTGCAAATCAATACGGTAGAGGATTCTTTTATAAGGCTTCAACCGGCATTGTTTCTTTGCTGCTTGCCCCCTTTATTGCCCTAGAAAAGTTTGCTCTTGGTTATTCCAGCCAATGGTCTTGGGCCATTCCTGCTTATTTACATGGCTTAAATTTGATTCGAGCTGGTAAGGTCGATTTGATCTTTTCGACTGGCGGTGCTTGGTCGGCTCACTTGGCAGGATTATGGCTTAAGAAAAAAACGGGTCTTCCCTGGATAGTGGAGATTCATGATCCTCTAGTGATTCGTAAAAGCCCAACTGATCCGGGTTTTGAGAAGCCAAGCAATCGAGATGCTCAGTTTCGGCAATACCTTGAAAAGCAAATTTGTAAATATGCTGATTTAGCATGGTGGTTTACTGACGGTGCAGTTCATTATGCAAAGCTTCGCAATCCAAATCTCAATTCTCCAAATAATGCATGCGGTTTTATGGTGTTACCTGGTGCTGAACCACCAGGTGGATTAAGTTCTGCACAAGCTCATCAATACTCAGAGCATTTAAATTTAAGTCATTTTGGCTCATTGGCAAATGACCGATCGCTTTCAACTATCTTGAATGGTTTGGTGCCACTCTTCAAAAAGTACCCACAGGCTAGGGAGTGCATTCGAGTTCACGCCTATGGCGCACCCTTGGATTCGCTCACTATAGATGCCATTAAGAAATTGGGATTTGATGACGTATTGCTTGCTCATGGACGATTAGAAAAAGATCCTATTGCCGGTAAGTCGGGGCGCGAGCGCGTGATTGAGAAAATGCAATCTGCAGATGTCTTAATTCTTTTGCATGGTAACGACGAATGGTGCGCAGAATATATTCCATCAAAGTTCTATGAATATCTTTGGGCCGGTAGACCAATTTGGGGTATCACACACCGCAATCCTCAGTTGGACCAGATGTTGCTGGAGCGCTCTGCTTACCTGAGCCCTCAAAATGATCCCAAGTCTATTGAGCTTGCTTTAGAGAGAATTTGGTTGGATTGGGAAAAGCAGCAGTTGGCCACACCCAAAGGATCTCCAATAGGTGTTGATCAAGCAGTTCATAATATTTTGTCAAAGTTAAACGAAAGTTTAGCTAATGGCACTCAAAAGAAAGACTGAAGACTATGTTGAATTTTGTTTTGTATTGCTGCACTTTCAGAAAAGACTTGCTACGAACCGTCAAGTTAGCTGAAAGTATTCATAAGCATAATAAAAATAAAATTCCTTTCTATATCTCTGTTCCATCAGATGATGTTGAATTATTCAAAGAATATTTAAAGAAATTCGATGTCATCATTTTTGATGAGAGAGATATTTTTTTAGCCAATCCAAAATTAGATATTCAAAAGCTGTATTCCATTCGCGGCGGGCTAAGACAGCAAGTTATCAAGTCTGAATTTTGGAGGCTTGGGATCTCTCAGAATTATTTAGTGCTGGATTCAGATTGTATTTTTATTCGGGATTTCGACGAAAATGATTTCATCGTGCGGGATGATGTTCCATATTCCATCATTCATGAGGGGCGCGATGTTCTTCAGGCCACTGAGCGTTTTGGTCCCAAGAAAATTCGCCAACATTTTTTAGCGGATCGCGAACCCATTAAGGCTGCCTTAGGGCGCACTGGGGTAACTTATGACTTTGGTTATGCCCCATTCTTATGGAGTGGCAAGGTTTGGGAGTCCTTGGATACGAATTACCTCACTCCAAATGGCATGAACTTCTTGGATGCTGTCTTGCTCTGTGGATCAGAATTTACTTGGTATGGCGAGTCACTCATTAATTTTCGTGCAATTCCAATTTACCCGCGTGAGCAGCTATTTAAGCACTATCACTATGAGCATCAATTGTGGGCAGATCAGGTATTGGGTTATAAGGAAAAGCTCTTGGCCTATGATTACCTAGGTGTGGTTTATCAATCCAACTGGGAAAGCTGGGGAGATTTCGGCCCCTCCAATAAGAGTATTGCATCTAGAGTTTGGAGAACAGTGAAGCGAGCCCTCAAGAAAGTGCAATTTAAGCTTTCTCTTTTGCGTGGCTTCCTTTAGTTTGAATGCCCATCACTAAATCAATGCTGAATTTATCGAATGTCACCCTACTTTGTGTTGAAACAAGGGATCCAGAATTAGCGCATTGGGCAATTGATAGATGCCTAGCGGGTACTCGCTTTGCTAAAGTGGTGCTGATAACCAATATTGATTTAGTAAAAAACAAACGGTCAGATATTGAATATATCCAAGCTCCACCCATTAAGAGCACTAAAGACTATTCTGATTTACTGCTAACAGGAATTGATCAATACGTCGTGGGCTCCCATGTCCTAGTCATTCAGTGGGACAGTTTCATTACACACCCCAATCTTTGGCGTAATGAATTTCTGGAGTATGACTATATTGGTCCAGTATGGCCGCATCATCCCCAAACCCCTGTAGGTAACGGCGGTTTCTCATTGCGTTCAGTTAATCTATTGCAGGCGATAAAGCGCCCTGGATTTACCAAAAAACATCCGGAAGACTATTGTATTTGTGCAGATAACAAAGATTTTCTTGAAAAAGAATGCGGCATTCGGTTTGCCCCATCAGCGGTTGCAGAGCAATTTGCTGTGGAGCGCTCAGAGTGGCATGATGCCTTTGGATTTCATGGATTCTTTAACTTTGGCCGAGTGCTGAGCGATGAGCAATT
>Ga0214235_1000607_pt1 | contig 13234 bp, 18 predicted proteins | sample TroBogypolimnion_2_FD_153073 | JGI IMG/M metagenome (GOLD analysis project Ga0214235, IMG submission 153073) | Freshwater microbial communities from Trout Bog Lake, WI - 15JUL2008 hypolimnion | ecosystem: Environmental > Aquatic > Freshwater > Lake > Hypolimnion/Profundal zone ... | reverse complement strand
CTACGGATGACCTATGAAGATTTAATGGAGTCAGCTAAGGAGAATCGTGATGTCTAATCCATCAGGTATTACTCCAGTGTTTGACCGAATTCTAATCTTGCCATTAGAAGTAGAAGAGAAGACAGCAAGTGGCATTATTATTTCTACCGCAGAAACAAGCGAACGTGAACAGCTTGCAAACACCACAGGCGAGATTATTGCAGTAGGTGAAGAGGTTCCAGAAGGTGTTGTTTCAGTGGGAATGAAAGTTGGCTATGCTAAGTATGCTGGTCTTATGTATCGAGGAAAAGATGGACGAGATTATCGAATGATTAACTACGATAACCTAGTCTGCAAACTAGATGATGACATGAAGTTGATTGACCCACATCTATTAAAGGGAATGAAACAATGAGTGAAGAAATTCAACAAGAAGTAGTACAGCAAGAAGTGCAACAAGAGGTTCATCAAGAAACTCCAGAAACGCCTGAGTACGAGTCAGAAGCACGTGCACAGGGATGGGTAGCCAAAGAGGAGTTTCGTGGCTCTGAGAACGATTGGGTAGATGCTGAGACGTTTGTACGTCGTGGCAAAGAAATTATGCCGATCCTTCGTAAGAACAACGAGAAATTGCTTAAAGAATTGAATGAAGCTAAGAAAGCTGCTGAAGAAGCAAGACAAGCAGCACGAGAGTTTCGTGAGTTCCAAAAGGACCAATTCGAGCGTAAAGCTAAAGACCTTGAGTCTCAATTAGAACAGTTAAAAGTTGCCAAGCGTGATGCAATCACACAAGGTGATGGAGACCGTGTCCTAGCGATTGAAGATGCTATGGACGAGTTGAAAGACCAAAGACTAGAAGCTAAAGAAGAATTAAAAGCTGCTGAAGAAAAGGCTAAAGAAGTTCCACAAGTTACTGCCGATCCTTTCTTAAATGAATGGATGGACAAGAACGATTGGTTTGGTAAAGATTCAAGAATGACTGGCGTTGCCAACGGTTTAGGCATTGAGATTCGTAAAGAGAATCCTGGTTTAACTGGTAAAGCATTCTTAGATAAACTAGATCAGGAATTGGCTGAGACTTTTCCAGATAAGTTTGGTAAAAAGCGTACACCTAATCCAATGGAAGGCTCTCCTAACGGAACAGCTAGACCATCGGTAAGTTCAGGTAAGAAGTCTTACAACGCACTACCAGCAGAAGCTAAAGCAGCTTGCGATCGCTTCACAAAACAAGGATTGATGACAAGAGAACAGTATGTAGCTGAGTACGACTGGGAATAAAATGCCTACTCGTGATAAAACTAAAGCAGCTATACAATGGAAACGTTGGTACAAAAATAACAAGGAAAAACGAAAACAGTACGATAGTGAGTGGCAGTTATTTTACAAATATGGTATTACACGTGATGAATTTAAGCAAATGCTAGAAAATCAAAAAGGTGTATGTGCTATATGTAAACAACCTGAAACAGCTATTGATAAACGCAGTGGTCTTATTAGACAATTAGCAGTAGACCATTGTCACAGTACTGGAAAAGTTAGAGGATTACTTTGCACACACTGTAATCACGGACTTGGTAAATTTAAAGACAACGTTAATCTTTTGCAAACAGCAATTAATTATTTAAGCAATTATTCAAGTAATACAATTAGGGAGAAGAAGAAATGACTGAAAACAAACGTGAAGTTAAAGCTGCACCAGAGTCTACTAAGGTAGAGCGTCCTCGTGAACGTAAACGTGGCGTATTTAATGGGACTCAGGGGAAGCTGCAAGTAGGAAACGAAATACCTGGGTTTCACTTGCATATTTTCAATGACACACCTGGACGTATCCAGAATGCCACTGAAAACGGTTATGAATTCGTTCATCCCAGTGAGGTAGGCGGTACTATGGAGAATGTAACTTCCCGTAATACTGATTTAGGAGATAAGGTTCGGTTTCTAGTAGGTGCTGGTGAAAAGGGTGAACCCATGTATGCTTACTTGATGAAAATCAAAGAAGAATGGTGGCTCGAAGATCAAGCTGAACTACAGAAAAAGAACGATAAAACCGATGCAGCAATTCGCAGTGGTAAGACACCTGGTGTAGATTCCTCTGGATTCTATAACGCTGGCATCAAGGTAAATTAATTTAATCCAAAAGGAGTTTTAAAACATGGCAAACGTAAATGCCGTAACAGGATTGTCGCCAGTAGGCACAATCACTGGTGCACCCTTTAACGAGCAAGGTACTCTGTACGCTATTGCTAACGACGGTTCTAACACATACGCTATTGGCGATATCGTTAAGTCTGCTGTTGGTAATGACGCAAACGGTACCCCACTCGTAACCAAAGCAGGAGCAACTGACGTTCCATTGGGCGTTATTGTTTCTATTCGTGTAGCTAACCCAGGCGTAAGCTTGCAAGGCACAAACATTAACTTGGCACAGTTGTACATCAGCTTGAATTCTGGTTCATATACTTATGTTTATGTAATCACAGATCCAGCAGTTGTTTACCGTGTTCAGGCTAATGCTTCTGCAAATGCTAAAGTTGGTTCTACTGCAGTTCCTACAATTACTGCAGACCAGACTTCTACTTTGAGCCAGTCTTCACCATTCTCTAGCACATACGTAACTGCCGATAGCTCTGCTACTGCAGCTTCTATGTTCCAAGTTATTGGTCTCTACCAAGAGCCTACTAACGTTCCTGGTGCTTACAACGACGTGTTAGTTGTTTTCAATAAGCATCAATACAAACAAGCCTTCGGTGCTTAATTAATAGGAGAATAATAAAATGGCTGGTGTAATTACAACTGGTACACATCCCAAGGCTCTATGGCCTGGTATCAAAGCATGGTGGGGTCAGGTTTATGATGAGCATCCTGAAGAGTACATCCATCTTTTCGACAAAGATACTTCACATCAAAACTACGAGGAAGACGTTCAGTTAACTGGCTTCGGTCTTGCTCCAGTTAAGAATGAAGGTGCTGGCGTTCAGTACGATTCCGAGATCCAAGGTTTCGTAACTCGCTACACACACGTTGCATACGCTCTTGGTTACATTGTAACTAAAGAAGAGTTGGATGACAACTTGTATGAGCAAGTTTCTAAGCGTCGTGCTGCTGCTTTGGCAATGTCTTTCCGTCAAACCAAAGAAAACATCGCTGCTAACGTATACAACCGTTCATTTAACGGCACATACACTGGTGGTGACGGTGTTGCTCTTTGCGCAACTAACCACCCTAATACTTCAGGTGGTACTTTCGCTAACACCCCAACTGTGTCTGTTGACCTCTCCGAAGCTTCTTTGGAAGACGCAACAATCGCAATCATGGGATTCCAGAATGACCGTGGTTTGTTGATTAACGTAATGCCTAAGTCCTTGATCGTAGCTCGTCAAGAATGGTACAACGCTAACCGCATCCTCAAGTCTGTATTTCAATCTGGTACTGCAAATAACGACATCAACGTTCTGAAGGCAACTAATGCCATCCCAGAAGGTATCGTTATGAACCATTACCTCACAAGCCCACACGCTTGGTTCCTCCGCACTAACGTTCAAAATGGTATGAAGTATTATGAGCGTGTTGGTATCATGTTCGATCAGGACAATGATTTCGACACAATGAACGCTAAGGCTAAAGGCTACGAGCGTTACAGCTTCGGTTGGACAGACCCACGTGCAATCTATGGCGTTAACGGTCCTTAATTAATTCTTTACATTTGAATTAATTTGTGGTATAATGGCAGGGTTAGGGGTTCAAAAGACTCCTTTCCCTTCCTCTCAAAGGAAACAATATGGGCACAATTAAAACCCCTATGGAAGCAGTAGCTAAGAATAAATCTTACACGTCTGCTCCTAAGCAAAAAGAAGTAAAGGGTCTAGGCAATACTCAAGCAGTTGAGAATAAAGAAGGCCAAGATTCTGGCGTTAAAAAGAAGCGTCTACATGCTGTAGAAAAGCTTTCATATCCGAAGTAATATTTCATTATCCTAAACGTCTTAATTGACGTGAACCCATCACTTTTAGGAGATATAAATGGGCACACCAACAAGATTTACCTATGGCGTAGCAACAGTTCCACGTGGCTATCCTCTTTCAAGCTATCCGCTTCCAGATCCTTTCAATAGCACAAGCGACACTGGTTTTGGCGTAGCTACTTACTCTAACGATTTCATGTCTGTGAATGCTGAAGACTTTACCATCTCTGGTACTTCTTCTACATTGGCAGTAACTTCTGGATTAGGCGGTTTGGCTGTATTGACACCAGGCGGTACTACTACTGCTACTGCAGCTTTCAAACCAGGCACAAGCTTTGGCTTCGTAGCTGGTCAGAAACTTTGGTACACTACTCGTCTTGAAGTTAGCGCAACTACTGGCACTTTCTTAGCTGGTCTAGCTTCTGCTGGTACTTCTGCTACTGACGGTTTGTGGTTTGTTACTTCTGGTACTTCAGTTAACTTAGTATCACGTGTAGGTTCTACATCTACTACTTTGGTAACTGGCGTAGCTACTGTAGCTGCTAATACTTTTATCGAACTAGGTTTCCACTATAACAATACTGATTTGTTGGTATATGTAAATAACAATTTAGTTGCTCGTGTTACAACACCAACTATCGGTTCCTCTGGTACTACTTTGACCAGTGCTTTGTTGTCTCCAATTTTCTCGGATACACCTACAGCAACTGAAACAATGACCATTGACTACGTATTGGCTGCTGTCGAAGTTTCACGTTAATAGGGAGTAGCACATGACTACTACAATTCAACCGCCTCAAATATTAGTAGACGGTCCACGCAACGTCGTAATCAAATACGAAGGTTCGTTGACTTCTATTGACGCAGGCACGTATGTTATTGTTGACCCTGCAGCATTAAGTGACTTTGATATCAATGGTGTTAAAGCTAATCGTTTGCGTATCAACAAGATTAACTACGACGTAGAAGACTTGTTAACTGTAAACGTACTTTGGGAAGGTGCTTCTTCTAATACTGTGTTCTGGAACTTTGCAGGACGTGGTAAAGTAGAGGCAAGACACTACGGTGGTATTATTGATAATGCTACCAATCCTACAGGTAAGATTTTAGCTTCTTTTGATTACGAAGGAACTACTCAACCTTTAACATTTACAATCGTTCTTGAACTGGTAAAGCAACACACATAATGCAAGTAGCTCAATCAAACGCTAAAGAGATTCAACTCATCGCCACCATTACACGTGCTGACGGTACTGTGGAGCATCTTGGTGTAATTGACTACTGGCATAAAAATCCAATCAAGAGACTTATCTGGAGAATTAAAAAATGGCTACATTGCTAGTAAATACTGGTAAGGCTATTGTAACCAACTACCTCGCAGGAGGTGCTGCAACTCAGCCTAAGTATGTCGGCTGGGGAACAGGTGCTGGTACAACTGCTGCTACCGATACAACGTTGTTTACCGAAGTGACACCACGTGTTACAGGTACAGCAACACAAGTAACAACTTCAACAACTAACGATACTTACCAAGTTGTAGGTACTCAAACTGCAGGCACTACTGAGACAATCACTAATGCTGGTTTGTTTGATGCAACTACTTCTGGTAACTTGTTTGCAAAAGGTGACTTCACAGGCATTGCTTTATTGACTGGTGATTCAATCCAATTTACATTCCAAGTTCAGTTTAGTTAATTAAATGGCATTAAATGGCAAGGTAGTTAACGGGTTTGTAGTAAATGGAGCTGATGCTTCCTTTATTAATAAGACGCTATCGTATGTTTCCACCACTACAACAAGGTTAACTAGCCTTGCCAAACATTTAAAAACATTGACTTCTACGGCTGTTTCTTCAACAGCTAGACTAGTCAAGACAAAAGTAATATTCAAACTACTAACTTATCTGAGTACTTCCTCGGCTAAGTTAGTTAAGTTTGTTAATAAGTTTATTAAGTATACAAGTATTTCTTCTGTTACTTTAAAAAGACTATTAACATTATTTAGAAAACTTACATATACTTCTACAACTACTTTTAAGATTATTAGAAGCATAAGTAAGTCCTTTAAAGCAACAAGCACTGCAGTAGCTAAATTGGTTAGGCTTCCAATTAAGCTTATGAAAACAGCAAGCACAAGTACTGTTAGAATTAAAAAAGCTATAAACAAGCATTTATCTATTATTAGTGAGCACGTCTTAGTAGTATTAACAGATATTGCAACTCACTTAGTAAGCTTAGTAACTACTGCTTATGCTACAGTTAAAATAAAGAAAAGTATTTCTAAGACTTTTAAAGCAACTGTTACAAACGTTGCTAGTTTGTTTAAGAAGATTCCTAGAACTATTAAAGCAACTTCTACTAGCTCAGTTCGTATTATTAGGGCTATAGCTAAGACTGTTAAAGCTACTGTTACTGAGACAGCTACTTTAGCAAAGCATTTTGTATATTATAGATTCTTCTATATAACCAGTAATACCTCTACTAAAGTTATAAGAACTATAACTAAGAGCTTACGTTATGTTTCTACAAACGTGGTTACTTTAATTAGAAGTACAAATAAAGTATTAAAAGCAGTAAGTATTTCTATTGCTAAGCTTTTCCATGAATTTGTCCTTATATATGGGGCAGTTCCTTTACATACATTTATTGTGCCTAGCAAAAAGCTAAAAATCAAGATAGTTAAAGTATTGACTTTAATTATGACAAAGGGCAAAAAATAGTTGTATTTTACTAAAAATTATGTTATAATAGGCTGGATAAATAATGGCTGAATCGTTTTCCTACAAAATCACTACTGAGTCAGAAGTCTTTACTTTTGACTTTAGCCAGGTATTGCTGGAGTCAGAGACCATTCTGACAGCTACCTGCATTGCTATTGTGATGAACGGAGTTGACAATAACCCGTCAGCTATTGTTATCGGTGTTCCAGTTATATTTAATAAGACTGCTTCACAAAGGATTGCTAATGGTGTTAGCGAAGTTACTTATAGGCTAGAAATGACTATAACCACATCACTGGGTAATACCTATGTTGGTGTTGGTGATTTAGACATCTATAACGCTGATTTAGTATAATGAGTTATTTTCCTAGGTACGACAGAGGGGACTGGTCGGTCCTATGTGACGTTTGTGGCCGCAAGCTAAAAGCTTCGGACCTTCGTCAGCGATGGGACGGTTTAAAGGTCTGTACTGAAGACTGGGAGCCTAGACAGCCTCAAGACTTTGTAAGAGGAGTAGCAGATTATCAAGCTCCTCCTTGGACAAGACCTGAGCCAGCTAATAACTTTATTGATGTTACTCAAAGTCAATGGTTACAAACATTTTCTCAAAGTACCACAAATCTATTACTAAAAGTTTATAGAGTATTAAATTATCAAACAGTTAAGGCAGTCTCATCAGTAACAACACTTTTAATAAAAATTTACATTCCAAGACCTCCAATCACGGCTAAAGGCATTAACGGAGCAGCATTGAATACAGTTACTTTAGGGTAGAACATGACAATATTATTTACAAATAACGCAGCAGCAACATTAGCATCTTCAATAACAAACGTAGCTACCTCGCTTACTGTTACGACAGGACAAGGTACTTTATTTCCTACGATCACAGGAAGTAACATTTTCTACATCACTTTAACAGATGCTGCCACAGGTACTTTAATTGAGATTGTAAAAGTAACAGCACGTTCAGGTGACGTGATGACTATTGTACGTGGCCAAGATAATACCACTGCACATGCTTACTCAGCAGGCGATAAAGTTGAACTTCGCTTACCTGCTGTTGTATTGAACGACTTTCCACAGTTAGACGCAGCTAATACATTTACTGGTGCAAATACTTACGGTACTCCAACATCAATTACTTTAACTAATGCTACTGGTCTTCCGTTAACAACAGGAGTCACTGGAACATTACCTGCAAGTAACGGAGGAACAGGAATAACTTCACCAGGAACTTCTGGAAATGTTTTAACCAGTAACGGAACTGGCTGGGTAAGTCAAGCTCCTTCTTCTGGTGGTGCAGGAACTCTTAACTATTTAAGCCAAGCAACTAACCTTACTTTAGTTAATACTAATATGGGTAACAACATTGTTATCCAACCTACTGCAGATATTTCTGTAACACTCCCTGCAGCTAATACTTTGTCTTCAAGTCAAACTTGGGCATTTATTAAAAACACTAGTACCTCTTATGGTCTTATTGTTTATGACAACGCAGGTACATATTTATTTGCTGTAGCTCCTGGAGCTGGTTATTATACTTGGGCTTATGCTACAGGATCTGCTGCTGGTAGTTGGACTACTGAACAAATTACTACTGATTATGTAGGTACTCCTACTTTATATGGCAGCACATCACCTTATAATCAGTTATATGGAAAAGTTGTAGCACCTATTAGTTCAACACAAGCTATTCAGCTATATTCTAGTGGCTATGGTCCATACTCTTTGTATGCAGTTGTTGTTACAAATACTTCAGGTGTTCTTTCTTATGGCACTCCTACATTAGTTTCAAACGGCAGTGGACAATATGTTTCAATAGATATGTTGTCCTCAACCTTAGGAATTGTTCTTTTTGGAGGAACTGGTAGTGCTACACCTACAGCAGTTACCATTAGTATTTCTGGCACTACAATTACTGTTAATACCCCTCTTGCCCTTAGAGGAGCAGGAGGGTCAGGTTATGGTATATGGTTAGAGATAGCAGCTTTAAATTCTACTTCAGCAGCTATTGTTTGTGGAAACAATACTAACTGTGCAAGTATTTTGACGGTTTCAGGAACAACATTATCACAAGGTTCTTCTTATGCTATAGGCGGAACACTTAATACTCCAGTAGGAATAACAGCTTTATCTGCTACTAAAATAGCTTTAATCTATAACTCAGCCACTAACGTAACAAATGCAGCTACTGCAACAATTTCTGGCACTACAATTACTCTTAATACGCCAATTAATATTAGCCCAGCAGCTCATAATTTGTATGCTGTTTCTTTAACGGCTTTAAGTGCTACAAGTTTTGCTGCCTTTTTTACTGATGGTTATACTAATTATTTACAAGCATTTACTGTAGCAGGTACAGTTGTTACTTCTGTATCGCAACAAACTATAGCATCTTCTAATGCTCAACGAGGCTCAATTACTGCCTTGTCTTCTACTAGTGGAATAGTAACTTATCAAAACAGCTCATCCGTTGCTAGTGCAAGAGCATTTACAGTAATTGGAGGAGTTCTTACACAAGGAAGTGCTAATGCTTTATCTGGAACATTATCATTAGATAGTTCTTATGTTTGTCCTTTCCAGTCACCCGCTATTGCCACCCCTAGTGCATCTACTGCTTATGCGTCTACTGCCGATGCTTCTATTTTAAATACAGGGCAAGTAATTACTGCTAGTGGCTCTACAATCAGCTCGGTAGGAACTGTGTATGTTGTACAAAGTAGCTATATTCAACAGTGGAATGAAACTCAAAACACAGCAGCAGCTTTGAGTTCATCTTTAGTAATTAATTTAAGTTATGAGTATAATTCTGCTGGTAGTGGCGTATACGCAAACTTATGGACAGTTTCAAGCACAGGAACAACCTTAACACAGAAACTATTAGTAAATAGTGCAGGACCAGTAAATCCTTTATCTATTACCGCACTGTCTAGTACACAAGCAGCAGTAGTATATAGAGCAACAGGTACAAATTATTTAACTGCAGTAATTATTACATATTCTGCAGGTACTATAAGTCTTGGTACTCCTGTTGTTTTAGACACTTCTGGAAATGCTCCTTATGCCTCAATTAGTGCATTATCTTCTACAAGTTGTATTGTTGGTTATATTATTTCAGCTACGCAATATGCAATAGCTTTTACTGTTAGCGGTAGTACAATCACAGCAGGAACTAGATTTTCTGTAGATACTAACAATAGCGGTTTGGTAAGCTGTTCTGGACTTTCAAGTACTTTAGCAACAATAACTTATGTAGTCAGTACAACGACTATTACTACAAAAACATTACAAATTTCTGGTACAACAATTACGTTGGGCAGTACTTTTAATACAACTACTACTTATCCTTCAAGTAGTTATGTCTATACAACAGCAGTTAGCTCAACTAGAATTATTGTAGCCTCTACTTACGGTTCTCCTTTTACTCCAACATCTACATTTGATAATATGTTATTTATGTTAGATATTTCTTCTTCAGGAGCAATAGCACAGGCAGGAAACTTTGTATATTTTCAAAATAATTTTCAATCTTTGGCTACAAACTTTAGCTCTACAATTATAATTCCTTTAACTTCAACTAAGGGGATTATTTGGACAGGAGCGTTTGGTTTGTCTTCTTTTGGTTATTGTTCGACTTATACTATTACTAATAATCAACTCAATATTAATCCTAGCAACGGCTCTTTCCCTGGGGATTATTTAGATATTTTTGGGGTAGCTTTACAATCCCCTGCTGTAGCAAGTCCAAATGCAAATCAAGCTGTATTATTTTCTTCAGCTTATGGTCCTTCTATATACGCTGGTCAGGTCGTTAAATATTATTCTAAGGGAGCAATAAATTGAGTAGCTTAATTTGTAATCAAGTTGTTATAGCTGTTGGTGTTATTACTGACGATGGTACTTATTACACTACACCAGATACCATTATCTTTAAAGACACTGCTCCTGGTGCTTACATAATTTCAGAAGAACCGCCTTCGGTATCGCCTACAGGTTGGTATTACATAGACGGTACTTTTATTGTTATTCCTCCTGTTCCAAAACCAGATGGATATACTACAATACAGCAACAGAATAAACAAACAGCACAGTATTTATTAGGTGCTACCGATTGGACCGCTACGGTAGATATTAATAACCCACAGTACTCTAATCCGTATCTTACTAATCAAGTTGAGTTTTTAAACTATCGTAGTCAAGTACGTAACATTGCAATTACTCCACCTACGACACTAGCGGTATTTCCAGAGCAGCCTGTGGCAACTTGGAGTAACTAATGTCTGAAGCGTTAGAGAACCGTGTTGTTCGCCTAGAAGTTAAAACAGATAATCATGAAGATGATATTCGTGAGTTACGTGAAACTTCGATTGATTTAAAAACAACTATGCACAGCATTGAGAAATCTCTCAATCAAATAAAGTATTTAGCAATAGGTGCTTTAGCTGTAGTCATTGCTCAGACTATTGGTCTGGATAAAGCAATTAAAATTATGTTTGGAGTATAGCATGTCTAGTACGTTTACCGTTAGTCGTGACCAGATCATTCAGCTTGCTTTGCGTAAGCTAGGTGTTCTTGAACTTGGCGATGTGCCTGATTCGGCTACGATTGCAAATGCTTCTCTAGCTTTGAATCTTTTGGTTAAGCAGTTTGCTACCGAGGGTTTAAAGCTTTGGAAAGTAAATGAGCTTGTGTTGCCTTTAGTTCAGAATCAAACTGTCTATAGCATTGGACCTGCTTCTCAGAATCCTTTGACTGACTTAGATACTGACAAGCCTTTAAAAGTAATCCAAGGATGGATTCGTAATACTTCTGTGTCTCCTATGATTGACACACCTATTCAGATGCTCAGCCAGCAAGAGTACAACGTATTAGGTTCTAAGTTCTCTACTGGTATCAGTAACTCCATGTACTACAACGTTCGTAAGAATAGCGGTAACATGTATGTTTACTTAACACCAGACGCTAATACATCTCAAGACTATGAGTTACATTTCATGGCTCAACAGCCTATGGATGACATCAACACTGGCTCACAGATTCCTGACTTTCCTAACGAGTGGATGAACACTTTAGTATGGGGCTTAGCAGACCAATTAGCTATTGAGTATGGTGTTATTGACAGTCGTAGACAAGAGATTGCAGTTCGTGCAGGTGCGTATCGTGATCGTCTCAATGACTGGGATGTTGAAGTTACTTCTTCGTTCTTCCAGCCAGACCTTCGCATGGCTAACGTTATTTTTGGACAAGCTAACTAATGCCAACACAACGTATTCCTTTAGTACAGCAAATTACCACTCGTAATGGTGATTTGAAAACTGACTCTAAATGTGTCAATGGATACTTTGAAAGCAAAGGAAGCTCTGTTGAGTTTGTTAAAAGACCTGGCTTACAAATAGCTCAGACTTCTCCTGCGTTGCCTGACGCACAAGCACAAGGAATGTGTTATTTTAACGGTTATTTGTATGCCGTTATTAACAATGTTTTATATAAAATAGATCCTACTACTTATGCAACAAGTACTGTAGGAAGCATTACAGGTCCTATAGAGACTTGTTATTTTGTTCAAACATTAAACAATGGTTATTTGTTTTTACATAACCAGCTTAATGGTTATTTGTTAAACGGCTCTACTGGAACTTTCTTTCAAATTACTAACGACACAGTTATTAATGTTATTGTTAGCACAGGCGGTACTGGGTATACAGCACCTACAGTAACCTTCTCTGCTCCTCCTGCAGGTGGTACAACTGCCACAGGAACTGTACAATTTACAGGCGGTGTTATTACTGGTGTAACCATGACTAACTATGGTTCTGGATATACATCACCTCCTAGTGTTACATTTGCAGACAGTGGAGGCGGTACTGGAGCAGGGGCTTCAGGAACGGCTGTATTGAATTTTTTCCCTACAGGCGGCCTTAACCCTGGTGCAGTCTTCTTAGACTCCTACGTGGTCATTAGCACACCTAGTGGACGTGTTTATACTAGTAACGTAGGAAACCCTGCTATTTGGAATCCTTTAGACTATGTTACAGCAGAAGCTGAGCCAGATCAATCTACAGGTATTGCTAAGCATTTGAACTATGTCCTTGATTATGGTCAATGGTCTTTAGAGTTCTTCTATGACGCTGCAAACCCTACAGGTTCTCCGTTATCTCCAGCACCTTCCTATCGTATTGAAATTGGGTGTCCTAACGGTAATTCTATTGTCTCTTTCGAGCAATCAGTTATCTGGATTGGTTCTTCCAAGGCTGAAGGTACTGGGGTGTTTATGCTAGATGGTGTAGCCCCTACAAAAGTATCTGATGAGTACATTGACCGTATTTTAGGTAATAGTAACTTACAATACGTCATTGCTTACGTATTTAAATTCAATGGACATCTATTTTATGTATTGACATTACATGATTTAAATGTTACAATAGTATATGACATTTCCCAACAAGCGTGGGTTCAGTGGACTATGTATGCTATTGGAGATTCTGATTCAGGAATCCCAGGAATCTATGCTGAACAGTACTTCCGTCCTAGCTATTATGCAGGAAACAACGGTATTTATTATGTATTAGATG
>Ga0214235_1000602_pt1 | contig 13452 bp, 12 predicted proteins | sample TroBogypolimnion_2_FD_153073 | JGI IMG/M metagenome (GOLD analysis project Ga0214235, IMG submission 153073) | Freshwater microbial communities from Trout Bog Lake, WI - 15JUL2008 hypolimnion | ecosystem: Environmental > Aquatic > Freshwater > Lake > Hypolimnion/Profundal zone ... | reverse complement strand
TTATATTTTTTATAGTGCTCGTTAAATCCCTGATAACGTCGTCATGACTCAGTGGTGTGCGGTTGGTTTTTGTAGTCTAGCCGAGGCCTTATTTATTTTGATAGTCGGTAGGGTGGCCTATAACGAGATTGCTACTATAAAATACTAATTTTAAAGCAGGTAATGTTTTAAAGGTAACTATGAATGTACTGCAATTTTTGTAAGATTGCGTTACAATGTCACAAAATACTCTATATCCCCGCGCCCTACGCGCATCAAATACTCTACTACAGGTAAATCCATGTCCAATGATGTTTCAACATTACCCTCTTTCCGTGATTTAGCGCTGATTGAACCTTTGCTAAAAGCTCTGGAGGATGTCGGTTATGAAACACCTTCGCCCATTCAGGCACAAGTTATCCCACACATGCTCCAAGGCAAAGATGTTTTGGGTCAAGCACAAACAGGTACCGGAAAAACTGCAGCTTTTGCGCTGCCAATATTGTCACGTATTGATTTACGTAAAAAAGATCCCCAAGTTTTGGTTTTAGCTCCAACAAGAGAGCTGGCTATACAAGTTGCAGAAGCATTTCAACGTTATGCGACTCATTTAAAAGGCTTTCATGTACTGCCTATTTATGGTGGTCAAGATTATAGTACTCAATTGCGTCAGCTTAAGCGTGGTGCTCATGTAGTGGTTGGTACTCCAGGGCGTGTTATGGATCACATGCGTAAGGGTACCTTGAATTTGGACGGATTAAACGTTCTGGTTCTTGATGAGGCCGATGAAATGCTACGTATGGGTTTTATTGATGACGTAGAATGGGTGCTTGAACAAACCCCAGATACTATTCAAATAGCCTTGTTTTCTGCGACTATGCCTTCGGTTATTCGTAAAATTGCTCAAGAATATTTAAATGAGCCTGAGCAGGTTACAATTAAAGTAACCTCTGCTTCCGCTGAAAATATCCGTCAGCGTTTTTGGATGGTAAGTGGCGTACATAAATTGGATGCGTTAACACGTATTCTTGAGGCTGAAACCTTTGACGGTATGATTATTTTCGTCAGAACTAAAACAGCAACCATAGAATTAGCTGAAAAATTAGAGGCGCGAGGCTACTCTGCAGCGGCAATTAATGGTGACATGTCACAGGCCCTTAGAGAGCGAACCATTGCGCATTTAAAAAATGGCAAGTTAGATATTTTAATTGCAACCGATGTGGCTGCTCGTGGCTTAGATGTCGAGCGTATTACTCATGTTGTTAATTATGATATTCCTTATGACACAGAATCTTATGTTCACCGTATCGGTAGAACTGGACGTGCTGGACGAACAGGGGATGCGATTTTATTTATTGCTCCTAGAGAAAGAAAGTTGCTGGGTAATATAGAAAAAGCAACTAAGCAAAAAGTTGAAGAAATGGGTTTGCCTTCAACTGAGGTTATCAATAATAAGCGTATATCAAAATTTAAGCAGAATATTACTGATACCTTGGCGGCAGAAGAGTTAAGTTTTTTCAGTCAATTGCTAGAGCAGTATCAACAAGAACATAATGTTTCTGCTTTGGAAATTGCTGCGGCTTTGGCTAAATTGGTACAAGGTAATACCCCTTTATTGATGCAAAATCTGCCTAAGAAATCATTTGAAAGCAGAGAAGATAGACCGCAGCGTGATCGCGGTGATCGTGATACGTTTTCTCAAAGAGAAGATAGACCGCAGCGTGATCGCAAAGCAAAGCCAAAGCGTGTATTTGGTGCTGGTGGAGCTGCGATTGAAATGGAAACTTTTCGTATCGAGGTTGGCCATACGCATGGTGTTAAGCCCGGTAATATTGTTGGTGCAATAGCTAACGAAACGGGTATAGACGGGGATCATATTGCTAGAATTAGAATCGAAGATCAATATAGTACTGTTGAGTTACCCGCAGGCATGCCTAAGGAATTGATTGAAGAGCTTAAAAAAATAAGAGTTGCAGGGCAGCAGCTTAATATTTCAAAATTGGATGATAGCGTTAAAAGAGCAAGACCTGAAGATATCGCTCGTAAGGCTAAGCCAGATGAAGATGAAAAAAAAGTTGATAAGAGTAAAAAAAGAATGGGCTCAACCTCAAGACGCGCAAAGCCCAAGGCTGAATAATTAAAGACCTTGAGCTAATAGTTTGTAGAGATGATATCGTTTTCTAGCGATATCATCTTAACTATTCATGGTTTGTATCTACTTTAAAAAGCAGGGTAAATTGAACATCATCAACAATTAAGCGTTTAATTTTAAAGTATTTTATTTTTTACATACCACGTTTTACCCGGGGATTTAAAGTAGATACATAAATAGCTTATAGTGCTAAAAGTTATAACGTTAGTTCTCCCCGTTTTATGGATTTCACAATTAACATGAGTTAATTGTCTATCTGCTTCGTTTTCTAAAAATCACATAAGAATCAAGCTAGCGACTTCAGAAGTCACTAAGCAATGCGTTGTTGTGGTACTTGTTCTGTTAAATCCTTTTGTCTATGGACGTAGTCTTTTCTTAGGCTTTACTTTTTGCTGCTGTTTTTTGGCGCATTAAGCTGGGCTTGTATTCGCTGGGATAATTTTTGATGTTGGTATATGCGGGTTGCTGCTGACGTTATTATTTGTGTTCACATAACGTATTTCATCTTATTTTAGTGCTGTTAATAGGGGGTATTTGCTTTTGAGTGACGTCAGAAAAGAATGGGTGAATTTATTGAAGGTGATGTTGTTTATAGCGAATCGACTTAAGCGATAAGTAATAAAGTAGCGGAGGATTTAAAGCGTGGTTGAAAAAAGACAACCCAGAGGCACTTAGCGGTGTAAGTGGCTACTCTTAGCCTGCACACATTGCTGTTCGCATAACGAACGATGCAGGCTGTCGATAGTATTCTGGGTGTAAGTAAGTCCTTTTGGTGCAGGTCATTATGTTAAGCATTAACATAATGTTTTGAAGCTTATTTTCCGTATCTTTTACGGAACTTATCAACACGACCTGCTGTATCAACAACGCGTTGTTTACCAGTATAAAAAGGATGGCATGAGGAACAAACCTCAATTTGTAGATCCTTAGTTAATACCGAACCGGTCAAAAAAGTATTGCCGCAACCACAGGTTACAGTAATTTGTTTATATTCTGGATGAATTTCTGGTTTCATATTACTTCCACATTACCCGTAAAGAGGTTACATACTTATTAAATAACTCGCTATAATACTTACTTCAGTAGCTATTAGCAAGATTTGTTAAACTTATGCGCATCATTACTTTAAATGCCAACGGCATCCGAGCGGCAGAACGTAAAGGCTTCTTTATTTGGATGCAGCAACAAAATGCTGACATTATTTGTTTGCAGGAAACAAAAGCACAGATACATCAGCTTAATACTGATCCTTTTTGTCCGACTGGCTATCACTGCTTTTATCATGACGCAGAAAAAAAAGGTTATAGCGGTGTTGCGCTTTATTGTAGGCAGCAGCCTGATAACATTGTTAATGGCTTAGGTTGGCCTGATGCTGATGCAGAAGGTCGCTTTATCGAAGCTCAATTTGGCAACTTAAGTGTGATCTCATTGTACTTGCCCTCAGGCTCATCAGGAGAAGAGCGGCAAGCCTTTAAGTTTAGTTTTATGAAGCGCTTTGCGCCTTATCTACAAGCCTGCATAGAAAGTGGTCGAGACTATATTATTTGTGGTGATTGGAATATAGCCCATAAAGAAATTGACTTGAAAAACTGGCGAGGTAACAAAAAGAACTCGGGTTTTTTGCCAGAAGAGCGTGCGTGGCTGGATGATTTGTTTGCAGATGATCAATGGTTAGATGCTTTTCGTTTGGTCAATCAGGATGTTGATCAATACACATGGTGGTCAAATCGAGGTCAAGCTTGGGCAAACAATGTAGGTTGGCGCATTGATTATCAAATTATTAGCGCTGCTTTAAAAGATAAAATTATTTCTACTTCAATCTATAAAGACGAACGTTTTTCCGATCATGCGCCCTTGATTATAGATTACGATATATAGAGCATTTCTTAATTTACAGGCTTCTGTACGCTATTCCATGGCGCTACTTTAAATAAAAGTAGCATGCCTGGGATGGCAATAACAAAGCACAGTAAAAAAAAAGTTTTCCAGCCTAGCCAATCTACCAAATACCCCGTTGCTGCATTGGCAAAGGTGCGTGGTACAGCGGCTAAGCTAGTAAATAAGGCAAATTGGGTTGCGGTATAGAGTGGATGAGTTGTCAGCGCAATAAAAGCAACAAAAGCTGCGGTGCCAAGACCTACGCCTAGCGCCTCAATGCCAATCACTAAGGCTAATGCAGGCAAGTTATGGCCTATCGTTGCCAGCCATGCAAAACCTAAAATAGCTAACATTTGCACGATACCAAAAAGCCACAGGGCACGATTAATGCCCAGCTTAATCATCCAAATGCCACCCAGTAAACCACCGATAACACTAGGCCATAAGCCGGCATTTTTTGCGACTAAGCCAATCTCAGTTTTACTAAAACCCATATCGAGATAAAACGGTGTTGCAAGAGCGGTCGCCATACTATCGCCCAATTTATAAAAGAAAATAAACGCAAGTACTAGCAATGCGGATTGCAAGCCATTACGAGACAGGAATTCTTGAAAGGGCTCTACGACAGCCGCTTTTAGTGTTTTAGGTGCGCCATCTTTAAGTAGGGGTTCATTAATACATAGGGTCATGATTATGCCGGGTAGCATAAACAGCGCTGTAATCAGAAATACACTACTCCATGATAAATGATCCGCCAAAATTAGCGATAATGAGCCGGGTATTAAGCTAGCAATTTTATAAGCATTGACATGTATGGCACTACCCAGTCCTAATTCAGCATCGAGTAATAATTCACGTCGATAAGCATCAAGCACAATATCTTGAGACGCACTGAAAAAAGCAATGATGCAGGCTAAATAAGCGATGCTCCATAAGTCCAGCAGAGGATGCCATAAACCAAAACAAGGAATAGAAGAGAGTAATGCGAGTTGTGAAATAAATAACCAGCCCCGCCGCCTTCCAAGCGGTGGAATGTAGCGATCAAATAAAGGTGCCCACAAAAATTTCCAAGTAAAGGGTAGTTGGATCAAAGCAAATAAACCAATAGCTTTTAGATCTACGCCTTCAGAGCGTAACCATGCGGGCAATAATGCAATTAAAATATATAACGGTAGCCCAGAACTAAAACCTGTGAAGATACAAATGAGCATACGTTTATTAAGCAAGACTTGCTTAAGGGTGGAATTAGTCGTCACAGGACTCCTTGATAGGTTAAGCAACATTAAGATATATAGCAGCTATGTGTGCCTTAATAATATCATTGGCTTTAATTTTTAATATCAAAAAAAAAGGCCAGACGGTTTTTAAAACCATCGGCCTTTTCAATATAACTTATCGCACAAACTGTGCGATAACTAATCGTTATTAACCATTAATTAAATAATGAACAAATATACTGGCGGCATAACCTCCAGCAATAGCAGGCGTCCATTTAAGATGACTAAAAAAAGTGTACTTGTGGTTAGATTGCCCCATTAGGGCAACACCTGCAGCAGAGCCGACAGACAATAATGATCCACCTACTCCAGCAGTCAAGGTGACTAATAACCACTGATATAAATCCATATCAACATTCATATTCAATACAGCAAACATGACCGGAATATTATCAACAATTGCCGAAATGACACCCACTAAAATATTGGCCGTAGTTGCACCCAAGCCGTCATACATAGCACCTGATAATAACTCAAGATAGCCAATATAACCTAAACCACCCACGGCAAATACCACGCCGAAGAAAAATAATAAAGTATCCCATTCAGCGCCACGTACTTTATTGAAAACATCAAAGCCCGCTTCACCGGCTGCTCTGTGATTCTTTTTCAAATAAAAGCCATAGAGCATTAATACAGAAAGTCCCACCATCATACCCATAAAAGGTGGTAAATGTAGGCCTTGTTTAAAGCTAACTGCGGTAACAATCGTTAATAAAAACAAACCACAGATTTGTAATGCACCGGGTTTTAATACGACAGGCGCTTCATCAGTGACTAGGGGCTGCTCGTTTGGTACTGCAAAATACATCACCGCAGCAGGGACGGCATAGTTCGCTAATGAAGGTACAAATAATTTAAAGAAATCAAAGAACTCAGCGTATCCAGCTTGCCATACCATTAATGTGGTAATGTCGCCAAAAGGACAAAATGCACCGCCGGCATTCGCTGCAACAACTAAATTAACAAAGCCTATGCTAACAAACTTCTCGTTGTCTGCACCTACCGCCATAACCACAGCGCCAACTAATAAAGCAGCAGTTAGGTTATCGGCTACGGCTGATAAAAAGAAAGTAATAATGCCAGTAATCAAAAATAATTTACGATAGCCAAATTGTCTTCTAACCAGCCATGATCTTAAGGCTTCAAATACGTTGCGTTCAGCCATTGAGTTGATATAAGTCATGGCGACTAATAAAAACAACATTAGCTCTGCATATTCTTTCAAGTTGTATTCGAATGCTTCGTGCATTGCTTCAACTGAAACACCTTTTTGAGAGGCTAAAATAGCAGCATGTGCCCAAATAATACCGGCAGCCAAAATGACGGGTTTAGATTTACGCATATGCGTAAATTCTTCGGTCATTACAAAACCATAAGCAATAATAAAAATCAGAACGCAATAAATACCACGCTCAGTGCCTGTCAAGCCAAGGCTTTCAAAGCCACTTGCCATTGCCATTTGCGGCACTAACAAGATTGATAAAAAAATTAATAAAAAACGCACGAGAATATCCCCTTCCTACTTTATAGTTATAGATACAAAAAATTTCAGCTGTTAATGGTATCACCAACTAATAATATTGTCATTTTATGGCTCTCAGTATATGATTACAGGTCAAATTATTAGCCAGAATAGTCTTATAAACGCCTATCCATGTACCAATATACCGATACCGATCAAAATCTTGTTGACCAGCGAGTTGCTCAATTTAGACGACAAACCGAGCAGTTTTTAAAAGGCGAGCTTTCTGAAGATCATTACCGTGCATTACGATTAAGAAATGGTGTTTATATACAAACACATGCACCTTTGCTAAGAGTTGCAGGGCCTTATGGTCTGCTTAACTCTAAACAAGTGCGTAAACTTGCTCACATTGCACGCTTCTATGATAAAAACTATTGTCATTTTACGACTAGACAAAATATTCAGTTTAACTGGCCAAAGCTGGAGCAGATTCCAGATATATTAGCCGAATTAGCCAGTGTACAGATGCACTCGATACAAACTAGTGGCAATTGCATGCGCAATACCACTGCAGATCATTTAGCAGGTGTTTGTGTGGATGAAATTGAAGATCCACGTCCTTATTGTGAAATTATTCGCCAATGGACAACGCTGCATCCTGAATTCGATTATTTGCCTCGTAAATTTAAAATTGCTGTCAGTGGCGCTTTACATGATCGTGCCGCGACTCAATTCCATGATATCGGCTTGCACCTGGTTAAAAATGCCGAAGGTGTGGTGGGTTTTAAAGTCATGGTCGGAGGAGGGTTAGGACGTACGCCGATTATAGGTCAAGTAATAAAGCCCTATCTGGAGAAAAAGCATTTACTCTCCTATTTAGAAGCCGTGCTACGTATTTACAATTTATATGGTCGCCGTGATAACAAATATAAAGCCCGGATCAAAATCTTGGTTAAAGAATCTAGCTTGGCTAAATTCTCGGCCTTAGTTGATAAAGAATGGTTGCAGCTTAAGGATAATAATGAATTAAGTGCAGAGCAGATTGATGCGATGTGTGCGCAATTTAGTGCGCCAAGCTATGACGATCAGGCGGCAGAAGATCAAAGTTTTGCCCAGCATCAAATAACAAATCAAGCTTTTGCGACTTGGGTCAAACATAATACTGCTGATCATAAAATCGCTGGTTATCGTGCGGCATTTATTTCCCTAAAAGCACCTGAATCACCCCCGGGCGACATCAGCGATGATCAGTTGGACGCGGTTGCAGACCTTGCTGATGCCTATAGTTTTGGCGAAATTAGAGCGACTCATAGACAAAACCTAATTCTGGCTGATATTAAACAAGCCGATTTGTTTGCGTTATGGCAAAAACTGGCGGAACTAAAATTAGCGACGCCCAATATCGGTACAGCTACTGACATGATTTGCTGTCCAGGTTTAGATTTTTGCTCATTAGCAAATGCGGGCTCTATTGGTATAGCTAAAGAAATAAATGAAGCCTTAGATGACATGGATTACATACATGATATCGGTGATTTAAAAATCAATATGTCTGGCTGTATGAATGGTTGCGCACATCAAAGTGTTGGTCATATTGGTATTTTAGGCGTTGATAAAAAAGGCACAGAATGGTATCAATTAACATTAGGGGGGTCTTCAGAAAATAATGCTGCTATAGGTGAGCGTTTAGGGCCTGCCGTTGCTAAAGATAAAATTACCTTAGCCATCGTCACTATTTTAGATGTTTATATTAAACAACGTTTGGAAGAAGAATCATTCCTGGATATGGTAAGCCGGGTTGGAATTACTCCATTTAAAGAGCAGGTTTATGCAACTCATTAAAGATCAACAGATTATTGATAATACGTGGCAATATATTGCTGATGATGATGAGCTAAGGGCTGGTGATATCAGCGTTTCTTTTGCTCGCTGGCAATGTGATAAGCAACAATTATTAGCGCATGAGGGTAAACTTGGCGTTAGAATGAGTTCTACAGATAGTGCCGATGAGCTCGCTGAGGATTTAGAAAAGCTACAGCTTATTGAGTTAGATTTTCCCGACTTTGCCGATGGTCGCTTATTTTCTCAGGCTTGGTTACTGAGGGGGCGTTATCATTATCAAGGTGAAATAAGAGCCATCGGCCATTACATTCCTGACCAAGTTTTTTATTTGGCACGGGTGGGTGTTAATGCTTTTAGCCCTAAGGTATGCGAAGAACTACCTGATATTATGAATAAGTTAAACGATTTTACGGTCAACTACCAACGTTCTATCAATTAAATGGATATTGCCTAGCAATCGCGTTAGTCGTTAAGTGAGTGCTTGATTCTCAATGGTTAATTCAAGAATCAATCACTTAAAAGCTAACCCGTTTTTTCTTAGATTCAACTCATCATAAGGAAGTAATTATGACTACTATCGCTGACCCTATCATAGAGTCTTGGTACAAAGACCTAGAAAGCAAGTTAAAATTCAAGGTCATCGCTATTGATGAAAAAGATGATGCTATTGAAATTCAATACCTTAATGGCGACATTGGAGAATATGATAATGACACTTGGTATGGCTCAAGCTTTGATTGCATCGAGGCGCCTGAAGACTGGACGATTGCTTTTGATGGTATTGAAACTGACGACCTAGGCTATTCCGATACCGATGAGCATAAGCCCAATGGTGAAGACGTAGATATTGAAAATTATTTAGATTAGCTAGGAAATAATGCTATGAAAATGAGTCCCCAGGAGTTTTTGGACTGGCCGTCGAAAAGAATTACCTTACTGGCTATGTCGGGTGCTGGAAAAACAACCTTAGCCAATAAATTACCTAAAGCTAACTGGTTTCACTATTCGGGTGATTACCGTATAGGTACTCGGTATCTGCGTGAGCCCATTCTCGATAACATAAAGCGCCAAGCGATGAGCGTGCCTTTTTTGCGAGATTTATTATTATCAGATTCTATTTATATCTCTAATAAGATCACTATCGATAATCTTGCACCCATTTCTACTTTTTTGGCTAAAGTAGGTGATCCAACTAAAAATGGCTTATCTTTGCAAGAATTCAAGCGTCGGCAACAATTACATCATCAAGCTGAGTGTGCAGCGATGAATGATGTGCCGGAGTTTATACATAAAGCACAGGATATTTATGGTTACCCTCATTTTATCAATGATGCGGGTGGTAGTGTTTGTGAATTAGATTGTCCAGAGGTAATAGAGCAATTAGCCCAAAATACCTTAATCATTTACATAAAAATACCTGCAGACTTAGAAAAAACGATTATTGAACGCGCAAAAACAGATCCTAAGCCTTTGTATTATAGAGAAGCCTTTTTGGATGAAAAGCTCACAGAGTTCATGCGCTTAAATAACTATGTCTCTCCTGATGAGATGCCGCCCGACGAATTTGTTTCTTGGGTTTTTCCAGAACTATTTAAATCTCGTTTGCCTCGTTATCAAGCTATTGCAGATCAACACGGCTATACCGTTAATGCCAATGAGGTTGCGGGCGTTAAAACCGAGGCTGATTTCATCAGAATGATTAGCGATGCCTTAGCTAAGTAATCATGATAATTAACCAGCAGAGCTTATGCCTTTAGTTGCACATATAGATTTACCCACTTTTCAGCGTCTGCGTGAAGAAGGCGAGGAAATACTGTCGCCAGATCGCGCCAGTCAGCAAGATATTCGGGAAATGCATATAGGGTTGCTTAATCTTATGCCAGATGCCGCATTAGAGGCGACCGAGCGACAGTTCTTTCGGTTAGTGGGGGCCTGTAATCAAATTGTTCAATTTCATGTTCATCCTTTTACCGTGCCAGGGCTCATTAGAGGTCCTGAAGCACAGGCTCATATCGATAAATATTACGAATCTTTTGATAAGATCAAGCAAGATGGCTTAGATGCGCTGATTATCAGTGGCGCTAATGTCACTCAATCTAGCTTACCCGAAGAAGACTTTTGGTTGCCTTTGATGGAGGTTTTTACTTGGGCGCATGAAAATGCTACCTCCGTGCTTTGCTCATGTCTTGCGACTCATGCGGTCATTCAATACTGTTATGGTATTAAGCGTACCCGCTTGCCAGAAAAACGATGGGGAGTATTTTCTCATAAACTCGTTAATCGTACTCATCCACTAATAGCAGAAATCAATACCCGCTTTGACGTGCCACACTCTCGATTTAATGAAGTATTTCAAAGTGATATGGAGCGATGCGGTCTGCAAGTCTTGGTTGCCAGTAAAGAAGCCGGTGTACATCTTGCGGTAAGTCCAGACGGTTTTCGTATTGTGTTCTTTCAAGGTCATCCAGAATACGATGACATTAGTTTGTTAAAAGAATATAAGCGTGAAGTATTACGCTTTTATCATGGCGAAATAATCAACTATCCACCATTTCCAGAGCATTATTTTGATGAAGCTGTGCAGCAAATTTTTAACAACTATGAAGAGCATGTTAAAATAAGCAAAGCCACCGGAGCGCTTCTGGAAGATTTTCCAGAAGCGCTAGTGCTAGACTCTATCGATAATACTTGGAATGATACTGCAAAAGCCGTTTTTAATAACTGGTTAGGCAAAATCTATCAGCTCACTCATCAAGATCGACGCTTACCATTTATGGCGGGTATTGATCCCAATAATCCGCTTTTGGATGTAATCATTGGTAATCATTCAGTCCCCCCTCTTTTAAAATAGAGGGTGGGGGAGTAGTTACATGATGTTCGCTTAACGAAAAAACGGTTAGCGAAGCCACTTAAACTGCCTTACTCGGCCTTATAAGACCCTACGGCAATGTGGCAAGCAGCACACCAGCTCTTTTAAGAGCAACCTTTTAGCGATTATGCGAGCTCTTGGACGAGCCAAGGATCATTTCATGTCTGCCGGTGACTCGCTGACACCTCGCAAGGATCATAAAAAAGCCCATACGGAAAAATGGCCTAGGCTAAAACGACCTATTAGACCCCAAGCATAACCCTTGAGAGCTCAACAATGCACACTGGGACACTTAAGACGCATCAAAATCGGCTACAGGAGCTCACCGCAACACCCAAGACGCTCACCCAGACTTCCAATATGCACCTTGAGAGGATCAGGATTAACACTAAAGTGACGTTTGAGTTAACTGTCCTTTAACGCTGCTTATTCAAAAGTGGGATCAATAAAGCTCTGTAGACCTAATCATTCAGTCTCCTCTTTGAAAACGAGGCTACCAACTTAAGCTGCTCATGGTTCGACAAGCTCTCAAGAAATAGCTTTTTGTATTTTTAAAATCAATGACTTATAGTTATGCGAAAATACAAAAAATTTCATCAAACAGCGGCTGTTTCTTGGTGACGCCTTGCCCGATAAAGGACTCACCACGAACGACTTAACCTCAAACTGTCACGCCTTAAGTTGCTAACCTCCTTGGCTTAGTCTTTCGTCTGGGCTGAAACTGTCCTGTCTTAAGTTGGTGGTTTGAAATCCACTTTAGTTACTTGATGATATTATTTCAGGCACATTCCTAAGTTATGCGGTAACAAAATAGTTGTGTTTTTGCGAGATCATTAAGTTGTTTAATCGTCTCGGGTTTCCAATGGGGTATAGCAAAAGATGAGGATACCAATAAACTTCCAGGACGCATGGCTGATCCTAGTTTGATACCCAGTTCAGGCAAGACGGCTGGAGATAGAAAAGCAAAGATCACATCATATTCATTAAAGTCGCAGTTCCAGAGATTACAGCGATAGCACGTGCTATTGGCATAATGACGACTACGCCAGACGTTAATAGCCCAAGGCAGAGGCGCTCGCTCCCAAGCGTTGATATTTAGGTGAGGATGTTCTTTTGCAAGTGGTACAGTGATGGTACCTATGCCGGCGCCAAGTTCTGCAAAATGCAGGGCTGATTCTTGGGTAATGAGTTGGCTGACGCTATCTACGACAGCGGTTGATGACAAAAATAAAGGTGCATCACCTTTAACAGTCCCCCCAAAGACTAGAAGTAATACCATGATTATTAACAGATACCAGAATACCGATAGCTCTTGGCTGTGCAAAGCTAACGCAGAGGGTAAAAATAATAAATGAATAACTAGCCACCAGTGGGGTTGGCGTAATAATGCGGAGCTCAGCATTGCGCAGCTACTTTGTAATGCCAATAGTGCTACCAGTCCTGAAAGTTGCAAAGGTAACAAAGGATTTAAGCCGATAGCTATTATTAAGCCCAATAGTTGAGCCAGCAACGCTTTACATAAGGTCATTAATAGTACAATTTAGTACATAGTGCATAGTAGGTGCCTGCGTTAGTAAGGGCATTCTTGATAAATGATGCGCTTCACGTATCTACTTTAAATCCCCGGGTAAAACGTGGTATGTAAAAAATAAAATACTTTAAAATTAAAAGCTTAATTGTTGATGATGTTCAATTTACCCTGCTTTTTAAAGTAGATACCGCTTCACTTTGTTCCGCACGTCCTATAGCTCAACAATAGCACCTTATTGATGGCTAGCCGCTTAAAGCGGGACAGTTTCAGTGCAGGCGAAAGGCGCAGGGCAAAAGATTAAGCCTAGGAGGCTGAAACTTAAGGCGTGGCAGATAGTAAGCTTAACCCTTAACCCTTCCTGATTAGCAAGATGCTTCAGCTTGGCGAAGCCACCGTAATGGCCTAGGCCCAATACTGATTGCAGCGACGACTAGATGCAACGGAAGCGTCTCAAGA
>Ga0214235_1000594_pt1 | contig 13734 bp, 17 predicted proteins | sample TroBogypolimnion_2_FD_153073 | JGI IMG/M metagenome (GOLD analysis project Ga0214235, IMG submission 153073) | Freshwater microbial communities from Trout Bog Lake, WI - 15JUL2008 hypolimnion | ecosystem: Environmental > Aquatic > Freshwater > Lake > Hypolimnion/Profundal zone ... | reverse complement strand
TAGGTTACAGACCACCAGCACCCCAAACCAAAGTACCCAAACTATTGCAGAATCAACCCAGTTTGCTGCAATGATTTACTATAGAAAAACTCTCTTTGGTCATGGACCTAAATTGACAGCAGTTCATTTGCTTGTATGTGAAAATTTTAACAAACAAGCAAATTGTATGTCAAACAATTAACAAACAATATCCTTTGCAGGGATATGTTTATAGCCTAGGTAATGTCTTTAGATTTTAAGGGGCCTAAGGTCAATTCGTTGCATTTCATATGCAGATACTCATAAGTATCGAATGTGTTCAGATTCTCAATTCCATTGATGCAAGGAACATCACCATAGTTTAAAAAATGATTTATCAAGAATTCGGCTCCAATCTCCTGAAATGGAGACCTTATTAGAAAGTCATCCACAACCGACTTGCAAGCGTCTATTGCATCATTTAGCTCACTAAACTCACCCAGATTTCTCCATGGCGTGTTGTTAAGGCCAAATTTATCGCTATAAACCTCAACTACATACTTTTTAGCTGTCTCAATTTGCATTGTTTTCTCCTAAGTTATTGAGAATAAGAAATCACTAGCTCATGTAATGAGCCTAACCTTAAGACATGTCCATTTTTCAATTGGCTGATTGCTTTGTTCTTTCTCGGATAAAGGTCTGAACCTGTTCAATTGTCCAGAAAGAGGAGCGGCCAATCTTGATAGGTTTTGGGAATTCACCTTTTTGAACCATTAGCCAAAACTTAGATTTTGAAATCGGTATAACTTCCAGAATTTGCGGGATTCTCATTAGGGTTACTTCTGAGTTTGAATTACTCATGGTGACCTCCTTGACGGGCGCGCTTCATATTTTTTCTGTAAACCTGCAAAGCCATCTTTGCCGAGCTCATCTTTGTGTAACCGTATGAACGGTACAAACTATAAAGCCGAATTGCTACCATCAAATTGTTCTCCTTCTGGTCTTTTTATGAATAACTATGTGTGCTGCTGAAGAGCAATGTAGCCAATGAAATTTTGATGGTCAATCAAAAGTCAATACCCATCTTCTGAGTGCAAATTATTTTTTCCCTACAAAAAAATATTTATTCATATAAGTGCTACAGGTCAATCCAATAAAGGGCTACAGCCTTGTCAGTAATTTCTGATGGCATTGGGAGATTGTTGGACATATGTAGATCAATTAACACCTCGAAAGAAATTTTTAGGCATCTCAAATTTCTTAAATACGGATTACAGCGAATTAGTAGATAAATAAATTAAAAATAAATTCAGAAAAAACGCGTTTGACGATACGCTTTCCGATTGTTAGATTCATCTCTTGCATTAAATAATTTACGCAAGAAAAAGAACGCTACGGAGACCGTATTACATGAATTACTATGAGCATCACATTGGAGATTACGCAGAAGCAACCGCCCATCTCACCTTTATCGAGGACGCCACCTATAGTCGCTTGATCAGAAAGTACTACGCTACAGAAAAGCCGCTACCAGTAGACGTAAAGATCGTTCAGAGATTGATTAATGCCAGGTCTAAAGAAGAAAAAAATGCAGTAGTCTCGGTCCTCAATGAATTTTTTAACCTAACAGATGATGGCTGGCGACAGGAGCGTTGTGACCATGAAATAGCTCGCTTTAAAGACCGTCAAATCAAAGCCAGGCGGAGTGCAGAGGGCCGCTGGCAATCATCATCAGTAGAGCAAATACTGTCAGACAGTACATCTAACTTGGTATGCGATCGCAATGCGAACGCATTGCCAACGCAATGCTCACCAAACACCATACACCAGTCACCAAACACCAATCTCCATACGCCAGACAAACAAAACAATGGGGCCGAAAAGAAAAGTATTGGGACGGCAGATCAGGCCCTCGTTCAGATAATTCAACTTTTTGCGAAGGAGGGCATCATTATTCCCCTTGATGATGGGCGCATCAAAGAGATGATTGAGATGGGCATTGCAGAAAAGGAAATGGTTGAGGCTATCTCTCAGGCTAAAGAGACAAGAAGGCGGGCATCAAGTTCAACACCTATCAACGTGGGATTTGTCTTGGCCATTCTCAAGGGCACGCGAAGAAAGAATCAAGCTACTGACCCAGGTGAAGATATTTGGTGGAAAACCAATGAGGGGATAGACAGCAAGGGAAGGGAATTGGGAATGAGAGCTCAGGGCTCAGAGAGCTATGACGCATTCAAAACTAGAATCTTTGCTGAACTACGTAAGAGAAAAGAGATTTCAGCTGGAGCGGAGGCTTCCCATGCAAGCTAACCCTTGTATTGCTGGAGTTATTGATCGTCCAGATATGGAGGATTTCCCAATAGGATCAATTGTTAAAACCCCAAGCGGCCGAATAGGCACGGTTGTTAAGCATCGGGGTGCCCAAAGTCGCCATGACCTATTTCAAAGGATCATTATCGAGTTTGAGGACCCAATTGGGGATTCAGTGGCATTGCAACCCCATCTTTTGAAGATGGTTAGAAAGCCAGATGCATCATCATGATTGAAAACAATCAAAAGAAATCAAAACCAAAGACATCAACCAAGGGAGGAGCTAGGCCAGGGGCAGGACGCAAAGAAGGAAGTCTAACTAAGAGAACGCGTGAAATTGCAGAGGTGGCTGCTGCGCAAGGGATCACACCCTTAGAGGTCATGATGAAAACAATGATGGAGCTCTACCAAGAGGCAGAGAATTGCAGTAAGCATGATGATCATGCTTACGGGGGTGTGGATCATGATCATGACGTCATCACCGAGACCCGAATCAAGCTCTTGAACATGGCAGCTACTATTGCAAGACACGCAGCCCCCTATGTTCATCCTCGTCTTTCTGCCATTGAGCACACCGGTAAAGATGGAGCGCCCCTTCAAAGTGGTGTCTTGGTTGTTCCAAGTGCAATGAGTGTTGAGGAGTGGGAGTTAGCCGCTCAGCCAAAACACTGACGTATTAAATAAACCCCATGAAAACCATCTGGGCACCATTGCCTGGAAGCCAGACTTTATTTCTGACTTGCCCTGTCTATGAGGTATTGCTTGAGGGCACCAGAGGAGGGGGTAAGACTGATACCTTGCTCATGAGCTATGCACAACACGTAGGTAGAGGCTTTGGAGATCATTGGCGTGGCACGCTCTTTCGCCTTACTTATCCCCAATTGGCAGACGTTGTGGCCAAGAGCAAGCGCTGGTTCTATCAGATCTTTCCAGGCGCCAAGTTCAATGAAGCAGACTACGTGTGGAAGTGGCCTACCGGTGAGATGCTGTATTTCCGTTATGGTGCTAACGAGGACGACTACTGGAATTACCATGGCCACGAATATCCATGGCTGGGGTTCGAGGAGCTCACCAACTGGCGCAACCTCTCTTTTTACGAAGCTATGCATTCCACTTGTAGGTCATCTCATCCCGGAATGCCGAGAATGGTGAGAGCTACATGCAATCCATTTGGAGTGGGCCACGCCTCGGTAAAGGAGCGATTTCAGATTGGGGCAATTCCCGCTGGACAAATCATTAGGCAAGAAGGTGCATTACCAAGAGTCAGAATTCATTCGACGATCTACGAGAACACGCACCTACTCAGGAATGACCCAAACTACCTTATGAGCCTAGAGTCGCTAAGCGATCCAAACAGGCGTAGAGCGTGGTTAGAAGGTGATTGGGATATCCACGTGGGAAGTTTCTTGGAAGGCGTATGGCAGCCCTCTAAACACGTTGTAGAACCGTTCGGGATTCCACCAACATGGAAGGTTTGGCGATCTATGGATTGGGGGTATGCTAGGCCATATGCCATCTACTGGTTCGCCTTATCAAATGATGGAGTCTATTACCTATGGCGAGAGCTGTATGGGTATGGAGAGAAAGAAAACACCGGCACCAGAGAAGATGCAACGGTCGTAGCAGAGAAAATCAAGAAGATCGAAATTCATGATCAAAGACTAGGCTATGAATACCGCATGAATCTAGCCGACCCATCGATCTTCTCTAAGATCGGAGCAGAGCGATCAATTGGTCAAATTTTCAGGGATAAGGGTGTGAAATGGACCGAGGCCTACAACGCCCCAAGAAGTCGAGTAAATGGAGCCCAGGAAATCATCCGGCTACTGGCTGAAGACAGACTCAAAATATTTTCTACCTGTAAGCATTGGTTAAGAACCGTCCCTCAGCTCCCGCCAGATTCATTAAATCCAGAAGATGTGGATACCGATGCCGAAGATCATGCCTGGGATGCCACTAGGTATGGGGTGATGAGGTCTAGGAGGAGCAACGAAACTAATTAACTTTACAGAGATACATGTGAATTTGATTGCACACCAACCCTTTAAATGGTTCGCGATCTGACTCAAAGTTAATTTCTACATTTGATTCGTGTTGAATCCATGAGAATTGCTTCTTGCCTGTAGCTACTAAAGTCCATTGTTCGAATGTTCGTATGATCTGGAGTGGCTTTGAGTGCTCACTATTTTTATATGTAGTCTCTCCATGGTAATTTGGATTATTCAAAACAAGAGACCCGCTATGAAAACCTAGCAAGGAGATGGAGAGAACTGCGAGACCACCATAGAGGAGGGCTTCCATATTAAAAGCTTGCCATGGAGACCCCTTAAAAAGCCATACTATGAATCTGCCCCATAAGTAACTTAGGCCAATAGTTCCAACGGTTATATATGTTTCACCAAATAAAATTGGCATCAATAAAGCAAGAAGCCCAAAGTAATGAAGTGCTTTCCAAGGTTGAAGTCGAGCTTTTTGCGTTGCCTCAGGATTTGGGGACGATTGAATTATTTCCTGCTCAGATTTCCAACCCTCTAATCTAGGGATCAGGATCTTTACTAAAAATAGGCCAGTAAGTATGCCGAATGCCCATGGGTACCAGCGAATCCAGCCCTTCAGAAAATCAGAGGTGCCTAAGGGGGTAATTGAAAGCGATATTCCAAGACCATAAAAATAGCTCCATTCATAAGCTATGCTAAGAATGATGACTGAGGGGATGGCGAGTTTTGTAATGGTAATAATTTTTTCTTTCATTCGTGCAATCTACACTATTTATTCAAATTAAATCCATGTTCCTGCTGATTGGACCTTATAACTAATGAGTGCCTCAAGACTCCAAAGCCCTTCAACAAAAATGGACCGCCCGCATTACACATGCGCGCGCTCACTGGTCAGTTTTTCATAAGCGCGTAAGACACAATCGCAATACGGTAGCTGGCTTTAACTGGAACGCAGACCCCACCAGTAAAGACTTTTACAGCCTTAGAGCAAATCTAATCCACGGCACTATCTCTGCAGTGCTACCTAATGTCTATGCCCGCAATCCAGAGATTTCAATTACCCCAGCCCATGCGGGCGCAGATATCAAACTCTTTTGCAGCACGATAGAAAAAGTAACCAATAGAGCTCTAGAGCATGCGCAACTGAAGAATCGAGCTAAGTCAACGGTAAGAGCAGCTTTGACCTGTAGCTTTGGAATTCTTAAGGTGATGTATCAAAGAGATCTAAGCAGGGATTCTTATATACAGGGACGTATTAATGATGCCCAAGAAAACCTCTTGGCTATAGAGAATCTAGCGCGAGACCTTCAAGATGATGACCAACACCATCATCATGATGCCAAGAGAGCAGAGCTAGAAGAGCTTATCAAGTCACTCCATGAGCAATCAGAAGTCCAATCCGCTGAAGGATTGGTAATCGACAGAGTCCTTACAGAAAATCTACTCATAGACCCATCCATCTGTGAATTCTGGGACTACACGGATGCAGATTGGATCTGCCAAGTTATACCTATGAAGAGAGCACAGGCTGAGGCCCTGTATAAAAAGAATCTCTCTAGCGCCAAGATCTACCAACCAGGCCAAGGTGAGCCATCCCATAAGAAAGCTAGGCGCCTAGCCTCAATGCATTTAGATGCAAGTAAAAGCCCAGTGAGCGATGATCAGCAGATCGCAGTCCTAGAAATCTGGGATAGAACTACCCAGCGTGTTTACACCATGGTAGAGGGCGCAACAGAATGGCTACGTGAACCATATTCACCACCAAGGGCCGGAGAGCGCTGGTATCCATTTTTCTTATTGCCGTACCAAGTGGTTGATGGTCAGTTTGTTGGACCAAGCCTGGTTGATCTGACTGAACGTCTTCAAGATGAGCACAACGAAGCAAGGGATCGCTTTAATCAGCACAGAGACCTCTGTATTCCGGGGTGGGTGGCATCAGCGGATATCAATGAGAAAACAATTAAAAAACATGCTGACTCACGATTTGGTGAGATCACTATCGTTGATACCGAAGGTAAACCTCTTAATCAAGTCATTATTCCCAGAGGTCATCCTAAGATAGATCCGATTGTTTATGACACCAGTGCAGTGCGTTATGACTGGGAGCAGGTAACTGGATTGCAGGATGCTGCCCGCTCAACGGTAGTAAGGCCTAAGACCGCGACAGAAGCCAATATTCTGCAACGAGCCTTATCTGGGCGCGTATTTGAATTCAAGGATCAAATAGAGGATTGGCTGCAAGAAATCGCTCAATACAGTGCCGAGGTTTTATTACAAGAATTAACCAGTAAGCAGGTTGAGTGCTATATGGGCTCACCAGTTACCAGAACAACTATGGTCGATGGCAAGCTCACTATCACCAAAGAGAAAACCTATGACTGGCCAACCCTTACCAAAGATCGAATTTTTGACATGGTCGATCTGCGAATTAGAGCCGGCACCACTGGTGCACCGGACGGCATAGAAGAAAAGGAAGGTTGGCTAAAGGTTCTGCCGCTGATTACAAATCTATCAATACAAATTCAGAACCTACAAGCAAGAGGAATGGATTACGAACATATCCGTAATCTCCTACGAGAAACTGTCTTGCGATATGACGATCGCATCGATTCCAATCTATTTATACCGAAGGTGGAAAAGCAAGGGGAGGGTTATATCGACCCTAACTTGGGCATCAATCTATTTTCGGAGCGGAGGCAGCAACAAGTTCAAGAGGGTGGTTTATTAAAAGAGGAGATCAGTAATGACGCAGGTAGCAAATGAAGTGACAAGTTTTAAATCAGAGGTGCTAAGTAATGGCGGATCGATTCAAAGAGCACAAAATAGAGAGGAATTAAAAGAGCGCGAGCGCCTCAGAAAAGAGGCGGAAGACAAACATGCGGCAGAAGTGCATGCTAGGCGGATTAAGGCCAGGGAAGAACGCGAGTTAAAAATTGCAGAGAGGGCGGCAGCGCAAAAGCTTGCCGATGAGGAGAGGGCAAGAAAGGCCGAAGAGCAAGCGGCAGCTAAATTGGCTAAAGAACAGGAGGCTGAAAAGCAAAAGACTCATAAGTCCGAAAAGACAGAGCCTAAAAGTCAGGCAAGCAGTTTGCTCGATGACCTCAGTAGGCAGCCTAAACCTAGCCCATCGCTTTCAGAAATCTCTGAAGATATCGAAGAGGGAGAAGAAATAGAGGCTTTAGAAGTCGAGCCAATCTTTGCGCCGATTAAGGGCGAGGTTCTTGTGCCCACTGTAATGGCTACTCCTGAGGCAATACCGGAGCCTCAGGCATATGACCTTGGTGATTTGTTACCTGCGCCTGCTGCCATAACCGTGGAGACACTCCCGCAGCCCCTGATTCAGGCTAAAACAGCAGAGGAAGTGATCAGCAAGGCTTTGAACCCTGTGCCAGCGGATACAAATCCCGACATGAGTATTAAATCTAAGCGGGGGTGTGAGCGTATGCAAAAAATCATCAATGAGAAACGAGAGTTAGAAAGACAAGTTGAAGATTTGCAATGTACTGTTACGAGTTTGCAAGATGCCATTCGTAAATATGAGATTGAAAGTCAATTTGTTGATAACACGATGGCGCTCAAAACAAAAGAGAAGAAGCCTGCCGAGTTAGTTTCGGAGGCTAAGCACCAGATCATCAAATACCTAAACTCACGCGAAGATGAGATTGATCACACAGCTAAAGCTCAATGCTTTTACAAGTACCTCACCGATCCTTTTTACATGCAGGTCTTTGTGCAAACAAATAAACCGGAGCAATGGCAGTCCATGATTGAATCAATATATGACTCAATAGAAATGCAAGAGCCAGATTTTTCTAATGCAAGGATTACTCCAATACAACATCTTCAGCCCATCCGAGCCCGAACCTCAACCCTAGGAGCGCCGCTAGCAAGTTCTGATAACCCGATGGACCGAATCGCTCAGCATCTAGGCAATATGGGCATTTAGCCCTATTGCCTCGCAAATTTCATGAGAGGTGCAATGTCGCCATTATCTGCAGCGCGTAGCGCGGACAGGTAGTTTTGACGGGTAGCACCTGGGGAGGCAATGGAAGTGTTGCCACCCCATGAAAATCTTGCACCACCAAGGTTGACTATTAAGGCATCTGCCATTAATCGAGCATGACGACCATTGCCGTTGGGAAAGGCGTGAATCAATACCAGCTGATGATGAAAGCGCACAACGATTTCATCTAAGGGCAGTGTTTTATTTTCAATCTGATAGGTAGTGTTATCTATGAGATTTTTCAGGGCTACAGAAATCTGAGTCCAATCAATGCCGATACTCTTGGCACTCTTTCTGAACGTGCCAGCCCATTGCCATGTTTCATTAAACATGCGGCGATGTAACTCACGTACCAAGCCTTCATCAAAACTTTGAATAAGCTTTTGGCGCTCAATCCAATTGGCACCCTCAACAATATTTAACTCTTCCCACGCATTTAATTGGGCTTGAGTGCTGATATGTTTAGGGATGAGGCCAAGAGCTTCATCCGGATCAATCGGCGTTGCTCCTGGCGGATATTGAAAATGCATCACCATAGATTTCTCCTAGGGCCATCCAAAATCTCTTTTGCCAGCAGTTGGAGTTGTTTTTCACTGGCAGACTTTTCCACAGCTTGATCCTCAAGACTCATTGAATGAGAGATAGGGCGTAGGCGCTCCCGCGCAACCGTAATGGCGCGGTCTTCCAGAATTTCTTCTAGAGACTTGCGTGGCACTAGGGTGTAGTGCAATTCGCAATCTAGGGCGCTAGCTAGCTTTCGAAGACTGGCTAAAGTGATCTTTTCATCAGCCTCAGCCTTTTCGAGCTTGTTAATGCTGGCAGGCGTAATGCCTAGCTTACGAGCCAATGCAGAGGCTGACATGCCCAAAGATTCACGAATAGCCTTCACCCAGCCGCTACTTGGGCGGGCAGGAGGGCGCGCTTCCCTTAACTTACTGAGGGCCAGGTCCATTTGATGAAGCTGTAAGTTAGCGAATTTCTTGTTCATATTGATACCTATAGGTATTAATTAATATGCTTAATTATAGCTTATAGGTAAAAATTAGTTAAATAAAATGATACCCATAGGTATCAAATAGCTATAAGAAGTGCGGCTTTTAGGCTAAATAACAACGCTATTGCGTCAAGGGCACCCCAAAGGGGTGGCTTGCGCACCCTTGACGGGCACGACCAAAGAAACGCTCTTTTATGCCCAAGGTGGCGCAATAACACATTGGGCATAAAGACCCATAGCGAATAAATAATAAAACTGAATAAAAACCCCAGAAATATCCCGACTCTATACAAAGCACCCCAATAATGAAATCACGTAGCGAAAGCTAAATACTCAAGCTACTGCTTCACGCCTTTGCGTTAAAGCTAGAGTCGCACCTAGCAGCGTAGTAATGGATGAACTCACGCTCCATCAATTGGTGTGAAGCCAACTAATTTCATAAATAACTATTGATGGGGTGGCATATGCCAATTTCAAATACTGACTTACAGGAGTTAGCTAAGGTTTCCTTAGATGAGTACCTGCGTAATCTTCCAGTTGATCAAATTGCGGTAGAGAGACCTTTCCTTAAAAAACTGATGGAAGGTCGTAAAAGCCTATTAGGTGCAAAGCAAAACGTAGTCGAAAACATTCGTAAAGAACATGGCAGTAACTTTAGTTGGGCATTTGGCGAAGAGACGGTCAAATTCAATAAGCGTAATACTACAGAGCAGGCCTCATTCCCATGGCGCAGGGCGGTGGATGGGCTGTATATAGACTATGACAGACTCTTTAGTAACGGCATTAAGGTGCGTGAGGGTGGGGCGCGAGGCTTTCAGCTTGAATATAACGAGCGCGTGCAGCTGATAAATTTATTAGACGAGCAGCTGGAAGTGCTTAGGGAGGGATTTCTCAATAAGCTAGACCTAGAGTTACATCGCGATGGCTCACATGGCGCAGATGCATTGGTCGGACTTGATAGCTTAGTGAGTTTGGCGCCAGATGCCGGTACTGTAGGCGGTATTGATCGAGCCAAAGCAAGCTACTGGCGCAACTATGCGGTTAAAGATATTGCATCAACGGCGACAGGTAATCTAGTGGGCGAGATGGAGACTGCATGGCGTCAATGCATTAAGCATGGCGGCAGCCCTGATTTCATCATTGCGGGTGGTAAGTTCATTGATACCTATCGCAAGCAAGTGACAGTCACCCAAATCGCTGGATCTGGAGAAACCAAATACATCGATGCTGGGGTGGGTGCGGGCGTAAATACTGGCCTTGCCTTCAAGGGTGTGGAAATCATCTGGGATCCACAGTTTGATGAGCTTGATGCCATGGCCAATCGAACTGTGGAGTGGAGTAAGCGCTGCTATTTTCTCAATACACGCTTTATGAAGCTGCGAGATGACGATCTAGACATTGTTGCCCCAATTCGTCCGCATGACACGCTAGCAATGTATGCCATGGTGAACTTGCGCTGCGCCTTATCCATCTCACGAGCAAATGCCCATGCGGTATTGGCAATTCAATAAGGAAAATACAAATGAATACAAAAGAACTGATTCATAGTGATTTTCAAATTAAAGAGGTAGAGGCGGTAGTGCGCAGGGATGCCTTTACTACTATCCATGTGTACGTGCCGCCGTATGAAACCAACATACTGCGAAACCTTTTTGGGCGCGAGAACGTCACGGTGTTCGAGCGCCAATCCAAAACTACGATAACCCCTGAGCAGGAGTACGACCGCCTTTGCGCCAAGTATGGGCATGAAGTAGTAGCGAAAGTTTTTGGTGAGGATGATGGAGATCGCCTAATGGAGATCGTAGAAGGTCTGATGTCTGAAAAAGCCTCGCCTCAAGAGTCTCCAATAGAAAAGGCTCCTGAAATCGAAACAGAAACCAAAGGAGCCAAGAAACGCTAGCAGTAGGGATGATCACCGCTAGCGGCCAATGTTTGGGTGCGGCTGTGGGTGTTGTAGCAATGATGGTGTGTGGGCGCGCGATTTTGCGCCCCACTGCCAGCATATCCCAGGCGGCTGTGGGGCGGTGACTTAAAGAATAGATACAAGAATGCTTCCAATAATTACGTCTCTAGTGCAAACCTTGGCCGTCAATGGTCTTGGCCTACTTGCGGGTGCGGTACAGGCTAAGGGAAAGGAGTTTATCGAGAGCAAGATTGGGGTACGCATTCCGGAGAATCCCAGCCATGAGGACCTCATCAAGCTCAAGCAACTTGAGATAGAGCAAGAACAACTTCTATTGCAATACACGCTTAGGCAAAAAGAACTGGAGATAGAAGAGTCTAGACTTTTAGCGCAGATGCATAGAGCTTCTCAAGAAAATGCCACACAGCGCTGGCAATCCGACATGGGAAGCGATTCCAAGTTATCAAAGAACATCCGCCCTGGAACATTGGTTTATATCCTCACAGCCTATCTTTTATTTGCTTTGCTCTCAGCTATGGGAATAGATATCAATGAAGCCTATGTAAAGCTACTTGGAGAGTGGGGTCAGCTGGTGATGCTCGCTTACTTTGGTGGCAGATCAGTAGAGAAAATCTTTGAGATGCGCATGCATGGCCTAAATAAAAGAGAAGAGCAAGCATGAGCGGCCTAGTAGCGGAGCAAGCGGCATTCTTAATTGATGTCAGCCGCCTTATCCAGTTTGCAACAGCTGAAGGATGGTTAGTTACAGGAGGAGAGCTTTGGCGATCTCCAGAACAGCAGGAGATCTATTTCAAAAGCGGTAGATCTAAGACTATGAATAGTAATCATTTGAGACGCTGCGCTATTGATCTGAACTTCTTCTGGAATGGAAAGCTAGTTTGGGATAAGGAGCTAATCCGCACTGTTGGTCAATATTGGGAAAGCCTAGACCCCAAGAACAGATGGGGTGGAAACTTTAAGGGGTTTGTAGATGTTCCGCATTTTGAGAGAGTTGCATGATGTTCATATCAATGTAGTTAATCCAATCTGCCATTAACGATGAGCGTTTTTCTAGCTGATCTTGTCTTCTATATGCCGCTTCGGCCTTGTTTTTGATCGTATGCGCTAGTGCTAACTCAACAGTCTCATTTGAATAGTCCGTTGTCTCAGCTGCCCAATCCCTAAAGGTAGATCTGAAGCCATGGGGAACGTAGTCTGCATACTTTGGCATTTTCCTCATCATCGAGAGCAAGGCCATATTAGATAGAGGACGTTCCTTATGAATATTGCTGGGAAAGAGATGGGAATTCACCCTGATTGTCTTTAATTGATTGAGGATTTCCATAGCTCTAATATTTAGTGGAACACGATGTTCTTTCCCCGCTTTCATGCGCTCGGCTGGAATAGTCCAAACCTTGGCTTCCAAATCAAACTCATCCCATTGAGCCTCGATCACTTCACTTGTTCTGCTTGCAGTGAGGATAAGTAACTCAAGTGCATATGCAGAGAATCCAGAGTGCCCCCTTAATTCATTAACAAATTCCCCGATGCGCTTAAAGGGCAAGGCAGGGTGATGAATACTCTTCTTAATCTTGCTTGCTTTAGGTAATAAGTGACTTAGGGCGCCTTGATAACGAGCCGGATTTTCGCCTTGCATGTATTGATGTGCTTTACACCAATCCAGTATTACTTCGACCCGCTGGCGAACCCTAGTAGCCGTTTCAGTGCGCACATTCCAAAAGGTGCCTTCTACCTCACCTTTCTTATTCTTAATATCCTGCTCAAGAACTTTCACTATGTGGCTAGTGCTAATATGATCAACTCTTAGTTTGCCAATGAATGGTGAGACGAATTTAGCTATCGTAGTTGTCCATTGATCTTGATGTTTTGCATTTGACCATTCAGCCTTCTTGGCTTGGATGCACCGTTCTGCCGCAGTTGCAAATGTAATCGTATGAATATTTGCCTCGAATGCTTTAGATCGCCTAGCTATTCTTTGCTCCAGAGGATCGACTCCATCAAGTATCTGCCGACGTAGGTCTAAAGCCTTCAATCTAGCGTTGGCTAATGAAAAAGATTCAATTGGGCCAATACCCATTTCTCGGCGTTTAAGAGTAATTGGGCTAGTAAAGCGAAATATCCAGCTGCGAGCAATGCCGTTGGTGGTTTTGGTAACCTGAAGGTATAGACCTTTATTTTCAGGATCGGCATGGTAGCCAGGCTTGTTAACTGAGATAATTCCACGCGCAGTGAAAGAGGGCTTACGAGAGCCCACAACTATCTGTTTATCATCTTGCTTAGAGCTCAATCTACCCACCAGTCTACCCACCAGTTAAACGTAGATTTTAGTGAAGTTGAATGGGTTAGATTGGAGTAGGGTTACCCTGTAAGCCATGTATTACATGGGTTTATTGGGTGATGGTAGACTCACATGGAGGGTGAATTTTTGGACTCCCTCTCCGCCAAATAAGCAACCACTATGCTGGTTTGATTAATTGCTCAAAAGCTTCAACAAATGCTTCTCTGGGTTGCGCACCTTGCAATAGGTATTGATCATTCAGAATAATCG
>Ga0214235_1000589_pt1 | contig 13851 bp, 13 predicted proteins | sample TroBogypolimnion_2_FD_153073 | JGI IMG/M metagenome (GOLD analysis project Ga0214235, IMG submission 153073) | Freshwater microbial communities from Trout Bog Lake, WI - 15JUL2008 hypolimnion | ecosystem: Environmental > Aquatic > Freshwater > Lake > Hypolimnion/Profundal zone ... | reverse complement strand
GCATTTAAAGACTCTTTTCGACCAGAAAGTAATGGGTAAATACCTCATATATGGTCGAAATTATAGTAAAAAATAGCTTTAAAAGTACCTAATATAGGACGTCTTTAGAGTTTTTCAGGGCTGACTAAATAATCATAGCCACCGCATTTGCAGTGTCATGAAAGCCATTGATCATTTCATAAAAGAGAGCAAGTCCCAACGATAAAAGTAATAAACCAATTGTAATGTTGTTGATATTATTCAACGCTTCCCAAAGTACAGACATATATTGATCCCCAGATGTTAAAGATTAAGAAAAAAAAGTATATCAAGTAGCCTTCTTACAAAATCTTCTCTTTTTTTGTTCCATAAAATGCATAAATAAGAAATCCAATGAAAGACCAACCAATAAAGCGAACCCAAGTTTCAAACGGTAATCCTGCAATAATAAAAATGATTAAAATTATATTTAAGGGTATTAGAACTTGAAATGCAGGTACTCTGAATGCGGGTTGTATCTTATTTTTTAAACGTAATACCACAATGGCTATCGTTACCATTAAATAGGCAAAGAGTGTTCCGATATTTACTAGTTCCGCAAGCACTTTTAGAGGAATAAGGCCAGCCATAACACTAAGAAGTACACCACCAATCAGCGTTGCTTTGTATGGAGTATTATATTTTGGATGAATGGAACTTAGATTTTTTGGAAGTAAGCCATCACGTGAGAGAGCAAACAAGATACGTGTAAAACCTAGACCCATAACCAGCATTACGGTAGTAATAGTAATAACCGCGCCAAGGGCAATAACATTAGCCGCAAAAGGTTCATTTACTTTATAAAGAGCGAAAGCCAAGGCATCGGGGACGTTGAGCTCTTGATATGGGACAATAGCGGTAAGAGTAAAACTCACTAAAATAAAAAATACAACACTGAGTATTAGTGAAAGAATCAATCCCATAGGAATATTACGCGTTGGATTTTTAGTCTCCTCAGCTACCGTGCTAATCGCATCAAATCCCAAATATGCGAATATAATGAGTGAAGCTCCATGCCATACTCCAGTCCATCCAAATGGTAAGAAGTTAGAAAGGTTATGAAAATCAACATGCGGCAATCCAACAACTACAAATGTTATAAGGACAACAAGTTTAATCATAACAATCGCAGTATTTACACGGGCACTCTCTTTAATACCTATAGCAAGAAGGAAAAAGATGAGTAAAATAATACTAAATGCACTGATATCTATATAAGTCCCCGCAGCAGGATTATATGCCCCACTGAGAGCTTTTGGAATGTCGATACCTACACTCTCCTCTAAAAAACGTCGCAAATATCCAGACCATCCTGTAGCAACTGCTGCTGTGGCAACTCCATATTCAAGTAAAAGATTCCATCCTACAAACCAAGCAAAAACTTCACCTAAAGAAGCAAAAGTAAAACTGTATGCACTCCCTGCTACTGGATATGCAGAACTAAGCTCCGCATAGATTAAGGCTGTAATGCCAACCATAACCGCACCAAGTAAAAATGAGAGAACAATAGCAGGACCAGCCATTGTAGCCGCTGCCTGACCTGTAATGACAAAAATTCCCGCACCGATAACCGCACCAACCCCAATAAATGTCACATCTAACAAACCAAGACTACGATGAAACTCGCCCTTTTGATTGGACAAATCTTTTTTTCTAAAAATATCTCTCATGATTTATCCCCTAGCTTAGTATATTTAAAATAATAATAAAATGGTACTCCCATAAACATTAATCCAAGACCCGTTAATGATTCAAATGGTCGTGAATAAATAGCATTCACCACTATTACTGAGCAACATAATAAAAATAGTAAGGGTACTATGGGATATCCAAAAGTAAAATACAGTTTACCCTCTCGTTTAAGGCGAATAACAGCAATTGCACCCATAGCATAGAATATGAAAGCGGCAAAAATCAACATATCAGTAAGTTCATCAAATGAACCGCTTACAATGAGTAAGGATGCCCAAATCATCTGTCCGATCAATGAAATATGAGGGGTGTGATACTGGGCATGTACCTTAGCAAAGGGTTTAAAAAAATAACCTTCTTTTGACATCTGATAGTAAACTCGTGCGGCAGACATCGTACTTGCCTGTGTTGCGCCAAATGTCGAGACCATGATCAATAATGAAACAATTGTAATACCTAGAGAACCCATGGTGATTTTGGCAACTTCTACAGCTGCAATGTTTCCGTTTTGCGTACTTAAATGTGCAAAATCAGCCGGAGAAAGGACTTGAAGATAAGCATAATTAACCAAAACATACAAAAACATTGTAATAGCCGTTCCTATGATAATTGCTCTAGGGATATTTTTTGTAGGGTCTTTAAACTCACTTGCCATATTCGTGATATTCACCCAACCATCATACGCCCAAAAGGCTCCAAGCATTGCGGTAAAAAAAGCGCTCATCTGTAAAATCTCACCCGTTTGTCCAGTTTGTATTGGAGAACTTATAACTGACTCTACATGTAAACTTCCAGTATATGTTAATCCCACATATATGAGTAAAAATATACCTATGATTTTTGCAGTCGTGACAATATTACTAAGCCATCCTCCGCCTTGAACACCGCGAATATTAAACAATGTCAAAATAACTAAAGTACTGATGGCTACTAACTTAACCATTCCGTTTTGAAATGGAAAAATAACGCCCATAATATTGTACTGAGCATAGCCTTGAAATAGTGCTGAAAGATGAAATAGATTTACAAGAGATTCAGCAAAAACGTAAGCGATCGAAGCAATGGAAGCAGTACTGATAACAGTAAAAAAACTCCATCCATATATAAACCCGAAAAAATCTCCAAATACATTTTTAAAATATTGAAACTGCCCGCCAGCCTCTTTTGTGGTAGTAGCTAATGATGCAAAAGTAAAGGCGCCAAGCATGGTAATAAATCCAGCAACTATCCAAGCTACAAGAATAAGATGTCCATTCATCAACGCTGATGACATAGGTGTGATTTTTTTAAAAACTCCAGAACCAATCATATTTCCAGCTACAAGCAGTATCGCCGTGCCTATTCCAAGAACTGGAAGAAGGGAAGGTTGGTCTTTTATTTTCATCCTAAATTTCTGCCCGACGTGCAACACCGATCAGTTTTTCATATGGAAAGTTATAAAAACTTACAAAGTTTGGAGATAAACTTTTAATCATTGCAAAAATCTTCCAAAAGATATTACTAGAAACAATCTCTTCATCCCCATAAAAAATGACACGTTCATTAATGTGTTTTTCTCTCAATATAGTTTCTACATTAAGTTTTTCCATATAACCTGGACGGATAGTAAGAAGATCTAGTGCTTCTCCAAGTGGTGTCATTGTGCTTGTAATACCATGGGATTCAGAGGAAGTTTGAATAATAACAATAATATTGTAATCATAAATAATTCCATTTTTAAACATAGTTTTAGCGATGTATGCCGGGATATGATCAGTTCGACGAGCAAAGAAAAGAGCTGTACCAAAAATATGGCTTCCTTGTTTGTAACATTGTGCATATTCAGTTAAAAAAAGATCCTTATCCACCGGAATCAATGAGTTATAAAGTCGTTTTTGCCCTTGTGTATAAAGCACAACAATAAATAAAGGAATAGACGCAATAATCAAAGACCAATATCCGCCATTTGGTATTTTAAGCCAACAAGAGACAAAGAAAGTTAAACTGACTAACGCGACAATAATTGCAATAGACATCTTAAAATAATTTTTTTGAAACATAAAAATCATACTCATCAGTATTGCAGTAATACTCATAGCACCTGCAACCGAAAGTCCATAAGCAGAAGCTAGGTTTGCAGATTCTTTAAAAATAAACAGCATTGCTATAACACATAGAAATAAAAACCAGTTCACAGAGCCTACATAGATTTGACTACGCAGTTCATTTGATGTATATTTCACGTTAAAATGAGGGAAAATCCGAGTCGTCATTGCTTGATATAAAACGGAAAAAATACCACTTATCATTGCCTGAGATGCAATAACAGTTGCAGCAATACTCAGCAACAAAATTGGTACATACAATGAGGGGACGAGTGTATGATATAACTTAAAAAAAGGACTGTCAGCTGCCCCAGGATGCGAAAGAAGAAATGCACCTTGTCCGTAGTAAGAAAGCATTAACGCGAAGAAAGCAAAGAGCCATCCTTTAAGAATTGGGAGGCGCCCCATGTGACCCATATCTGCATATAACGCTTCTCCACCCGTAGCACACAACAATACATCTGCCAAAACAATAAAAGATATGCCCGGATGCTGTGCTATAAATTCATATGCATACACTGGAGATAAAGCTTTGAAAATTTCTAAGTGTTGAAGAACATAATATCCTCCACCTAATCCAAGAACAAAAAACCAAATAACCATTACCGGTCCAAATGCACTAGCTACCTTTTCAATCCCTCTTTTTTGAACAATAAATAGCACAAAGGTAACTGCAGTAGCAATAAATAAAAGTAGTGTTTTTGAAGTAGTTTCATAGCCTGGAATTAAAGCAATCCCTTCTACAGCACTTAGGATGCTGATAGCAGGCGTAATGACACCATCTCCGATTAATAATGAAATCCCAATAAAACCTAACACACTAACGATCGCTACCGCTTTAGCCTGTTTTAAATAGGGAAGTAAAAGCTGTACTAAAACGACGGTTCCGCCTTCACCTCGTTTAGAAAGACTTGTCGCTAACCATCCGTACTGGACTGTGACTAATAAGATCAGAGTCCAAGTTATTAATGAAAGAATTTGAAAAATCGCTTCATGTGTCGGTTTGATGAGAAGTAAAACTATCCCCAGTGTATATATTGGACTCGTGCCAATATCTCCATAGACTACTCCAAGCGATTTGATAACCATCATCTCGCTTTTAATACGTTCTTTAAATGTCATAATACTCTTTTCGTAACTATATGTACATGTTTATTTTATAATCTTTAAATTTCTATAATGTTTTGCTAAATATTATAAAAATCCAAAGTTACTTTCCCCATTGTGCGACTGTGTAGCTTAATAAACACTGAATTCGGATACTTTAAGAAATTTTAAAAACGACAATATAAAATATGATATTTAAAAGAGTACAGGAAGTAAATTGTGGTGATGAAGGTAAAGTTTAAAACCATATTTCAAAGTGGTTATAGACAATTTGTGAAGCTTCAATATCAGAGGACAAACTCTTACAAGGGCGTCGTCCTCTAATCTTTCTACTATACAACAAAATCCGATACTAAAAAGTATTGGTATGGTAGACAGAGTATTGTATCATACGATTATTTAAAAATTGCAAGTATAGATCATAAGATATTTTCAATATTGCTATTTTTTGCCGGTAATGAACATGTATTGCAATCAAGTCTACACGGTTCTTGATGAATTAATATGTCACACTCTTGATGATTGAGTTTGATCTCATCTTCAATAATATCTGATAAGCCATGAGTATATTCTATTGTGTGATATTTACACACAGTCATATGGAAATCTACATATCTTTCAGAACCAGCTTTTCGAGTTCTTAGATCGTGAAAATCAACAAACTTATGACTATGTTTTAAAACAGCATTTGTAATCTTCACTTCTTCCTCCTCATGAAGCCTTGTATCCATAAGAGGAGAAAATGCTTCTGTAAAAAGTTCATAGGAAGCATGAAAAAGTAAAAGTGCTACAATAATGGCAAAAACCGCATCGATCCAAACAAGTCCTGTAAGATAAACACCTATAAGACCTGCCATAACTCCAGCGGATGTAAGGACATCTGTTTTTAAATGCATGGCATCAGCTTGAAGTGCTATCGAGTCAGTTTTTTTACCGACAACCATGAGATGTCTTGAGATAAAGAAGTTTACGACGGACGAGACAAACATCACTGCAATCCCTAGCCAAAGATTGCCAATCTCGGCTGGATGATAGATACGTCCAATTGCTTCATATATAATCCAAAGAGCTGCTACAAAAATAAGAGCTGCTTCAATACTTCCTGACATATTTTCATATTTACCATGTCCATAAGGATGTTTTTCATCAGCGGGTTGTGATGCTGCTCTAATTGCTACAAAAGCAATAATAGCAGCTAGAAGATCAACTGAAGAGTGAATACCCTCAGAGATAACACCAACTGATCCTATTGCAAATCCAACGATCAGTTTTCCGACTACTAGAGCTGTATTTGAGGCAATAGAGAGTCTTGCGGCTCTTGTTTTTTCATTCATAATTATAACCATCCTCTTTTTCTAAAATATCCCAATGGGATTGCCGCTGAAGTCAACATCAACCCAATAGAATATAAGTATCCAAAATGCCAATTTAGCTCCGGTATAAAATGAAAATTCATTCCATAAACACTTGCAATTAGTGTAGGAGGCATTAAAGCAACACTTGCAACTGTAAAGATTTTTATAATCTTGTTTTGTTCAATATTAACTTGCCCTAAAAAAAGATTCTGAATATTATCCAACGAATTTTGATTAATATTAGTAAATTCAATGAGAGAATTAATATCTTTCGAAATGACTATTAGTTCTTCTTTTAAAGAAACTGAAATTTTATTTGATTTTTGTAATGCTGTCACAATACGGCGTTTGTCTAAAACGGTCTCTTGAATACGAAGATTGAATTCTTGCGCCGTCGCAATTTTACGTAGAATATCATCTGAGAATTTATCATTTTCAGAAAAAAGACTTTGACGCAAATTATTAATTTCTTTGGTAGCATATTCTAAAATATCAGCATCGGCATCCACACGAATATCAAATATTTGAATCATAATATCAAGACAGTTCATAAACTCTTTTGCCCGCGCGAGAATCCGTTTTTTCATTTCATCAAATGTCTTAAGCTCTGCATAACGTAGGGTAAACAGTATATTGTCTTGAACAATAAATGTTACCGTTTCATTATAAGGTTTTTTTGTAGTTTGTACGAAAAAAAAAGCGATAAAGAAATAGGCATTGATTGTAATACTATTGTGATCTTCCCAATAACGTGAACTCATTTCTATCTCTTCACGTTCATTAGACGTAGGAAATTCAACACAATAGTGTTGTGCAATCAGTTTGAGCTCGTCTGCAGATGGAGAGAATAAATCAACCCAAACAATTGATGATTTATCAATATTAGCTTCCACTGCTTGAAGCGTTTTAATTACAATATGATTATCTTGAAGAATGTAAAATTTGACCATAATTTTTGACCTTTAATTATAAATATTTAATTGCGGTAGGTATCTTATAGATAAGAAAAATAAATGGATAAAATGGGAGAGAAGAAGAAGTGTTTATCTTTTCACTTTTATTCCATACCTGTGTACAATTTACAAGACAGAAAAAGCTAACACTTTTTTAAATCAATAACGAACCGCTACGTAGTTGATTCTGCGTTGTAAATTGCGACTACTCGAATTAGGGTCACTGTCCACAGAATCTCCTTGGTAATAAATTTTTGGAATTTTACCCAAAAATGTTAAATAATTAAAACTTTCCAGTACAGTAAAAATTAAATCATATATTTTATACATGGGTAATTCCGTACAACTGTACGAAAACTCCCATGCTACTTAAACAAATCTGAATCACTCATTCTCATATAGTTTCCACAACACATTTATATCTATCCCACAAAGTACACTTTTCAAGACAATTTTTCTACTCAAATTATATAACCAGAAATAGTGTCTTAAAATATGTCTCTTTATATTGTCTTTCAAAGTCTTAATAGATACAATACACTAAATTGAACTAAGGCTTAATATGAAAGTTGGATATGCTCGTGTCTCAAGTAATGGTCAAAATCTTCAATTTCAGATTGAGTTGCTTCAAAAAGCTGGGTGTGAAAAAATCTTTCAAGAAAAGAAAAGTGGCACTAATGCCACTAAACGAATCGAATTAGAACATGCTCTTGATTTTGTGCGTGAAGGGGATGTTTTTATTGTCACGCGCTTGGACCGTTGTAGCCGGAGTGTTTTAGATCTCTATAAAATAATCGAGGAACTGAATAAAAAAGGGGTGGCATTTAAAGCAACCGAACAAGAAATTGATACTTCGACCAGTTCTGGAAGATTGATGATCGGACTTTTATCAATTGTAGCGGAGTTTGAAACGGATTTACGTTCAGAACGCCAAGCCGATGGAATTGCTTCAGCTATAAAACGAGGGGTAAAATTCGGAAGAAAAGCGCTGTTCGATGATGAAAAAGCAGCATTAGCTCTTCAAATGCAAGCAGAGGGGATGTTTAATCAAGAGATAGCAGACCACTTTGGAATAGGACGCAGTACATTATTGAGATGGATTGCAGATTATAAAAAGAAGAGTATTACCCAAAACATGTTATAATGTATCTCAAATGATATACAAGGATAGACTTTATGAAAACAACTATGATTCATGCTCGTGTTGAACCAGATCTCAAACATGAAACTGAGCTAATTTTAAAACAGCTAGGACTCAACACTACTCAGGCAGTAACTCTATTTTTTCAGCAAATACGCCTTCGTAAAGGTTTGCCATTTGAAGTAAAACTTCCCAATGAGGAAACCGTAAATGCAATGCGTGAAGTGTTAGAAAGAAAAAATCTTGAGCCTTTTTCTTTAGATGAACTGGTAAAAGAGATTAGAGGGTGATCTATGCAAGGAGCGATGGGGGAGTATGATTCGGGCGATTGTTGATTAAAAACAGTTATCGATTTATATAAAAAAACTATCATGCGCTATGGGTATTATTTTGTAAAGGTGGCACATAAATTATATTATATGCCACCACTTAGAGAGGGACCGTTCAGAATTTCGTGTCAGTCTCTGATAGTTGATGAGATTGTATCATAGCTTAATGTCGATCTCATACCAGTCCAACCATTCTCTATATTCATCAACTTCAGTAAAATACCTATACCCAAGCCCTAGAGTAGAGGTACATACGCCCAAATCAAGCAAAAAGTTTGCTTGACGCGCATCAATATCATTGTGGATAGTTTGATCATCCGACGATACATATCCAGCATATGCATACCCTTCCTCCCATGCCGCTTGGTTATCTGTGTGCTTGTGCTCGATATCTCCAAAGACAGAACTAGCGATCGCAGCTGACAATCTTATCGCCTGTTCTTCGAGCCCTTCTCGTAGTTCTTCTCTCTTCTCGTCATCAAGTTTTTCATCATTTTTAACGGCATCGTCCAGATCTTGTAAATGAGAAATTTTTATAAAGTTCAACTTAATTTTATCTTGATTATTAATGATATTTTGTCTCATTTCGGTAATATACAAATCTTCATCTTTTGTGTCTTCTATCTCCACATCATTTAGTGTTTTGTCACGATGTTTCTTATTCGCTTGCACACCTACTTTTTCTACCACTTTTTGTATTCTGTCAGCCATTTGTTGCCCTTTGTATTAAAATTCGAAATTAGAGTTATCTCTTTTTTCTTGCCTATAATATGTTGAAAGTTGGATTTTTCTGCAACTTTGGGGCGAATTTGTAAAATCGATATGTTTTCATTAAAATACAATATACCATTTACAATATATTTAAAACTTACTATAATATGTAAAATGTTTATATAGTTATATTAATACATATTATTGGAAGTATATGATTGAATTAAAAACACCGTTTGAATTTATTGAAGAACTTATCGAAACCATTGAAAAAACCCGTAAGAGAAAAAAACTCAGACAAACAGACCTTTGTAAACTTGCAGGTCTTTCAATTGCCACCTATCAGAAATTCATCTATCAAAAAAAGATCAGTTTAATCTCTCTTGTGCAGGTGTTATATGCACTCGACATGATCTCTAATTTAGAGGGGCTTATTGCATATGATGAGATTCAAAGCTTAGATGATATTAGAGCGGCTGCGAATCAAAATCCTCTGCCAAAACGTGTAAGGAAATAGGATGAAGCAGTTAGAGGTTGACGCATATATCTATGGACATAAAATCGGTACTATGATACTGCATAATGGAAGAATATATTTCGAATATGATACAGCCTTTAGATCTTTAGGACTTGAGATTTCACCTCTTAAATTAAATACAAAAAAAACTACTGGCGCTTATACAAACCCTGATTCGCCCGATCTATACCATGGAATGAGTGGTGTTTTTTTTCAATCTCTTCCAGATAAACATGGAATGCCTTTTATTGACCGCTACTTTGAGCGACAAGGTGTTGCTGCTGATAAAGTGACATTATTGCAAAAACTAACCTTTATTGCCGATCGTGGAATGGGTGCTATAGAGTATCTTCCTAAAGAGCATCAAGATGTTATCGATGCCAGATCTGCTCTGAGTGCAAAAGAGTTACATGAAGAGATGCGACAAGTTCTTGAAGATAAAAATCAAACTCCTATGATTAGAGAGTTCATGAATATTGTTAATAATGCATCACCCATTGGTGGTGCAAGACCAAAATTACTCATTAGTTACAATAAAGAAACGGCTCAAATTCGCAGTAATAGTGCTCAACTTGAAAATGGTTTTGTGCGATCAATCTTGAAGTTTGATGAATCATATCCCAATGCAGAGGGAATAGAGGAAAGTATTGAGCTAACAAAGCTTGAATACCTTCATATGAGTCTTGCAAAAGAGTGTGGCATTACTATCCCTGAGATGGCACTTATTCAAGAAGATGCAGAGCATCATCTGATCTTTGAACGATATGATAGAGATGAAAATGATAATAAAATCCATGTGTGTAGTGCATCTGGCTTAATGCATAAAGATATACGCATTCCTCAAACTATGTCGTATGAAGAACTCTTAAAGCTAACTAACTTGATCTGTAAGAGCCAAGCTGATGTAGAGCAGTTGTATCGACGTATGGTTTTTAATGCACTATCATTCAATGTTGATGATCATGCTAAAAACTTTGAGTTTATGATGGATCGCTCAGGAAAATGGCGACTTGCACCAGCTTATGATATTACCTACTCCAAAGGAGCACTCAAAGAACATCTAACTACAATAAATGGGAAGAGCTCTGATTTTAACATTGATGATTTTTTGGTAGTTGCTCATAAAAATCTAATTGATAAAAAGAATGCAAGATCTATTATTGACAGTATTGCTTCAACTCTCTCAACATATGAGAAAAGGGCGCTAGAATTGCGTATCAGCAAAGCAGAAGCTACTAAGATAGGTGATGAAATTTATTCGCAGCTTGTCAGGATGGATTTTATTGAAGGTAGAGGGGATCATTATATAGTCTGACTGTAAACAAATTAGCTATTTATAAAAGATTGTAAAAAGTTTTTGAGTTACAATTACAAAAAAGGGGTAAGCCATAAAATATCTATTTCTAATATTTATTTTGAGTGCTATGGCAATGGCGCAATATCAACAAGTAAAAATTGGGGAAATCAGTAATAAATACAAAGATCAGTTGAGTCAAAAACAGCTATATAATCTAATCCAAGAGATAAAAGCCCAATTTGATAGACAACTTGGTTATAGCGTTTTTGAATACTCTCAAAACGGCCTTCCTATCGATATTGTATATGTGAATGAATCTCAAAAAAGAAAAATACTCACTAGATATCAAGAAGAGATGGTCTCTATTCAAAAGCAAATAGAGCTATTGGATCTACAAATTGCTGATAAAAGAACTCCTCTTAATCAAAACGAAAAACCATTAAATGATGAAGCAAATAGATTAAACCAGTCTATTGCAAATCTTAATAGCTACATAGCCAAGACAAATTCCACTGTTTCATCCCTCTCAAAAGAGCAGTACCAAGCTATCAAACAAAACGTAGCTACCGAGCAGTCAAACATAGAGAAAGCCAAAAAGATCTTTGATGAAAAGAGAACACGCCACAATAGAGATCTGAGAGAGTTCAATCGAATGATCAGCAGACATAACTCATTGATAGGTAAATACAACTCTCTTGTCATCAGGATCGAATCACTTTCAGAAAGTATCGTGGAAGTCAAAGGTAAGGCTATTGGAGAAAATATTACTAAAGTAAAAACCTATAGCCAAGCTGGTCAAAAAATCGTACAAGAAGAGAACTACAGCAAGATGGAAAAAATAGAGATTTATGGATTTGATGGAAACATGAATCAGCTAAAAGCAGTCTTGGCCCACGAAATAGGTCATTTGGTTGGTGTTAATCACATCGAGAAAAAAGGTGCTCTTATGAATCCAATCTTGCAGTCAAATCAAATAGCAAAAATGACGTTAACGCAAGATGACATAAAGGCTTTCAATAATGTTTTTAGTTTAGTACCACCAAAACAATGACGCCAGTGTTAAATAAGTTGTATATTGGAACAATCTTATAATTGAAGATTTAACGCAGGTATACCTCAATGGTTACTGACTTTGTTCCTTAAGTGCGGCTCCAATAATTACCTGATACGAGAACTTCACACTAAATACCGCCGAGAGCAGTGCAACTGTAACCATCATGTACATTACCACTAGTTGGTATGAAACAGCTTTGAGAGGATCGGCTCCTGCTAAAAGCATTCCTGTCGTGATTCCTGGAATTTGGATTATCCCTACGGTTTGAAGCATATTAAGGGTGGGAATAATCGATGCTTTTACCGCCGCTTTTGATGCGAAGTGTAGTGCTTCTTTAAGCGGAGCACCAAGTGCTACCATTCCTTCTATTGTTTCGATCGTATTTTTTACCTCTCCACGAAATCTTTCTATGCTTTGGGTGTAAACGTTGAGGGCATTACCAATAATCATCCCTCCAATGGGAATCATCTCATGGGGTATAAGATGGATCACCCCAAATGTCATCATGGAAAGAAATACAATTCCTGATGATGCTCCTAAAGTATAAAAAGCGATTTTAAAACTATTTTTTCCTAATGGTGTGCGTTTGCGCGCGATATATGCTCCAAATGTTACCATCCCTAAGAGCACAAAAAACAGGAGAGATGGATGTTGTATTTTGAAAAGATAAACGAGGGCGTATCCAAGAATTCCCAACTGAATCATTGCTAAAATAGAGTTGGTAAGAATCTGTTTTTCGAGACCAAACTGTTCACGGCGTGAATACCATAGAGCAAAAATAATAAGGGCGTATGAGTATAAAAAAGAGTATTGCATAGAGGGCATTATACACAGGAATTCAACAATACATGTAAAATAAAATCCATTAATAAGTGTAATTTTCTAAAAAAACTTTCTTAAAAACTGCATCAACTTCCAATTCCCTCTAATTTTATCTTGATAGTACCAAATTAAAAATCCAATAAATATGCTTATTGATGTAATAAACGCTGATTTATAGTCACCAACAAGTATATAAAACAATGGAGCTATAAGTAGTGCCGCAAAGAATTTCTGTGTATGCTTATCCATAATAAAAGTGTAGCAAATAAATAAGTTTGTCTCAAATTATTAGAATGCCCTAGATTGTCGCAGGCGGAACTAATTTTGGTAGTTTTGCAAATAAGCAAGTCCTAGTTTTGGGCTTTTTGCCTTATGGATTATGTAAATTTATGATCCGCCGTTGACAGGCTAATTTAACAAATTGACATCAAACTTGCAGAAAAATCCAACTTTCAACATATTATAGGCAAGAAAAAAGAGGTAACACTGTCAACGGCGGAGCAGAAATTGACACAATTAACTATGAAAACAGCCTAATATAAGTGATTTTTTATAACCAAGACTGCCAAAATCAGTTCCGCCGATGACACTTAATAATGGGAATTAAAGTTATTTAACTAATCGTCATCAATAATACCAATAGCGTCGGGTAAGAACACCGCCTCGCGGCAGCATCCTCCCCTAAGAACTGTACGTGCGACTTTCACCGCATACAGCTCAAGCATTGATAGCTAAAACGTTGTGAGATTTGAGAGAAATAGCGCGGTTGCG
>Ga0214235_1000588_pt1 | contig 13863 bp, 19 predicted proteins | sample TroBogypolimnion_2_FD_153073 | JGI IMG/M metagenome (GOLD analysis project Ga0214235, IMG submission 153073) | Freshwater microbial communities from Trout Bog Lake, WI - 15JUL2008 hypolimnion | ecosystem: Environmental > Aquatic > Freshwater > Lake > Hypolimnion/Profundal zone ... | reverse complement strand
TTTGTTGCTATATCTATATCGCCACATGTTTTTGTAAAATCAGCAAACCTTTCTTTATAAACTGCTGTTGCTTTTTCAAGCAAACTTGATGCTTTTTCCATGTCATTACTCATATCTTTCGCCTTATCATTAAAAAAAATTCCAGCAGTTATTAATTTTGAACAACCTATAATAAGGTCATTTTCGCCATATAGCGGCTCTCCTCTAACTACTTTAGCTGGCTTAACTCCAAAAAGGGCTGTCTTGCTTGTTAAGTTGTTATCTATTGCACTCATTTTCTGCAAGCCTTAGTTAATTTATCTGTCATACAAATCATCATCAAAATACTCTGGCGGGATTGTTTTCAACCATCTATTCATATCCCTTACGCTTGGAAAAACCTTAATAAAAGTAATGGCAGAGCTACAATAAAGCTTATCTATTTCATCAAACCCTAATCTAAACATTCTTTTCATTAATAATTTGTTTTCACCATAACTATAAGGGCTATTTAAGATAATAGCGCCGCCATCTTTTGTTCGATAATACTCAAGATGATCTATATGTAAGCCAAAATGCAAGCAAAAATAAACATTATTAAGCCCTCCATTCATGTTAAATGAAGGATAAATAACTTTTTGTACATTGTATTTTTTAATAAATTCGTTTCTATTTATTGCTATCTCTATATCAACATGAGTGGCATGCCCCCAATATACTTTTTTAAAAATATTGGGATAATCTGTTGCTGTGTAAATAAAGTTTTTGCTTCTTTTTGTAATAGGATCAAGCCACTTTTGTGCCAAAGCCGGAGTTACTTCTATAATTTCACTTCTCATCTCGTTACTCATAACTCCCCCAGCATCGTATAAAAAACATGTTTGCCTATCTGGCGTGTTATATCGCCCTTCAAGTGCGGCTTAGTGCCTACGTTCCAACTGTCAGCGCTCAAGACCACGCTTTTTTTGCTACTTAGCGTTGATCTAGCCAGCGCCTCAAAGTGTGGCTTAAGCTCTGCAGGAATCGGCTCTGATGTAACGCCCTTTAATTTGCAGATTGAAACACCTGATCTAACACTACGATTTTTAGATGCTGATGCTATTGCTAGTACGCCCAGCAGGCTTTCACCCTTGGCCTCAGAAAACATGATGCGCGATAGGCACTGGACTTCTGATGCTTGCGTCACTAACGGCATTAGTGCCGTCACCATTAGCAATTTAGCCACTATAGTTTTTTTAAACATAAGATTTCTGCCTTTTAATTGGGACGCACTAATCCGTGATCCTTCATTAATTTTGGATTTAAAAACATCAAGATGAGTAATTGTTGTCCCGTATAAATAAAATAATTAGCCTGTTTTTTTTTCCATCCAACATGGCTTGGCTTTGCACCGCGCTTAAATAAATGAATATCTTTATTAAGCACAATAAATTTAAGCACCTCATCTTCGTCATAAAAAAAATTACTGCCTTTTTTTCTAGCGGGCTCTGGAAATTGATAGCCTTTTAATCTAGTAATACGCCAATCTAACGCTGACTTACTAATGCCCATTAAGGCTGCTGCTTGATGTCTGGTTATTTCTGCCATGTTAAATCTCTAAAATCTTTACCCCATCGCAAAACGATGGGGAAATAGGTAAATGGTTAAATAGGATACTTGCGGGCCGCTCTAACATAGTCGGTGCTAGTCTTGGTGCTGGTGTCCTGATCGCCACTGCTGAAGCTCTGAACCCAGGCGTCCGTCGCATAGAACTCGGTGCTTGACCAATACCATTCCGTTTTAAATAATGGCTTGATGTCTTCATTCATGAAACACTGAAGCAAGATGTCTCTAGGCAGCAATTCACCGCCTGCTGACTCGCACCAAGCAATAGCATCAACCCAATTTAATTCAACATCGCCCTCTGGTCCTAAGTACCAGCGATAGCCGTTAAGCTCACAAATCACTGGAGCTTTACTCCAGTCGTAAGCTACATGTCCCTGAGCCTTTAAAGCTTTTATTTGATTTTCTAGGTCTTTTATTTTTTGTTGGATGGTCATGCCGCCAATTCCTCTATCTCAATGCCAAAGGCATTTAAAATCATATGCAAAGCGTTATTGTTTGAAACATTTAAGTCACCAGCCAATAGACTGACTATGTATTCTTGGCTAGGCCAGTTTTTACTCAGGATAGGTCTAATAAGCGTAGGCTCAATTTCTATGCTGTCGTCTTTAAAAGGCAGCTCTATGTCATCAGCTTGCTTGCGTAGCTTGGCAGCTCCTGCGAGTTCGGCGGCTTTATCAGCGTTACGATCCGCATATTGCGCGGCTTGCTCGATGTGGGCAGCGGTTTTGCGTAAAGCTTCGGCTTCTGCTTTGGCTTTTTGCTCAGCATCGATAACAACTTGTTCGGCGGCTTGCTTGGCTCTAGTCGCTTCTAACTCAAGCTTATCAAGTCGTTGTTGCTCGGTGATCTTGGCTTGTTCTTCGGCTCTTACTATTGCACGCTCCGCTTCCAGCTTTGCCGCCTGTTCAGCTTCCGCTTTGCGGGTAGCTTCGGCCTCGATCTGTAAGCGTTGAGCTTCTAATTTATCAGCCTCGGCTTTCTTGTGGCTATCAATTCGTACTCTAACCGTCATTTCAAAATGATCTTTTTCAAAGACGATCATTTGTTGCAAGTCGTTAAACAAAAACTTGTAATTTGCTGCTGTGACCTTGAAATAAGCCAGTTTCTCTAAAGCTATTTCATTCAGTTGATTCGCGGCTATTTTGGCATTAGCCAGCATAGTATCAACGCCATTTTGCATCGAGTTGTAATCACGCTTTTTAGCGATAGCTTCGGCAAAATTAACTTGCGCATAAGTCAATCTAACCGGCTCTACTTTGGCGCTTAATGCACTAATATAGTCGGTATAAGTCAGCTTAGCCCCTAAAACAATGGCTTCTTTTTTGGCTAAATCTTCGCGCTTTACATTTTTTTCAAGTTGCAATGCAGTCACTCGCAAATCCTCACACCAACCATCCATTATGCGTGATGCTTGGCCAATACTGGTTGTACCCTCCAGCATTTTCTTTTGTTCGGCTCTAATAAAAACAATCTGATCCCGACACAAAGAGCCTGCTTTCTTTGCATTAACAAAATCTTGATCATTAACCAAGACAATAGATCGAATACTCTCTAGCTTTAATGCTAAAGCGTCACCATAGTCTTCCATGTTGTTAGTAGTAATTTCACCATAAGCATGAACAAATAAAGCCGGTAAATCTTTTGTGGCTTCAGCAAGCGGTTTTTTGGCATGAATAACCGGCGCATAGTTAGCCAAATCAATCTCGAATTGTTCCCACCCCGCCTTAATCCTATCAAACCATTCTTGACTAGGCTTAACCACTGTAAAAACGGTTTTATCTGCTGTGCCATCAGAGACAGTGAAATACCATTCATCCGCACCTGTAACTAATAAGCATTGTTGCACTTGGGGCATATGTGAGTCTGGAACAATGCCGTCTATGACAGACTTGGCAAGGTCGTCATTCCACTGCTTGCACTCAAAGCCAATATCCTCACTAAAAGTAATGCCATCAGTAGATGCAGATAACAAGCCATCAGAATAAACGACAGGTGATAAATCCTCGCCTATCTGTGCTTCAATAATAGCTCTCGCTAACGGCTCAACTCGATGACCCTCAGCAAAAACAAACTTTTCCACATAGTCGTTTATTTCAGCAGGAATGCCGGTGGCATAAGCTCTTAGCACCTCGTTTCTGGTAGTAAGTGAAGACAGACCCATAACAGCAGCTATCAAACTGGCGGGGCGCTTAGTTAAGCGTAAAGCTAGCCACGCATCACTGCCTTGCGCTTCTTTATGTATTTGTTTCATTAGTTAACTCCCCATGAATGAATAGTATTGCGTTGTTCTTCGGTGGTGGTGAATTTTGCATCTAACCAACTAATTAAATCAGCAGTGCTTTTCTTGCCCTGATGAATGGATTCATACCAAGTGTCTTGATATTTACTGAAATAGTCGCTAGTGCAATCGGGTAGGCTTTCAACGGCCTTAACATCGGCAACCGGTTTTTTAGTTGCCACCTCCTCACCTGAAGTGCTATCGATATAATCAACCTCGCCATTCGTGTTAATGACTGACTGATCTTTAGTAAATGCTTCTGTTAGCTCGGTAGACATCACCCCCCATTTAGAGATAATTTGGCGCAACATTGTTTTGAGTGCCATATCATCAAAGTTCTTATACCAAAAGCTTGAGTATTTCCACAGGTCATCACTATCAACCTGACCCTTTTGAACCCTCTCGTAATCAACAGCTTTAAAGGCTTGGCTGTATTTGTCAGCATGAGATAGCATTTTCTCTTTTGACCAGTACATTTCCTTTCTAAAGCCATTAAGGTATTTAAACATGGCGTAATAGCCTGTCGTTTCTGCGTTTTCGCGCTCTAGCTCGTCATCAATTAAATCAACGGCTATTTCTTCAAGTAGTGGGTTAAAACGGATCAATTCGCCTTTTTTAATCGCTAAGACGTTAATTTTTGAATAAAAGCCTGATCTAATGGCTAGCTGAATATAGCCCTTATAGCCAAGCTGAAACTGTGCAACCTTGCTCTCTTTGAAGCCATTAGCTTTGTTTCCCTTTTTGTTAAACGGCACCATGTAATATTGCCCAAGTTGCGGGCTTGGCGATAAATTCAAACCTTCGCCTAATAAGGCAGAGGATAGGATAGACGCTGGTTCACATTCCTGTAACGCTGGGTTTGAGGCTACGACACTCGATACCGCTGCAATAAAACGCTGCGAGCGCTTCACGTCACCCAAGGTATTATTGATAAGGTTCTTAAAAACATCACTTTGTATCGCGACGCTAAACTTAGGTTTTTCTTTAATTTGAACTACTGCGCTCATGGCTTAACTCCGATAGTTGCTTTTACATAGTCGCCTTTTTCAAATTCGGCATACAAGTTAACTGCGTCATAGTTGACTAACGTCCATACCGACTGATCAAATTTGCTGAACTCGACAAAGAATTGCCAATCTTTTTCTAATTGAGTCATCACTCACCACCCTTTTCATCAACAAGGCTACAGACAGCCACTTGGGCGCTGTGTGCTGGTGAGCTTTTGCTGTAAGCAAAGCTTGCGACAAGTCCGCAGATGATAATTGTGGCCGCTGCTGCCAGCTTGCTAATTTTTGCTTGAGAATACTCACGATGCCAATGCGCTTCGTGATCTTCGATTGACAACTTTGCAGTACGATTTACAAAATCATACTTAACAAATTCTTGTTTTTTACTGCCTAAAATGCGTATTAATAGACTCATAAATAATTCCAAATAAGGTGCGCTAGAGCTGTCCAGCGCAAATGTTGATTGCTTTGATAAGGCAGGTTGCTCTGCGGTAGTACGTACTTTTAAAGCTGATGACTGGCGAGAAAATTTTCTACTTACCGGCCTGCCTACCAATCATCAGTTTTAAAAGTCCCCCTCACTTAGCCGGAGGGGGTTAGCTGTGCGGCATCGTTTAAAGTCATCACTAACTTAACTGCACCCAGCTTATTAAGGAGTGGGTGGACTCCCGCCGCACTTACGGCCGCCATAGTTATGCTTACTAGGCGACAGCCGTAACGATCTTTACTGATACACCAAGACCTTTTAAAACTTGATGTATCACTAAAGGTGCTAGTTACGGTTCTAGCATTAACCGGTTTCTCGCTCGGTTAATCGTCATGCAACGGCTTACTGATTTTGGCGGGGCATAGCCCGCTTGTTATAAGCTTGCATGCTCGGTTTTTGTAAGGCCAATAAAGCTCCGACAACCGCCTCTTTTCGCTAATTTAAAGAGCTGCTCAAAGAAACTTAGCTCTGCTTTAACCGATAGCGCTTTACTACGCTAAGGGTAAAATACTTATTTCTTGTCTTTACCCTGCTTGTGCCTTCTGCCGGGGCCTTTTTTTGTGTACGATGCTGCCATTTGTCTTTATCCTTAGTTATTACTCTTTTTTAAGCTACTCACTAATAAGAAGCTTAAAAAGAATCGTTTAAAAAATCCCCACATTGCATGGGGTATAGCGAGGGTCTAAGAGGAGGTAGACCGAAAATCTTTTCAGCTGGTTGGGCTGTTGAGGGATATTATTCGCCATTAGCGAATTTATGTCAATAGCCAATAGCGAATTATTTTTCATCAGGCACAAAAAAACTAATTAAAAGCTATCTATAAGGCAGGTGTACAATCGGTGTCTGTGGCTAGGGTCGCTCCTGAATGACTGCGTACCGCAGAATGCAGTCGCCACAATTTAATAAATCTGCCTTTCTTGCGGGAAAACGATGACTTTAACGAAAAATCAAATATTTTATGGTGATGTTCAGGTGCGTAATGATGCGCATGGATTCATCAGTCTTAACGATATGTGGATGGCGGCCGGATGTCCTGAAGGTAAGCGTGATCCTCGTCGCTGGAAAGATGAGGCGGGGTATGAATTTACAGAGCATATTGCAAAATCTTTAAATGTCCGCCTAGCGGACATTTACAAAACCACGCGAGGAAGATTCGGAGGTACTTGGGCTCACTGGCAGATAGCCCTAGCCTATGCCAAGTACTTATCTCCTGAATTTCACGCTTGGGCTAACCAAGCTATAAAAGACCGTATTGAAGAAGATCGAAGTGTTTCAGGTGCAGGCTATGCTATTTGTACTATTGACATCCTCCCCCACCTGAAGGAAGGGGATTCCTAGTTTCCTAAGAGTGAGTATGTATCGCTACTGCTCACTGGTTTCTGCCGCTGACGACATCCCCGCCCTGAACGGCGGGGTTTTACGCTACACATGGATAAACATGAGACTTCACTTTCTAGGCCAGTAGAAACGGAAATAATCAGTACTCATAATTTAGGTGATCGGCTCAATAAACTGCGCAATATATTGAAATAGATGCTCTTAATTGCAGGAACAAAAACCCGCACAAAACAGGCTGGAGGCTGTGTATTTATTTAAAGGTGAACGCATATCACCTTTAAAAGGCACAAAAAAACCTCAGTTAAGAGGCTTTGGTGGGGTGGCGGAAGTGTATTAGCCTATAACGCGCTTTGCTAAGATGGCAATCAGCAAGCCACCCATTAAATAACCAACGATTATTTCAGAAATCACTAATATTTTCTCAACTGGTGTATGAGGCAATATGTCGCCATAGCCCACAGTAGCAAAGGTTACTATTGAAAAATAAAGGGAATCTACGGGAGTAATCCCCATCAGTTCCCAGTAGGTTGCTGCATAGCCCACTATGAAAATAAATACCCAGAGCAAATAGCGAGAAAAAGAGCGACCATAATCACATGAAATATACAGAAAGGTGGCGAATAGCTTGTTTCGCTGCTGTAACTGCTGGATTCGCTGTTGGGTTAGTGCTAAATCATAAAGTAAGGTGGCTAGGGTGAAGTTAATCTTATGCAGATCAACGCCTAAAAAACAGGTCTTATTGTCAAATAGGACATTATCCAGCAGGGCATCATCTAACTTTGCCCAATTAAGACACGCCCCTTTTAGATTACACTCAGATAAATAACTGCCTGAAAGGTTGGCTTTAGTTAAGACAGAGCCTGATAAGTCAGCCAGAAAAAAATCAATGTTACCAAGGTCTTTTCCCTCAAGCCTTGCCTTCTGTAGTGGTATTCCACGTAAATCAAATTTACCATAAATATGGCCCACATGATTATTGAGTGATTCCCGAGAGAAATCATCAGCTATCAGTTGAGCTAAGACACCCTTCCCTATGGGCGTTAACCAGCGACTCTTGATGGTCTCTTTAGATAAGTTGGCGTAATGCTTCCATTCTAGGCTGCTTGAGTCATCTACACTTTCAGTGGCTGCAATAAAATTTTCCATCGTTAAATTATAGCGTAAATCTCAAGCACAAAAAGGCATTCATCCAAGCGCCTCAATCATCTCCTTGCGCTCTTGAATGAGCTTTTCTCTATCATGATTAATAAGCATTTAGACGCGCTCCGTAAATGGTCGCTTAGCGACTCGTTTTATTTCTACATACATTATAACTCATTAATATCAAGGCCTGAAAATGTCGATTTGCCTATGTGATGAGCGATGCTCTATAACTTCAAGTATAGAATATTCAGATTTCATGCCTTTATTAGTAAGCCACTGAATAAATTTAACCTTAGCTTTTAAAATATCATTTTTTGCAAAAACTTCTTCACTAGAGTTCACTCTTTTTAAAAAATCCTCATCAAGAATTTCAGCGTGAAAGGTTAGCGAGCCATCCGTAAACCGCCATTTATTGCTATCGATAAACGAGGCACTTATGATTTGTAGACTAACAATGCTGACTTGTTCATTAATCAACTCATCACCAAGAGATGGGACTGAAAAATAAAGCGACTCATCGGCTGTTATATGTACGATTGGCACATCAGGGTAATTAATATCAATAACAGAAAACGAATCTATACCATTGAGGGACAAAGGCTTGCTAATAATATTTTCAAAAGCTTGCCTTATTTTTTGATTTTGTATTAATACTAGCGCCGTCTGTTCAATGTCATAATGATCTTCATCTACGAATACCCTTACCACGCCATTACTGGCAACTTCTGTTTTTGTAATCTTTCTATTTCTAAGCCAGAGCAAAAAGCCTATTAATGTGCCACCAGAATACCTAATAATGCCGATTATCCCAGCAGCGTTTAGCACAGCAGTCGTATTGCCATGATTAAAAATATCTAGCGCGTCAGCTAATATATTCTTTGCCATTGCGACCATTTCAACGCCAAAACACCCCGTTTTAAATGAGCCTTTGACGCTAACACCAATCTTAAACTTATCGCCATATAACACGTTACCTACTTCTTCCATTAGACTGCCTATTGCCATTAATGCCGGCGCAAGGTCGTGCACATCCATTTCATGATTATCTAGTGCTGGGCCGTCATAGACTATCTGGAATTGTGCAGGTTTCATGTTAATCATTTATTTTTAGTTAGTTTTTCTGTAGCCATTATAACCCACACTATTCACAGATAACGCAGATTTCTTGGCTATAGTTATTAATCAGGATGCGCTTATGCTGGGCTTGCGCTTGTTGAGTCGGCTCAGGCTGTTTTACCCCCCCCCCCCCACATTTTCACTAGGGGCTGTCAAGCTTTTATTTTCGGCTTTTACGGGGTTAGTTTGCTCAAATTGGGCAATCATGCCTTTGATGAGTAGGAGCTGCTCAGGGGTAAGGTTGGCTTGCTCTAAATAGCCATTATGGTTAGTTAGTTCTATATTAGTAGTTTCAGTCTTTCCAGTTAACAACCAAAGCACACTACAGCCTAATTTTTCTGAAATTTCTAGGGCTGTGTCCATTGATGGCAATTTCTCGCCATTTATCCAGTCGCTAACAGTCGCTTGAGCCACGCCAAGTACTTTAGCCAATTCCTTTTGTGTCTTTATGGGCGCTTTTAATTCTTTCCAAGCCCGTTTAAATCTTGCTGCATATTCAGGATATTTCATCCTTATATTATCAAGTAAAAACAATTCGCTATTAACTGTTGCAAATAATTCGCTATTGGCTAATAATACAGACATGAACATATTCCTAAAGCTAAAAGAAATTTACATTACGCAATTAAAAGCGTCAAAAGCTGTGGGCGTAGCTGACTCTACATTTTCAGATTGGGTTAACGGCAACAAGATCCCAAGACCTGAACGAGTTAGACCTATACAAGATACTTATGGATTTAGCGACACAGAAATGATGAATTCTTTATATCCTCGCGAAGAAATCCGCCCCGACAGATTTGGAAAATAAACATGGCACAAGATCACGAGCTAAAAACTAAAGTTGAAGAAACTGTACACGATGATTTTGTATCACTAGCCCGCGACTATGGCTTTGAGCATAAGGGTGAGTTAGTGCGTCACTTAATACTTAGAGAGCTATACGGTGCAAAGCTTATGCAGAAGAATACTCGAATGAAAGGCGCTTTAACAGGGCTAAATTAACTCTAGTTAAGCCCCTAAGTAGTTTTACCTATATGGAAGTTTGTTGTACTGATTGCCTTGGCTTTATCAAAGACACTATCGGCGATGGCAAGGGTATAGGTAAGTGCAAAGCCTATGAGCATTACGTCAACAAGGGCGCAACTACTGGGCAACTTAATGAGCTATTAGTGGCATTGGGTAACAAAGCGAATTACCACGTCTTCTGGGGCGGTTCTGAGCTGCGTGAATGCAGTAAGTTTAAACAGGTGGATTAGATGACTGAAGAAAGCTCTAAATTAAGCAAGGTGGGCTTAATAATCAAAAGGGATGTTGAAGCTATAGCAGAAATGGAAAGAAAAATATTTGAATTTCTTGAGCAACAACATCCTGATTTTTTGGCTGATTACATTATTTTACAGGCGTTAAATAGCCTTATGTCAAAGGTTAATTTTGGTATTCGCTAGTTATTTTTTCTATAGATCCTAGCTTGTCAAAGTTTTTAAAGAGGTAAAAGCAATATTGCTCAAACTCAGTTTTAACAAGGTTTGAGTGTTTATTGCTAGATGAAGCGGCTGTCAAGGTTGCGGCAATTTTAAGTAGTTCAAGTTCAGTGTGTTCGTTCATGGGGATTGATCCTAGTTAAACGTGGTTGGTAAGAGAGCTTAGTTTAACACGGTGAAAATCCCCGCCCTTTAGGGGCAAAGAGTTTTAAACCGTACCTGCCTAGTCTGGCCAGACAAAAAGCGTTTCACTCCTTGCGCTGGCAGGTATTTTTTTAAAGGAAAGTATTTTAAGAGTGATGATTATGAGTAACGCATTAAAAATTTTACCTGACAAAAAAACTATGTCTTCTTTGGAAATAGCCAAGTTGACTGGAAAAACCCATGCGATAGTCATGGCGGATATAAAAAGGGTTCTTGCTGAGGTTGAAATAGATAGTCTGGTTTTCCAGAGTATCTATAAAGACAGCATGAAAAGAGAAAAAACGCTTTTTAACCTTCCACGGCGTGAATGCGATTTGGTTATCGCTGGTTACTCTGCAAAATATCGACTGGCTATTATTGACCGCTGGCAAGAACTGGAGGCTGGTAAATCTAAGTTACCCACTCACTCAGAATCATTGCGTCTTTACGCTGATTTACTAGATAAGCAAGAGCAAGACAAACCAAAGGTAAGGTTTGCAGAGATAGTGAGTGAATCATCAAATACCCGCTGTATTAGAGTCTGGGTGAAAGCCATGAAGGACGAGAATAATTTAACGGTAGGTGAGCGTGAAGTCTTTAAGTGGCTCGTTGATAACCGCTACATTTTTAAAGAGTCTGGCGGCTATCTTCCTTATGCTAAACATGAATCTACTGGAACAAACTATTTCACCATCGTTATTGATGAGATCAATGGCAAGGCAAGACGGATGATTAAGATTACCGGAAAAGGCGTTGTCTCGCTTACAAGTAAGGTCGTTGAGTATTTTAGACAGCAACCGTTATTAAATTGATCCTGTGGCGGCCTTTTCAATTATGCCTATCGAAGCCTTTATGGACGATAGACTTAGTAAGACTGACCTAAGAGTGCTAGGCGCTATTTTGTCTTATGCTGATAAGTCCGGCGTATGCTGGCCTAAACGTGAGCAGATAGCGGATAGGTGTGGACTTCCTCTTACACGAATATCCACGTCATCATCCAATTTAGTGGCTCTTGGATGGCTTGTTAAAGAGGGTAATGGTGGCTGTTCACGATCATCCCATTACAAAATATTAACCCCTAATTTAGGCGTTAAAACCGTTACGGATTTAGTAACCGTTACGGATTTAGTAACCGTTACGGATTTAGTAACCGTTACGGAATCCGTAATTGTTGGGGTTACGGAATCCGTAACGGGCATAAAACAGACCATTGAACTAACCAAGAGAGAGAGAGTTATACGCACATACGAGGAAACCTTTGAAAATTTCTGGTCGGCTTATCCGAAAAAGAAAAGCAAGGGCGATGCGCTTAAAGCCTGGTTAAAAATTAATCCTGACGAGCAACTACAGCAGACGATTATCGCCGCTGTACTCTTGGCCACGACTCAGGACTTTGACTGGCAAAAAGACGGAGGGCAATTTATACCCCACGCCTCAACTTACCTGAACGGCAAACGCTGGGAAGATGAGATAACACAAAAAAATCAAGGCAACGTAGCCAAAAAAGGATTAGGAAATGTCACAAAACACAGAAACAATGAAACCTATGCTAGCGCTGGTAGAAAGCTTTCACTCGTCGAACAAGCAGCTCAAGCAACGGCCAGAGTCGAAGCCAGAGAACGGCAGCAACACGCTGTTGTTGGCTGAGCTAAGTGACAAGGTTATTTGTCATATCTGGCAGCGCATGGCGACTATTTACGGCTACAAGTGGGCTAGTCACATGGGCATGGCTGACGATGGTGACGGCTACTTGACTGACGCATCAAAAACTTGGCAAAAGGGCTTGGCGGGTATCACCGTCGCTCAGATTAAATGCGGCTTTGATGTGTTGATATTTAAAAAACACGAATGGCCGCCTTCATTGCCTGAATTTAGAAGCATTTGCATTGCTCAAGGCTTTGGGTCAATCCCTACGGTTGATGAGGTGATGGCAATCTTAGTCAGAGTTTCAAGTAAGCAAGGTTCGCTGGCTGAGCGTTATGAAAATCCATTGATTTTTGCTATCTCACAAAAAATTGATATGCACGGCTTGAGAACTGCAAAGACGGTTGATGCAAAACGCATGATTAAGCCGGTTTACGATAAGTTGTTAGAAACAGGCTGGCAAGAATGGCCGGAACATGCGTTTATCGAACAAAGAGCTATTTCAAGCTCAAAAGAACGTAACAAATCCGCTGGTTTAGCGGCGCTTAGATTAATCAAAGGCTCGTTGTGATGGCATTTCAAATTTTATACCCCGCTTACTGGACCGTCTTTCCGTGGATCGAATCAAAGAGCTGCGGCTGGCGTTTTAGCTGGGTCATGATAGAAATTTATTGGGTTTATTTGTGAGAGGGTTTAAGCAGAACTACTTTGAGTTTTTGCTAAGCGCAGAGTCAATTTTTACCTTGCTGACTGCAATCATCGGCATGACTATTATTGCCGCCGTTATGGTCCGTGGTTTGGCACTTATTTTGTTGAAGATTAGATGAATTTTTTAACTATGAATCACGCCGCAGAATGCCCTTTGAGCCAGTCTTTAAGCGCATTATTCATGCGGGCTTGCCAACCTTTGCCCGATGCGCGAAAGGCCTCTAAAACGTCTACATCAAAGCGCACGGTAACGGATTTTTTAGTCACGGCTATTTGTTTTCCTCGCCCTCGCAGCTTATCTTGCAACGATATGGGTAATTCTGAAAACGGCTTAAACAATGCCGGATCAACTAGGGACAAATCGCCGACTTCACCATCGTCATTAATAGCGGGTAAGGGATAATTCATGGGTAACTCCTTCTCTTTTGTTGGCTTTGCGAAAGCTGATAACACGAATACCGCTATTGGTTTCACAGAACACCAGCACATGCAGCCGGCTATCTAAGTAGCCTATGGCGACAAAGCGCGACTCCGAATATTCAGCGCGTGTGTCTTGCCAAGCTTTCGCGGTTTCAAAATCAAAATCAACCGCACGCTCAAAACTAAGATCACGTTCTCGGATGTTCCTTGCATTCTTGGCGGGGTCAAATTCAATTTTCATGCGCTTATTGTAGTTACAAAAAGAAAAATAAGAAAGCTGTTTGTACCTACATTTGACACCACCATGAACCCCAGCTATTCAGAGGATTGCTAAATGATTATTTCTTCAGTTTACAATAATAAAAACAGGACTCCTGTAACCGGCATTCCGCACCCCCTCAAGATAGAAAATGATTTAAACTATACGTAGCGGATCATAATCTTTGGAGGCTATCTATGAATGAGGAATCCCTT
>Ga0214235_1000578_pt1 | contig 14030 bp, 15 predicted proteins | sample TroBogypolimnion_2_FD_153073 | JGI IMG/M metagenome (GOLD analysis project Ga0214235, IMG submission 153073) | Freshwater microbial communities from Trout Bog Lake, WI - 15JUL2008 hypolimnion | ecosystem: Environmental > Aquatic > Freshwater > Lake > Hypolimnion/Profundal zone ... | reverse complement strand
CATTGGCTTTATAGGGGCGATTTCATCGAATCTCATGCTCAATGTCCCAGTTGTGTTGGTGGTGCCAAAACATTGCTGGCTCCGTATTGGGATTGAACTAACTTAAACGCAAGGATGGGATTGTCGGCAAACACAATCGTATTCACCCACATTCCACCTACTTTAACTGTCGCTCTAAATTGCTTCATATAAGTATTTAGTTTTTTAGTCCAAGCGTCGGATTTCATTTACATAAGCGTCTAGTTACGGGACGTTTGTAGCTATGTTTTTAAATGGGGTTTTAACAATTAATCACTATTACTTCTGAGTAAATTGTTATAGATAAGTTTATATAAAATGACTGCTAATAATTACGCTATCTACCCATAACACCTATGACTAGGGTACCCTGTTGAACTAAATAGTAGTCAACTCCGCCTTGCGATCTGTATAAGGTTCCATTTGAATCTAGTAACTTAGCATTTGTAAAAGGCTGAAAACTAGCAGAGCAGGATTTAAACCCGCTAGTATTTATAGTGCTTGCAAATGCATTTGACCCTCCATTTAAATAAACCCCCATCAGATTGCTTGCAAGGGAGTAAGACATTTTTGCCTCATAGGTCCAGTTACATGCAAAAAATGTACTGAATTTCATATTCCTTTTACGGGCAACTTTCGCCTCCGCGTCTTGCTTTTGTTTTAACTCCTCCGCGTCTTGCTTTTGTTTTAACGCTACGGCCTCTTGTTTGGCCTTTAATGCGTCTGCTTCTTGTTGCACCTTTAGAGCCGCAGCCTCTTGTTTGGCCTTTGCTTTTGCCTCAACCTCTGCTTGAGCTTGAGCCTTTGCCTCAGCTTGCTGCCTAGCTTTAAGTTCAATAGCCTCTTGTTTAGCCTTTAATGCATCCGCTTCTTGTTGCGCCTTGAGAGCCGCAGCCTCTTGTTTGGCTTTTGCTTTTGCCTCGACTTGCTGCTGAGCTCCAAGAACTGCAGGAGACTGCTCTTTAACAACGTCTCCTACATCTTTTTCAGGGCTACCCGAACTCTCTCGACCTCTACTAAATTGTGAGTCATGAGATCCCTGTATTAACAATTGATTCCCATACTCAGTATAAAACTTAGCATTGCTATCAAGCTCTTCGTGTGTATATTGAGCTTTAAATCTTGAATCGTTTTGTGTAAATGCTGACCAAGCTCGAATTTTTTCCTCAAACTCCTTTTTGGAAAATGGCACATTAGGTCCTGTAGTCGACGCGTCATATATAACCTCGCATGCGCATTCAACCGGATTAATATTATTTCTTAAAGCTTTCTGATTAACGGTTTTTTCACAATTATTTAAAGCAGGTATTGATGTATTGGTTTTTGCCACATTCCAAAACCATTGAGTTGAAGAGACTGGACAGCGAGGAAGATTTTTATTTATAGCTATTGAAAAGCTATTTTTTCCATACATCTCTTCCACTATTCCATCTGGTGCCTCTGGGGGCCTCTTTATCGTAAAAAATTTATAATCTGTAACACAACCAATTGCGCCATCATTAAAGCGCAGCACTTCCCGATCCCCGCAGGAATTGGCTGCAAGAGCAATAGATACCACACAAAGTGAAAATAAAAAAAATACGATTCTTAATTTCATAGATTTAATAACTGGGTTTCTTGCATTTAATAATCTTAATTTGAAACGCAACTTTTTCCCGAGGGGTAGTAATCGCTAGGGCAACTACCTCCAGAGTAAAAGGCATTGCAGGAATTATCGGAAGATGCTACACAGGCGGTTGCTGATGGAAAATATCCGCTAGGGCAACTGCCTCCATTGGGGTTAGCAAAGGCATATTTTGCCGAAGAAGTTGGGGCACAAGCGGAGCCAGATGGGTAATATCCACTGGGACAACTACTGCCAACGGGATTTGCAAACGCCGAAGCATGTGGGACTGGGTTTCTGCATTGGGCATGTGAAATATTCCACAAAATTAGCCCCATTGAAAGGACTAGAGCATTTTTCACGAGCGGCTCCTTGTTTAATACCCAAATCGTATATCGCTTTCTGATAATTTCCTTACAGCTTAATCAGAGAAAACCCTAAGCAATTAAAGATACATTAAATTCTGAGGATTATTCTTATAATAGTTGTAATAAATTTTATTTCAAATAATTAGGTAGGTTATGAAAAAAAGTATGCTCAGCATTTTTATGTTAATAACCACCGTTCTTTTGTGCTCCTGCAGCAAAACTGAAACATCAACGTCAAAATCTGTCCAGCTGACGACTCCTTTAGCTGAAAAATATAAAGAGGATATGGATTACACATACTATCCAGCAGATAACAACCAAAGCTGCATACTCTCCGAGAAGAAAGTTTGCCTCACCTTTAATGAATACAAAGAGATATGCTTGCAAGCAAAAGGTATTACTAAGTTTGCGCTCAAAATGAGGTCAACGCTGGCATCCCATACGGAGCAAATATTGCTAGAGGGCGGATCTTTGGATGACATTCAAGTCATATGGGGTAAATCAAATAACGGAAAAGATCAATGCTACGGGGTAGTTACGGTCAGTGGAATTGTTGATGGAAATTCTGCTAGAGAAGAAGTACAAGGTGTTGCACAGACTTTTATAAAAAACTCAAAGGGGCAAATCTTGATTTCTTATTTCTCTCTTATGTAATTTAGCCTTGAAGCTTAAAACCTATTTAGCATGTTTTGCAATCACCCTATGCATGAACAATTTTGCATACTCCAAGGATTTTGATTGGTACAACGCTGGGTTCTACAATGGATTAACTTATGACTCAGCAAGTAATGGCATGAAAATTGAAGATACCCCTGTAGCAATCGTAAGCATTGTTACAAAATATACTGAAAAAGCTAAAGAACTGATGCCTTAAATTCTACTTTGCAAAAATAGCTCTAAAACAGGTGGCGAGTTTGGAGGGTGCCCAAAAAATATCAAACCAACATTCGATGGTGAATTTGCAAACGGATATATGAGCGGTGTTGGCTACTCAAATATGAAAGGCAATAAAGCGGCAATGATTAATGTGGCGTTCATTTGCCCAGATGCTGTAAGGTAAAAATCTTCATTAATTAAATGCCCCAACGGAGCATTTAATTAAATTAACGCTTGAATCCGCTCCTTAGACTAGCACTTGCTGTTTCAATTTGAGCGTCCAATTCACCGGCTTCAACAGCTGTCTTAATTGACTCCAGCGCCTTTACAAGTTCTGCTCCGCTTGCTACTTCCACACTGGGCTTGCCCTTTGCCAACTCAATAGTCCAGCTTCCGTATTTGACTGAAACACAGACTTTGCCTTGTTCTGATTGAAACCACCAAGGCTTTAATCTCTTGGGCATTTCTACTTGCTTACGTAAGCCAGTCTCTTTGTCTTTAATGGTCTTGAACTTAGTAACAACAAACGGGGTTCCATCCATCTGACTTTTGGCCATTTGGATCTGTTCCCAAAGCTTCTTTGCTAACTTATGACGGCGCACAACAATCGCTGGCATATGGGTTGGTTTTTTAACTGCTACTAACTTCAATGTACTTAACGCGCTCATTGTTTTCTCCTTGTTTGTTAATGGGCACTAGCAGTTTGTTTTCGATCAAGTATTTTGGTCGACCTCTTTTTGGTTATTAATGGAAAACGGCTCATTTTGGATAGAAAAAATATGGTTTTTCTGTGGCAGTCATAAATATTTTTGCGAGTTGCTTGGTTACAAAGTAGATGTCGCATAAAGAAAAAGAAGTTGCAAAGTTGAGTTTGAGTAGTTGCTAGTAAGTTACTCGTAGTGGCAAATGAGTAACTACGACTAGGCAACACGACTTCGTAACTCCTCTTTTGAGATCTGCGACTTTTAATGCAACTGATCTCTTCTGATCTCTCTTGTAACCAAGCAACTAGCAACCAGAACTCAAGGAGAAAATAAATGAGAGAAATCGCAATCAGAGGTTTTATTAATGAGAAGTACAACACCCCATTTGGTAAAGGCTTGTTTCGCAGAGCTATCTATAACGGCTCTGTGGAACTACTCAATCCCAATCAAAAGTACCTAGTGGACTTTTATGAGTATGAGCAATTTCAACACACCGCTAAATCGGATGATCAAATCAGAACACTTAAGAAATTAGATGCCTGCGGCATAGGCAGTACACCGGACTTAGTGATGTCGTGGATTGTTCATTACGAGCCTTTAACCAAATCTAAAGAACTAGTCGATGGCTATTGCATCTATCTTCAATCTACAGGTGAAGTCCATATTGAAATTGATGATGTTCTAAATGGAACAAAGGATGAATGGGACTTAAAAGCCCATCACTGCAAGGCTATAGGCGCCAATAAGCCTGTATTTGTTGCTACCAATGTGGATTTAAACACCAAGCAGTAATTATGCAAAACCCCTCAAAAAAGCCCTACAAGCACTGATCTTTAAGCATCACAGTCTAGTTGCTGGACGCCAGTCAAATAGCGTGTAGGGCTGATTTGAGCTACTGCCCAAATTCGTAGTCTAAAGACGACAAAAGACATAAATATTTAAAGTAAAGCAAGGTTAAGAAAACTCTACTTTTCTTAACCTGAATTACTAAGTCGTTGATTCTTGGAAGATCTTTGCTAAAAAGCTTTCGGTCGCTTTATTTGCAATAAGAAAACACACTTGTATGTGCTTTTTTATTTATGAAAGGATTCACAAATGGCTCAAGCTAAAACTCTTACCCAAGCAGAATTAGATCAAGTACTGCGGTTTGCCAGTACCAAGAAATACCCCGAGCGCAATCGCGCCATCATCCTCACCAGTTTTTTAACTGGAATGCGTGTCGCCGAAATCGCCTCACTAAGGATGGGTGATGTAGTTAACGAGGATGGCATCATCAAAAATGAAGTAAAGCTATCGGCAGCGCAAACCAAAGGCGGGCATCCCCGTACTGTCTTTATTTCTACCAAGCTCAAAGCTGAACTAGAGGCTTATTTACGCACTAGACACATCAAAGACCCAACAATTCACTTCTTCCATACGGGCAATAAGCTCAAATTTACGCCCAATGGCTTGTGCGTCTGGTTCTTTTCACTTTACAAAGGTGCTGGTATCAGTGGTGCCAGCAGCCACTCGGGAAGACGCTCGATGATCACTTCACTCGCTCAAAAAGGAATCGGTGTGAGAGTCTTAGCCGAGATTGCAGGTCACCGGTCGATTGCAGTAACCCAAAAGTATATTGATGCCAACCCGGAAATGTGCCGCAATGCGATGGAGTTAATTTGAATATTGATTAAGAATTTAATGCCCATATTTTCTTAACCTCCAAAAATGTCATCATTTTTCTAAAAAACAAAATCGCCCGCAAAGCCTTTATTTATATGGCTTAGATTTTTCGTATTTTTGTGTCAAGGATATAAAACAACACTCAAATTTGCGCGAAAAATACGAAAAAAAATATACTGACTCCATCAACAAAGCAAACACAGGCACTTTCGCCATTACCGCCAAGTTGATTAAATAGGAGTTTTAAAAATGGAAAATGTAATTGAAGTAACTAACCACGTAACTACCGAATCAACCATCCCTTCTGTAGATATTCGCAATATGAATGCAAATATCATCACAGAAGACTCATCGACTTTTGATGAGGTATTTGAAGTGGAAGGTGAAGACCAATCCTTACCAAAGCCAAAGCAGTCGGACAAAGATAAGGCAGAACGAGTGCAGGCAATTTTGGATAAGACTAATTTGGCAAATGCCAATAATGGACTGGTTCAATATGAGCGTAAGCTCAGCTTAGAAGCCGCTACAGTCGATTTAACGGCAATTACGCCTAAAGAGCGCAAGGAATATGTTGCTGCTTTTAAAGCTGGGGTTGAAAAGACGGCACGTAGTACTTTAGAAATGTGCCGGATTGTCTATGAAGCGGAGCAATCCCTGGATAAGTTTCAGTTCAAGACCTTTTGCGAAGAAGTGGGATTAAAGGACTACAGCAGTACGGTTCGCAAGTTCTCAGCAATTGGTCGGGTCTATCCACGCTTTATTCAATATGTGGATCAATTACCGGCAAGTTGGACAAACATCTACCTGATTACTCAAATTCCAGCAGATACGTTTGAGGAATGTGTGACAAAGGGGTATGCATTAAATAAGCTAACAGGCGCAAAGCTTGATGAGTTGGTCAAAAGCACAAAGGACATCAACAGGATTGAAGAACCCTTAAGCTTTGATAGTAAAAACGCTGGTTATGTATTTGCCAAGCTCTTATTTACCAAAAAGCCTGACGACACCGACTGGAGAGCAATGGAAAAGGCGTTAGCTGAAATCTCTGCTCGCCTGCCAATCAAGTTTGTGATTAACAAAGAGGCTAAGGAGTTTGTACAAGCTCGCCGCGAACAACGCTATGAGCAAATCAAACAAAAGAGCAAAGGCATTGATCTCAAACCAGACCTCTGGGATTTGGGTGCTGAAGCGAACGCGATTTATAAGATCACGGAACGTGCAGTTAATCCAGCCGAAAAAATAATTATCACTGTTTAAAACGACCGCTACCACTGCAGGGGTAGCTGTTGTTCCAAATAGAACAAATTCATCTACTCAATTAAGAAAGAAATTTATATGAAAAGTTTATCTACAACCACGATTCCACATACATCCTCCAAAGCTCAAGTTAGCAAGCTAGAGCGTGTACAAGATGTCTTTGCAATTGAAGTAAAAAATGCCAAATACCGAGGTTCCACCTTTAGCGGCGTCATTGAATTAGTAAACGGCTCAGACAGTATTCGTAAATTTAAGGGTGCTTACAGAGCTAACGCCAAGCTAGCTTGGTTTGGTCAAGAACTTAAAAAGCGCAATCCTTTCATTAACCTTAGCGGCGCCGAAGTAATGTTGCTACCAAGCTATTCAGGCGATGTAGTTGTGTCTTTAGGCTAAACCATTTAAATAAAAGGAGAATTAATATGGCTTTATATGCAATTACATGGACAGTAGGCGAAACAAGGGTAGTTAATGCTCGCTCGATTGCTCAAGCTGAAGAAATTATCATAAACATGACGGATGCAGAGCTGCTTAAGGACTTGAAAAATATTATGGCAAGCTTTGAAATTATGGATATTGAAAAAGTCTAGGCCAACTTCTCAGCATTCATCATAGGAGTTAACTTGGAATAATGCCGCTCAATCATGCCAACACTAGTGCCCATTTGCCTAGCAAGAGTATGGATATCAACCCCTCTTGCTAAGGCGAATGTGGCATAGGTATGACGCAGGCTATATAAGGTTCTATTCTGACCGCTACCATCTCTACGCATATTGCTGCGAACCATTAGATTGCGAAAGATGTTTTCCATATTGCTTATCTGCTCACCTGTTGGCAAACGAAATATCAACCCATCCACCTTAGCCTCAATCACCGCATTTAATCCTGAATATGGCAAATCTTGCCACTTCAAAACTCCTTCCAAAACCTTGACCACTCTATTCTTAGCAATTAAGTAGCGTGGCCCTGTCTTACCTGACACCCAAATTCTTAAGTATTTCTTATTGCCAATCCAATGCCATTGCAGATGTTTCCACCTCAAGGGCAAAGCTTCAGTTCCATGCCGAACACCTGTATTAACCAAAAACTCGATATAGAAAGCGCATAGGGTTCGCATCATGGCTGTTCTATTTGTATAAGAACTCTTTTGCCAAGTTTCTGTATAGCTCAGCAATTCCGCAATCTCCTCTGGTGTAAAAGCTGGGCGTGGCTGACTCTTTTTACCTTTGCTATCTAACAATGGAACAGCTTTATTAACCGCAATATATCCACGATCTCTAGCTAGATTAATTACACGGATATAGGCACTGGCGTGATTACGCTTAGTGCTCGCCATGGGTATTCTTCCCATTTCGGCAATTCTCCAAGAGTCAAAATCCGCCAGTAGCTCATTAGTAATTTGACTTATCTCGTATTGCCCAAAGAACGGGATAAGGTATTTATTGATGGCAAAGGTGTAATCACGATAAGTGCGCTTACCAGTCTTGTTATGGGTGGCTTGCGCCATATTGGCAATCTCATCTAAAGCCACCTGCTTGAAAGTCTTGGTGACTGCCGACAAGCCCGGGCCAACCTTAACTTTGACAGCCTCGTAAATTGCGATGGCTTGGTTGTGGGCTGAATCTAGATCTTCTGTATTGGTAGATGCTGCATGCCATTGCCCATTGGGCAGCTTGAAACGACATTGCCAGTTGCCACTGTTGGAGCGCTTGAATAGAGTTAGCTCACCCTGTAACAATTGGATTGTTTTTGATGGGCTGAGGGCTAAATTACCAGAAAAGAAATATTGTAAGTTTTGCAAGTTGAGCGTCTAGTTATGGGACGCTTATTAGCTTAAATTCAGATTGGGATCTGGGCGACCTAATTTAGCCCCATTTCGAGCGTATTATCTATATATTAAATTTTTTAAGTCCAACCTAAACCACTAAAGTAGTTGTCATATGAATCCATCTCAAGAATACGAGAAAGCTATACAAGAGGCGTGGTCCACATTAATAATTTCTCGCAAAAAATGGGGCCTGATTGGGAATGCATCTCTAAGCCTTGTCATAATTTTTCCCATACTAAGTTGGATTTTTAAATATGAACCCCCCATTTATGCATGGGTGGCTCTAATTTTTATAGCGGCAAGTGGAAAATACTACGCTTACCATCAGCTAAAGCAGGCCGAAGAAAAATACTTTGGCGAATTTCCTGCGCTGATCCCTGAAAATGAATAGTCACGACTATCATGCAAAGCCTATCGGTAATTCTTATAACAAAAAATGAAGGTCACAACCTTGAAGATTGTTTGAGCTCATTATCAGAAATTGCTCAAGAAATTATCGTCGTTGATTCTATTAGCACTGATGAAACATTGGAAATTGCCAATAAATATGGTGCAATCATTTCATCCCCAAATGATTGGCCAGGGTTTGGTCCTCAAAAAAATAGGGCACTAGCATTGGCATCAAAAGATTGGGTTTTGTCCGTAGATGCTGATGAGCGATTAACCCAAGAATTGCGAGATGAAATTAAAGATGTCCTTATTTCTCCAAAAGCCAACTGTTACGCAATACCAAGATCATCGTGGTATTGTGGCCGCTTCATGAGACACTCTGGATGGAGCCCTGATTATGTAGATCGGCTTTTCAAACGAGGCTCTGCTTATTTTTCAGATAATCTTGTTCATGAAAGGCTAATCCCGAGCGGCCAAGTTAAAAAGTTGAAATCGCCAATGTTGCATTACAGCTTTAGAAACTTTTCGCAAGTGCTTCAAAAAATTGATCGCTATTCAACGGACTCTGCCTTACAAGCTTTCGCAAAAAACAAAAGGAGTAGTCCCACCAAAGCAATTCTTCATGGCCTTTGGACTTTTATTCGGACATACTTTATAAAACTTGGATTTTTAGATGGTGCCCAAGGATTTGCATTAGCAATTTCAAATGCCGAGGGTAGTTATTACCGATATCTTAAAATTTGGCTTATGCAAAATGAAGTAAGACATGAAAATTAGCCTAATTATTGCAACATACAACAGACCGGATGCGCTAAATCTAGTTCTTCAATCGCTGGATGCTCAAACAGACAAAAATTTTGAGATCATCATTGCAGATGATGGATCAAAAGAAGATACAAGACTATTAATAGACTCATTTAAATCTAGCTCATCAATTCCCCTAATTCATGCATGGCATGAAGATACTGGCTTTAGGTTAGCGGCAGTTAGAAATCTTGCAACCAAACAAAGCTCTGGAGACTATTTAATATTTTTAGATGGTGACTGCGTGGTGCAGCCAGACTTTATTGCTCGTCATAGAGATCTCATTGAGCCAAATCACATGGTCACTGGTGGGAGAATTTTATTAAACGAGAAGTTAACCAAAAAACTCCTCGCACAAGGGAGGTGGGACTTTAATAAATTCAAAAAAAATGTATTTGCCTATCGCATTACTGGACAAATCAATAAAATACTCGCTTTCTATATAAAATTTGGCAATCACTCATTGCGTAATTACCCAGACTTTATTTGGCGTCGCATTAAAGGCTGTAATCTCGCCTGCTGGAAGAGAGATATTGTTGCCATTGGAGGATTTGATGAGTCCATCACAGGATGGGGTCACGAAGATGCAGACTTCGTGTTTAGATTGTTTGACTACGGAATCACTCGCAAATCAGGGTCTTGGTCAACAGAAGTCCTACATCTTTATCACCCAATGAGTAATAAAGAAAATGCTGATGAAAATGAAAAAAAAGTTCGGGCAAGAATATTAGCCAAATCCAAGAAAACTAAGTTATGAATATTCTCATTACAGGTGGCGCAGGATACATAGGAAGCCACACTGCCATTGCCCTTAATCAGGCCGGTCACAAAATTACGATTGTTGACAATTTATGCAACAGCAAAGCCTCAACCATTGACCAATTGTCAAAAATTTTAGGCTTGCCAATTCACTTTATGGATGCGGATGTTCGCAATACAACTCTGATGAGCAAGGTTTTGAAAGAAAATCAAATCGAGGCTGTTATTCATTTTGCAGGACTTAAGTCCGTTGCCGAGTCTGTAGCCAACCCTATTCTCTATTACTCAAATAATGTTCAAGGTAGCATTTCTCTAATAGAGGCTATGCAACTAAACAAAATAAAAACTTTTGTTTTCAGTTCGAGCGCCACTGTTTATGGTGCCCCACTATATCTTCCTTATGATGAGGCCCATCCAACAAACCCCATCAATCCGTATGGCAATACTAAGCTTCAAGTTGAAACTATATTGAAAGATTGGGCAAACTCAGATCCTGAAGTCAAAGTTTCGATTCTTAGATACTTTAATCCTGTAGGAGCACATGAATCTGGATTAATTGGTGAAAATCCAAACCAGATTCCAAATAATTTGATGCCATACATCACCAGGGTTATTGGTGGCACGCTATCTCACTTAAATATATATGGAAACGACTACGAAACAAGGGATGGAACTGGAGAGCGAGACTACATTCATGTAATGGATTTAGCTGAGGGACATCTTGCAGCGCTTGAGTTCTTAAACAATAATCATGGGGCACACATACATAATCTCGGCACAGGAAAAGGAACCACGGTTTTAGAATTAATTCACACCTTTGAGAAGATTAATAACCTCGAAATTCCATATCAATTCTCGGGTCGAAGGGGTGGGGATTTACCATCATATTATGCTGATGCAGACAAGGCGCTTCAAGATCTAAAGTGGTCTACTAAACGCAGCCTTAAGCAGGCATGTAAAGATACCTACAGCTTTTATCAATCAACCCATTAAAATCTATTTCTATTTTTTGCTATTGAAATTTAATATTTTGGGTAAAAAATGCTCAACTACATATCTTCCTGCCTGCGGTGTGTAGTGCCCCGCATCAAAGGACATTATATCCTTACTATCTTGAGCTGTTCTCGTCAAACAACCATCATCGTTGCACAATATATCAAGCTGGGACACATATAGAATCTTATTTACAGCTGCAAACTTATCAAAGCTTTCATCCAACTTATAGACACTTGCAGCATTAAATTTCTTAGATCGCAAGGGTGGTGTTTTATGCTCTTTCCTATAGTATGAAAAAATTGTCCTCGGCAAACCTTCGACCCATGTTGGGGCCGGCCCCATCAAAACAATATTTGATATGCCTATTTTTTTTAGCTCATCAATTGTTGTCTGGAGCATTAATAAGTCATTTTCATTATCCCAATGTGCATTTAAAAATACATAATTTGGTTTTGTCTGTTGAATAATTTTCAATACATGCCTATTGCTATCTCTACACAGAGCCGATCCACTATACCCATCACCCAATTCAGGCTTACAAGCGGCATAGGTAAACTGAGACATGGCGAATCCCATTTCATCCTGAGCCTCCCTAAACCCGGGATAAAGTGAAGCTGCATATGAGTCGCCCCATAAAAAAAGCGTCGGGTGTTTGCCTTTTTCAACACAAATATCATCTGAAAAGTGTTCGACCCCTTCAGTCTCAATAAAACAAATTCCACGCCTCCACTCCAACGTATGATTTGGTCTTAATCCAGTTATCTCGGGCATCAACTTTAAGAGACGGAATCCATTGCCCTCTCTGATATATAAGTTATATCCAACATAACCAAACGCAATCATTAGAAATAAAGATATGACTGTCTTTAGCTTAAGTCTTGAGGTCTTTCTTATATGCCTCTCTAGAAACCAATAGGTTAACCACGCCAAACCAAAAGAAGTCATTAAGGCACCCCCCTTTTCATAGGCGGAGGGTGCCTCAGAAACATTAATTTTTAAATATGTCAAAACTGGCCAGTGCCACAAATAGAGCGGGTAACTTATCAGACCAATCCACACCATTAGCTTGTGCGCCAAAATATTTTTATTAATCCATGCATCTTTGGATGCAAGAATTAGTACGCTTCCCATTGTTGGAAATAAAGCCCACCACCCAGGAAACAGGCTTGTTTTATCAAGCCAAACAATTGGGATTGATATTAGAGCTATTCCAAAGCATGCCCATGAGTTTGAGTATTTTCCCTGCCAGTCATTTTCGATATTTTGCTTATAGACTGAAATATACGCAAGAATGGCGCCAATTAATAACTCCCAAAAACGACTGAGTGGCGAATAAAACGCAGCTATTGGATTTTCGCCAATAGTTATGACATTTACACCAAATGAAAGAATTGCAACAGCCGCTATAACAAGTAGAAAATTTAATTTTCTTTTCCACGTTATCCACATTAACAGTGGCCAAATTACATAAAACTGCTCCTCAACACCCAATGACCATAGATGCAGCAGAGGCTTTGTATCAGAGGCAGCATCAAAGTACCCACTCTCGTTCCACAAAACGAGATTTGAAACAAATCCCGCTCCAGCAGCTATATGCTTTCCAAGCTGAGCATACTCTTCTGCCAATAAAGTGAACCAGCCTACAGCATAACTTGCAATTAAAACCAGAAGCAATGCTGGAAAAATTCTTCGGATGCGACGGCTATAAAAATCAACAAAGCTAAACGAATCATTTTTTAAATTTTCAATAATGATTGTTGAGATTAAATAGCCACTTATTACAAAAAATATATCCACCCCAATAAAGCCGCCTTTAATCCACTCGGGAAAGGCATGAAAGCCTATGACTGATAAAACCGCTATAGCTCGCAGCCCATCTATATCTGGTCGATATTTTGGGTGTGTTGGATTCATTTTTTTATTTCAACCATTAATTCAAAAAAATATTGGGTTTGCAGTCTTGCATTGATAAATTTAGCAAAGTTTCTTTTTATTTAGGCATTATCCCTAATAACGACCCATTTTCTTCATTAAGAACTACGAAAACCCATAATTTATAAATTTGTTTCCCGTTAGGCAAAAAGTATAACTGTTGGGCTGTCATCGCCTTGGCATTTGAATTCGACCTGTATCCAGCGTCCCGTAACTAGACCCCGAATAAATTTGTTCCATTTGGAACAGACAATATGCGATCCTCTATTCATCCAACCCCGTAGAATCAAGGCATGAAGACGGAAGATATTGGAACGATTTGCCCAGATTGCGGAAGGGCTAATGACTGCCAAATAGCTGGTGAGAAGAAATGTTGGTGTTTTGATCTGCCATTAGACAAGGCGAAGCTTGCACAAGCACTTAAGAACAAAACAAAAGATCAATGCTTGTGTAAGGGTTGTTTGAAGAAGTTAAGCGTCTAGTTACAGGACGCTTAATAGTTCCGTTTTTAGTTTAGATGATCCATTTATATTATCAATATGAAATCAAATAATCTCTTTAAAAAATGATTAATAAATTAAATTTTGATTACAGCAAGTATCAAAAGCATATAGACGATCTTGATGCCAAGGCTGTTCAATTACATAACATTTCTCATCCTTGGGGCCCTGAATCAAAAAAAGCAAAATACCATTTACATCAAAATATGGGCTCATGTCCATTCGAAGGAAATCTACTAACTGCAAAAGTTATTCTTTTGTTGGCAAATCCAGGCTTCAATAAATACCAAGATCCCTTTCCCACTAAAGAAGACCATAAGCCGAGAGATGGCTGGG
>Ga0214235_1000576_pt1 | contig 14084 bp, 17 predicted proteins | sample TroBogypolimnion_2_FD_153073 | JGI IMG/M metagenome (GOLD analysis project Ga0214235, IMG submission 153073) | Freshwater microbial communities from Trout Bog Lake, WI - 15JUL2008 hypolimnion | ecosystem: Environmental > Aquatic > Freshwater > Lake > Hypolimnion/Profundal zone ... | reverse complement strand
TGTATTTAGACAAGACGGCGATGGACTATATTATTGGGCTGTTGAAACTATAAGTGGTGGTGGAGGCGGTGGAACCGGTGCCCAGGGAGATCGTGGTCCACAAGGAGCACAAGGTCCACAAGGAACGCAAGGAGCAACTGGTCCACAAGGAGCGCAAGGTGCAACTGGAGCTGGAGCACAAGGAGCACAAGGTTCTGTAGGAGCACAAGGCGCAAATGGTCCACAAGGAGCGCAAGGTGCAACTGGAGCTGGAGCACAAGGAGCACAAGGTTCTGTAGGAGCACAAGGCGCAAATGGTCCACAAGGAGCACAAGGTGCAACTGGATCTGGAGCACAAGGTTCTACAGGAGCACAAGGAAATAATGGAAGTTCTGGTACGGACGGTACTTCTGGAACCAGCGGTATCTCAGGAAGTTCAGGAACAACTGGAACTTCAGGTTCTTCAGGTACCACTGGAGCTAATGGTTCTTCAGGAACAAGCGGAACAGACGGTACTTCAGGAATCAATGGTACATCAGGAACCAATGGAAGCAATGGTACATCAGGAACAAGCGGAACAAGCGGAATAAATGGTACTTCAGGCACGAGCGGAATAAATGGTACTTCAGGCACGAGCGGAATAAATGGTACTTCAGGAACCGATGGTACTTCAGGCACCTCAGGAACCGATGGTACTTCTGGTACTTCAGGAACCGACGGTACTTCTGGTACCTCAGGAACCGACGGTACTTCTGGTACCTCAGGAACCGACGGAACGTCAGGAACCGATGGTACTTCTGGATTAAGTGGTATTGATGGTACTTCAGGAACCGACGGAACATCAGGTACCTCAGGAACCGACGGTAGTTCTGGAACAGACGGTACTTCAGGAACCAATGGTAGTTCTGGTACTTCAGGATCTTCAGGAACCGATGGTTCAAGCGGTACAAGTGGTACTTCAGGAACCGATGGATCTTCAGGAACAAGCGGAACAGATGGTACTTCAGGAATTAACGGAACAGATGGTACTTCAGGAACCGACGGATCTTCAGGAATTAACGGAACCGATGGTTCAAGTGGTTCAAGTGGTACTTCAGGAACCGACGGATCAAGCGGTACTTCGGGTACAACTGGTACCTCTGGTTCTTCAGGAACTTCAGGTTCTTCTGGAACGACCGGTACGTCAGGTTCCAATGGTTCATCAGGCACATCGGGAACAACCGGTACTTCAGGTACGTCAGGTTCCAATGGTTCATCAGGCGCATCGGGTACAAGTGGTACTTCAGGTACGTCGGGTTCCAATGGTTCATCAGGTTCAAGCGGTACAAGTGGTACTTCAGGAACCAATGGATCTTCTGGAACGACCGGTACGTCAGGTTCCAATGGTTCATCAGGCACATCGGGAACAACCGGTACTTCAGGTACGTCAGGTTCCAATGGTTCATCAGGCACATCGGGTACAAGTGGTACTTCAGGAACCAATGGATCTTCTGGAACGACCGGTACGTCAGGTTCCAATGGTTCATCAGGCACATCGGGTACAAGTGGTACTTCAGGTACAACTGGTACTTCAGGTACGTCGGGTTCCAATGGTTCATCGGGTTCAAGCGGTACAAGTGGTACTTCAGGAACTTCAGGAATTAATGGTGCAACAGGAGCTCAAGGTGCTGCTGGAACATCAGGTACAAGCGGTACTTCTGGTACAACTGGTACCTCAGGTTCATCAGGAACTAATGGATCTAGCGGATCATCAGGTTCAAGCGGTACATCCGGAACTTCCGGAACTTCAGGAATTAATGGTGCAACAGGAGCACAAGGTGCAACAGGAGCTCAAGGCGCTGCTGGAACATCAGGTACAAGCGGTACTTCAGGAGTTAATGGTGCACAAGGTGCATCAGGTACTTCAGGTACAAGTGGTTCATCAATAACAGGAGCACAAGGAGCTCAGGGTGCTACTGGTCCTCAAGGTTTCCAAGGTGCTGCTGGTACTTCAGGTACGAGCGGTTCTTCAGGTTCATCGATAACTGGTCCTACTGGAGCGCAAGGTGCAACAGGAGCTCAAGGCGCCGCAGGTACTTCAGGTACAAGTGGTTCTTCAGGTGCATCGATAACCGGTCCTTACGGTCCTACAGGTCCTACAGGTCCTCAAGGTTTCCAAGGTGCAGCAGGTCCTACAGGTCCTACAGGTCCTACAGGTGCTCAAGGTGCAACTGGTCCTACAGGTAGTACAGGTCCTACAGGAGCGCAAGGTGCAACTGGTCCTGGTGGTACAGGTCCTGCTGGTGGAACTGGTCCCGCAGGTCCTCAAGGTTTCCAAGGTGCAGCAGGTCCTACAGGTCCTACTGGTCCTACTGGAGCGCAAGGTGCAACAGGAGCAACTGGTAACCCATTCGGAGGAGGTACTTTCACTGATTCCATCGCAGTTAATGGTTCAATCACTGCAACTGGAGATATTATTGCATACTATTCTGATGCCAGATTGAAAAACAATCTTGGTAATATCGATAACGCTATTGAAAAATTAAAATCTATCAATGGAGTATATTACACAGCTAATAGTTTAGCAGCAGAATTTGGATATACCAGTAAATCTCAACAGGTTGGTGTAATTGCACAAGAAATACAGGCAGTACTTCCAGAAATTATCAAGGGTGCACCATTCGATATGGATGCAGATGGTAATTCAATATCTGGACAAAATTACATAACGGTTCAATATGAAAAGATCGTTCCGTTGTTGATTGAAGCAATTAAAGAACAACAGCAATTAATTGAAGCTCAACAACAGCAGATCAATAGCATTATAGAGAATTTAAACAAATAGTTTAAAACTTTATTGAAATTGGCAGTATAATACTTATGAAAGGCAAAGGTCGATATAAGTATGCTGCCAATTTTTGTGTAGATAGAATCATCAAACACTGGAAGAAGGCATTCATTGCAGGTAAACGTAAGTCTACCTGTAAATTCTCGTATGAATCGAGTTTTATTGAATTTGGAATGCTTGCTGAGATCAATTTCAAAAAGGGTTATGGAAGATATAGTGTTGATGGATATACGTGTGAAGGAACTGAAAATGAAATGGCGCACATGCTTGTTCTATTTACGATCGATCCAGAATGGCTTAATGATTATTGGTCTGAAATCTATTTTGATTTATGTGATGTGGTAAGACATGAAATGGAACACATGACACAGAATGGTTGGAATGAGAAAGATTTTAAATATATAGAATCAGATGCCGCACAACGAAACCTAATTGAAGCTGGTCTACTGAAACCATATCGCTATCTGTTACTTCCAAAAGAGGTAGATGCAAATTTACAGGGTATGGCATTTAGATGCAGGAAACAACGTAGAACTTTCATTGATGTGATAAACGAATACTTAGACCGATTAGAACTTGTAGAAGAGGAGAGACAGGAGATCTTAGAGGTTTGGAGAAATAGATCCAAACATATCGGTGGCCTGCCTAAGTTTTAAAAATATCCGACATAATGGACGCCCACAGTAGAACCAATGACAACCTGGAGAATCAACATTCACAGAAACTTAGCAGACGCATTTTTAATGTTAGCCATGTTTTTCAATCCTTTTGGATTCGACGCTCTATTCGCACTAACAATGCGATTAACGGGATCGTTTCTAGCAGCAGACCTTATTTTTTATGGCATTTCAATATCATTCTTTATCTTGTATTTTGTCTTTTCAAGAAAGGCAAAGTCTAAATCAAAGAAGAGCGACGAAAAAATAATAGACATTGACCTATGACAACCATCAAATTATCTTCATTCAATAAGTTACCTATTATTAAAGGTAAATTAAACAACAAAGATGCATATTTTATCGTAGACTGTGGCGCGACATTTAGTGTGTTGGACATTAATGCAGTTAATACTTTTAATTTTGGCACGATGGAGACTGATGATGAAGCAGTAGGATATGGTGGACAAGCAAATTTTCAAAAGGTAAATGGTGCAGAAATAAATGTTGGTGGAGTTACGTTCAACGCTGAATATAATGCACAAGATCTTAGTCCAATCGTTGAAGTTATTAGTCAAAACGAAGGATTAACAATCAATGGTATTATTGGTTGCAACATCATTAAGCGTTATGGATTCATCATCAATTTCAAAGACAATACAATTACTTTTTAAATAATTAGCATGAAAACATACTGTAACTTACCATTTGAAAGATTAAAATTTACTTCAAGCGGAGATTATCAATCATGCTGTCACCAGACAGCAATGTATGGTAATATTATCAAAGAAAACGTAACTATAGAAGATGCTTTTAATAATCCATTGCTATTGGAAGTACAAAGAGCTGCAATGAATGGTAAATTGCATCCAATATGTGCTAACAGTACATGTCCATTCTTTACAAAGATCGATCAACTTGATGAAATTAGTACATCTGAAGTTGAATATAATCCGAAACGGCCAATTGATGTTGAAATTTCTTTACATTCAACTCACTGTAATATAGGTGGTACAAATCCAACAAAAGATACTGCGTGTATCATGTGTCCACGAGCATCTGCTGAATTTATGAAATGGGAACCAAAGGAAGATCAAACTGATAAAATTGTTGAAAAGATCAAACCTTATATGTCTGAATTGAGTGTATTAAACATTCAAGGAATAGCTGAACCTTTTTGGAAAGGAAAAGTTCTAGAAATATTCGATAAATTAGACTGGGACTCGCATAAAGATCATATCTTGTTTTGGAGTTTTTCAAATGGAACAGTTTTTGGTGAAAAGATACAAGATGAATTTATCGATAGAGTTACAAGATGCAATATAGGATTTTCAATAGACGCTGCAACACCAGAAACCTATAAAAAATTAAGACGTTTAGATTTTTTTGACACTGTGGAAAGAAACGTAAGAAGATATTTCACAAAGATAAAATCTTTACAAAATGAAGAGAGATATTTTCATGCGTTCACAACATATAATATAAACACGATGAACGTTCATGAAATGGAACAGATGGTTAGATGGTCGCATGGCGTTGGAGCAGACAGAACAGAATTTACTTTAACATTTAATGGTTCTCCAACATTTGAATTAGGTGATCAACACTTATGTAATGAATCTAATTGGAAGATATTCTGGCAAGGACAACAAAAAGCATTAGCTGTTGCAAAAGAATTAAACTATCATTTGGATTTTTATGTACCATTCCATGGTGGATTTTTAAATACATAATAAAAATAATTATAGAGCATGTCAATACGTGACGAGGAATGGAATGATTTTGTAGACACTGGAAAGATCAGTGACTCGAGAGTTTTATTGTTGTGTTATAAGATTCAAAAGAACGAATCCCTAGATGATAGAGAAATGTCGATGTTGCAGCACAATGGGGCACAAATCGAAAAGCAACTTCAATTAATTATAAAGAAAATTAGACACTAGATACATAGAGTATGAAACGCATCATGTTATTTGAGGACTATTACGCCTCTCCACTTAACTTCATTATGAAGAACATCAACTTTGAAGTTGTTGAGAACGTTGCATTGAATCGTTTTGATTCAGGCATGCCTCCTCAAACTGCAGGAAACTCGTTTATTCAAGGCGGTCCATCTGGATCAACTAGAGCCATTGGAAATCCATTGGGTGTAGTTACCACGTATCAAGTAGCAGACTCCAAGCAGATTGACGAAACAAATCCCAGAAACCTGCCAATACCAATGTTGGTAATACCTGAATCACATGAGATTCTATGGGGTCATGATACGTTAAAGTATGCAAAGGACAATGGACATCCACATGTACCAGTGATTTGGTGTGCCAGACCACCAGCGCACATCAGAGATGAGGTTTTAAGAATGACTGAACAAATAATAAAGACAAAATTCTGTTAAGACGATGAAGGCAATCAAACTATACGAAGAATTTCACCAACATAAAAAACACTATCAGATCCTAGGTCAGAATCCAGGTCTATGGGGTTTGGCTCAATATTGTTATGATAATTATGGTCCCATCACTGGAGAACCCCATGAGAACCGTAATGGTGCAGGAGCATTGGATCATCCTGCAATCCAAGATATCGCAAATCACTATGAAGTGGATCCCGATAATTTTGCATCTGCATATAATACAGTGGCACAGGGTAACGTGACTGGAAATGCTGGAGTCCCTGCATCAAATGGTGCTGCCGCAACCGCATCTGGTTCCAGCGCAGCAGTTGGATCTACAGGATCTGGCGCATAAACGGGATCGATCTGGCTACACTTTCAACCCGACCAACATAAACTATTATCTTCCACAACTAATATTGGCCAGTATTGACTAATATTTAACCGTGAAACAATACAAGACTTTTAGATATAAATACTGATAATATGCTTCACGATTACGAATATTTAATTGAATTCATCAAATGGTACATAGGCATCACCATTGTTGTCGTACTCGTGGGTGGAGAGATACAAAGATATAAATCTGAAAGGAATAAATAACACATGATACAAGAAGCACTTAAAGGACCATTTTCAAAGGAGAAGATCCTGATATTCGATTTAGATGATTGTTTAGTCGTAACCGCAGCCAAGATCAAGGTATGCGATACCTCTACCAACAAATGCTTCGAACTGACTCCCGAGCAGTTCAATACCTATCAAAAGCATCCAAAGCAGATCCTAAACTTTGATGACTTCAAGTCCCTTGACATCATGAAGGCCGGTAAACTGATCCAAAAATATCTGGATATACTTTCCAAAAACTACAAGGCAGGTAATGCCATTGGAATCATCTCTGCCAGAGACGACGAGAACATGATCTACACCTGGTTAAAAGACCATGTGGGATTCCACGTCTCTCATGAATTAATATGGTGCATCAATGATCCAAGTCGAGGACTCTCGGGTTCGATCGCAGAACGTAAAAAGCAGGCGATGAGATGGTTTATCGAACAGGGATTTACCGACATCTCCTTCTTCGATGACGATAGGAACAATATTAAACTGATCGACGAACTCTCAGATGAGATGGGAATCAAGATCAAGACTCACCTTGCCAAGCACTAATAGTATCCCGTAGATCCACAATGATCGACTTTCTCCATGCAAACGAGACAGGATGGGGTAGAAATACCGCGTCTGCACCCAAATCCCTTAGCGCACCTTCGGCCTGCTTACCACAACCGATGATCCAGTGCCAATTTGTCCACTCCAGTGCCGAACGTACCCATTCCAGATCGGTCCCAAATTTTGTTTTTGGATCCGTAGCGATCAGTGGAGTACTCTCCGTAAACCATAGATTCGATACAGGTCCCAGATAGGGCAGGATCCGACTGTAGGTGGCATTCTTCGGGTTCACCCATTCCGCTCCATACACGGGTCGACGAAACTTTGCGATCGCACCCTGATGGTCGAGGTGACGCAGTTCTGAGATGTAGGCATTTTGTAGTACGACGAGCACATTCGGCTTCCCGTCGCTATGGGGTCCAAAACTCATAAAGAAGCATTTAGGCTATGTATCGTCATTGAACCTCCTCCCGCGGCACCACCCAATAAAAATCCATTTTATTTTATACCCACGTTAAACAAATTCGGTATCAGATATATAAAACATATAAAACATAAAAAAAACGGAGCACATGAAACACATTAAACTATTCGAACAATTCATTAACGAGGCAGACGAGCAGAACCTAAGCTTAGCCTCAGAGGCTGACCAATTGGCCTACATCAAAAGAAATTCGGCATACGGTACCGCATTGGACAAGATCGAGGACCCATCAGAAACCGTACAGATCGCCGCAGTAAAGAAGAATCCACAAGAGCTACAGTACATCAAGGACCCTTCAGAGAAGGTACAACTGCTAGCCGTAACGCAGGATTCCCACAAACTATTTAAACGTGGTTACTCACCGGCTGGAAACTACGATAATGCGATCCAATGGATTAAAGACCCTTCAGAGAAGGTACAACTTGCCGCGGTAACCAAATTCGGTTATGCGATCCAGAACATCGAGGACCCTTCAGAGAAGGTACAACTTGCAGCGGTAACCGCGGATCCAACCGCGATCCAGTACATCAAGGACCCTTCAGAGAAGGTACAACTGGCATGTATGGATAACCTGAAGAAGGTACAGGGAGACCTGCCATCCGACGTGTTAGCGATGATCGAAGATCCAACCGCGAAGGTGCAGAAGCTGTGGCCAAAAGACTAATCAACCCATCCATCTCTAACGGAGGATCCCAAAAAGGATCCTCCGTTTTTGTGTGCCCAGCCCCCATCGCCGCCCACCTCGGCCCCCACCCAATAAAAAATAATCGAAATCTTCTAAATAATCTATAAAGATAAAGAATAGTACCCTAGAAAAGAAACCTACCCAGATCTATAAGTATAAACCACCTCCATCTCCTCCAACCACCTGTACCCCTGCCCACCTGCTCACCTCCCCGTACCGAAGGAATCCGATAGAATCTGGTACCTTCAGATGATAGGGATCCCATACAACATCTCAATCCCTACACGCACGCGCACGTAGGGACCCTCGATGGACACGGCTCAAAGGGTTCAAAGGGTTTGGTCTCCAGCGGAGGGAGCCTTAAACCCCAATCTGCGATGCCACACAGGCTACCCTGCCGCCCGACCCTCAATGCGCCCTCACCTCTTTTTACATCCTGCCGCCCGACCCTCAATGCGCCCTCACCTCTTTTTACATCCTGCCGCCCGACCCTCAATGCGCCCTCACCTCTTTTTACATCCTGCCCAACCCCTATAGGATCCATTGAACCCCGAACCAATAGATACCACACCTCGGCGACCGATGGGATCGGATACAAGGGCCACCGGCAACACCGGTAATTGGAAATTTTCATTTTGAGTTGGGGGACACGGGAAAAGTAGTGATCCCGCGTCACGGAGGTGCACGGTGAACTTTCGGCGCCGCATTGAGCGCACCCTCCGCGCCCAAACTGTCCAGTTTACAATTCGGCGGCACCACCAGGACACAAAAAAAGGAGACCGAACATCCACGAACGGTCTCCAGGGGCAGATCATCACTCTGCCGGTTACAAACAGGGCGTTTAGTCCTCTACGGCATAGTATTCTGAGGATTCTATAGTGGCCAGTTCGTTAATTAGTTCTTCTGCGACGTCGGTGTCTGTGGTCTTGAAGCCGAATAATTTATCGAAGGCATTATCTTCGGTGGCAAGTCGTGTGCGCTCCTCGTTTACCAGGAGGTCGTTGAAGAGGTCTCGTGCATAGCGGGCTTCGTCGAACTGGACACCGTTATCCAAGGAGTAGTAGAGTTTCTTACCGACTTGGCCAAGTCGGTTCTTAGAGAACTGCATGTAGCGACGTCCGGTGTTCTCTTGGCCGTCCCAGTCCAGATGCATCATTGCGGTGGTGCAGTGCTTCAGCTTATTCGAACCGACGAAGTTACCGCCTTTGGAAAGCTGCAGGATGGTGACGAAGGTGGTGTAGGTCTTGGAGTCGTTTAGACCTTTATTATGGTCGGACATCAGGTCGAGGAACCATTTTTCGGTCTTACCGCGGCTCATGTTACATTCTTCCTTTACGGTATCGTTTACCTCGGTGTAGGAGTCAGTAAGTACCAGGTCCCAACCTGACTTCAGCGTTTGTTCGATTACCGCGGCTGGGTTTTGGTCGACGTAGTCCGCAAGGAACAGGATCGGAACCTTACCCCAGTTTGGAAAGCGTTTGAGGTAGCGGGCCATGTCCACCTGGTTCATCTCCGCAGAGATGAAGAGTACCTTACGGCCAGCGGCTTGAAGATTGGCTAACAGATCTAATAAGACCGTGGTCTTACCGACTCCGGGAGCACCTGCTGCCATGATATTGGCACCGGGTAGGAATCCTCCGTCTTGTGAAACGAACTTGTCGAATATGGTACCGGTCAGTAACGGTGAGAACTGATCTGGATCGATGTCTAAATCATCCAGTTGTACCAGGTTCACCTGTACCGGTTTCTTAATAGTATTAATTGGGGTTGGGGTAGAGGAGGTACCGTTGAACTTGGCGTAATCGTTTCCATAGTCCTTACAGAAATTAAAGCGGGTACCAGTTAGGTTTGCGATACGGCCGATATTAGATTTAACGGATTCGAACTTGGGATGCTGCTGATCGACGATGAATCGAGTGCTGTAGTCTTCCACCGAGATGAGTTCGAACTGGGTGTCAGAGAGTGTCGTAATTAGATATTTCATGTGGATGTTATTAATTATATGTAAATATAAACAATTTGTTCGACGCGGTAAAATTTATTTTCTGTTTTTTACGTAGACGTCGAACACGGTTTTAAGCACAACATAGGCTAAAATTACTACGGCTGATAGAACGGTGATGGAGATGAATTCTGCGATGGTGATCATGATATTGTTTGTTTGATGATAGTTAAAATTAAACCTTTTTATTCACACGGTAAAATTTATTTTGAAATATTTTTAAATCTTTTTGGGGGCGGAGATGTTAATAACTTTATTTTACCGGGTGGAATATTTTAATTACTTTTATATTAGGCACTCTAGTTAGAGTTCGGGCTGGCCGACCGCCGAATACAACAAAGCTGGACCGAAGTCCAGCTCTGAAGGGCATGCAGGGGGTTCAGGGGGTTGTTAGTTTAAGATAACACCTAACTGAGGCATGGTATCTAAGACGTTTTCATTGAATGCGTCTGGCATGTGGTTTGAATGGTCATATTGACCATTTCCTAGGATTCGACCAGCTGCAACCATCATGTTTGCATTTTGATAATCTTTTACGTTTGAAGTGATCAAATCGGTACCGTGAGTTGCGAAGTGGGTTAGACCATTTACTACTGACCAAATCGACTGATTTGATTTAGCACCTCTCATTTGATCGATAGTCATTCCTTCTAGACCTCTTTTTGCGTATGCATTTAGATTCTCTTGGAATGGTACCCAGTGTTCTGCCTTTTCTCCGATATGAGAAGAGATCTGGTTGTATGCTTGACGCATTTCATTAAGAGATGCTCTGGTGTTTGCAGCAGATCGAACGATGTCTGCAAAACCTTGTGGAGCAAAGTTACGTTGACGTAAATCATTTAACTGTTCGAAGAACTTCTCCATTGTAGAACTATCCAAAGAGTTAAGAGTTATGGCCTCTTGAGCCACTGGGGAAGTCATACCATTTGTACACCATAGACGATTTACGTAAGGCATAACTTGGAAACCTCCATTCGGAGAGTTTCTGAATGTGATACCTCCTTTGAAAACTTCATCGCTTAAGCCAGAGACACTAAATTCAGCCTTATTATTAAAGGCGTTGATGTTTACGATACCCCCGGTTGGATCTACGGACCAACCGGTTACATCTAAACTGTTTTGATCAATGATCCTATCAACCACGTTCAAGAAACGTTCGTTAGAGATCAATTCGTTTGAAGCCTTAGTGATTCCTACGACCATCTTGGTTGCAGGATTTACGATTAAGGTAACTTCATTCAACTTACCAGAGTTAGAGGACATTGCGTCTTTAACACGGTTGATAAAGTTAGTCTTGGTTTCATTAGAGAATAGTTGTTCGAAGCTATTCGCAAACGACTGGCTCATTCCAATTAGGCGTAACAATTGTTTAAATGAGTCTTTTGTTATTTGTAAGCGGGCATCCTTAAATTCAATTGTAGTGTCATTCACTAAATTGATTTCTGAAAAAGGTATTGTTTTGCGGAGAGATTGAGCGTTAAGAGTTTCAACCTTTTTTCTTTCGATTAATCCGCTGTTAAGTGTAATGATGTTTGACATAGTGTACGTTGTTTAATTTATACGTGAATTATACGTGAATTTATTTATTTGTTTCAACTACGAGTAGTTCTCCAAGATAACTTTTTTGTAACCAAGCGAAGCAGCTATCCTGTATGCTTCGCCTGTATAGAAACTGCATTTTTCGCGACCATAAAAGAATGCATCTTTTTGGTCATCGACCCATTTTTCATATTGGCTATAGTCCATGTTAGGACCGCATAGCTCTATGAAAAAATCATATGAAGGTGTGATGTTTTCAACCTCATCTACTGAAACCGCAGGTCCGATAGGAGAAACCAATGCTGCACTTTTTTGCATATCCGCTACTGTAATTTCAGTACCATCAAAACGGGTACCAGATTCAAAAGAACCAAAATACCATTTCGGACCGGGTTGGTATTTCTTAAGGTTGGTCTTATATTGTTTTAACGCTGCTTGGTATTCGGGAGTCTTAGAGATTGTGGTTGAATTAGGCATGTTATTGTTGTTTTTAATTATATGGTAAATATAAACCTTTTCGCTGACACGGTAAAACTTTTATTGAAAAAAGTTTTGAATAACTTTAAAATAAATCTTCTATATTTGTTATATCCTTGATAGCAACCTTGTAGGAATCTCCGCTCTTCATCACTGTAGCAATAAATAGTTTCTTTTTTATTACTGTACCATAAACAGATCCTCTATTAGACCAACCTGAATAATTATCATAATATCCTCCAGGAAGATCTCCAATAAATGTTACTTTAGATCCAATTTCAATTGGAGTTTTGATTTCTGATTCTTTCGCGCTTTTAATAAGAGTTGTCATAATGTTGTTGTTTTTAATTATATAGTAAATATAAACATTTTTTCTGACACGGTAAAACTTTTATTGAAAAAAGTTTAAAAAAAGTTTAGGCTGATACTGCAACCTTAACTTCGTTAGTTGTAAAGGCTTTATCTGCCCAAGTCTTAGCTCCAGCTAATGCATAGTTGGTTTGACTGTACAGATTGGTGTTGTACCATGCTTGATTAATATCTCCAATAGTCATGGTTAAGAACATCTGTTCGTCCATCAACTTAACTTTGTTACCTGAACGAGCAAATACAGTTAACCAAACTTCAGTACCTTCAGCCTTAAATTCGATCGTCTGTAAGGAACCTTTTCTAAATGATCTAAATACGTCCATTGCTGATTTCCAACGGGGACCAGATTTCCATTTAGATTCTATACCTAGATCTCCTACTACGGTCATAAAACCAGCTTTAACTTTAACTATTGCTCTGTACTCTCCATTACGATTTTGGATAAAATCTACTTGGTTGATGTTTTCTGAGTTGAAAATTTGATTTGTCATAATGTGGATGTTTTTAATTATAATGTAATATAAACCTTTTTTCTGATACGGTAAAACTTTTATTCAACTATTTTTAAATCTTTTTTTTAAATATTTTTTTAAAACGTGACGGAGTATACCCATCCCGGTATGGTTAACCGACCCTGGAGAGGTCCTGTGCCCAGGACTTCCAGTGATTGATTTGGACATTAAGGTGGTTTGTTATTTTTCATATGTAAATATAATCAATTTACATGACATGGTAAAACTTTTATTGAATCTTTTTTAGAGCACTATACCTGCTAGCACTAGTGCAGGCTGGAGTCTACCCTCTGCGACCTGAAGTAGTCGAACCCTAGAGAGGTCCCGGGCTTAGGACTTCTGGAGATTGATTTGGCCATTACGGCGGAGAGTTATTTTTCATATGTAAATATAAACCTTTTCCACGACATAAAAAAATATTTGTTGAATCTTTTTTTATGTCGGCAGCTCAACCTTTGCCGCAGCATGTTGATCTGTGAGTCTCTTGTGGAGTTGTGCCAGGTCATTGTATCCCAGGCATTGATCTGGGACAACACTGCTGCGCACCTTCGGCGCCGATCCACCCATCACGGTGTCAATGGAGGCCAACGATCTCGCCTTCACCCGAGGGCGACCCAATACAACCAATACAATACTAAATAATCTTTTCATGGTAATATACAGTTAAAGGTTAAGGGAAGGACTACCAGACCCGATAGGTGATCAGTGACCCTATCCATACCGTACAGTATAGAGGGATAGGGTGATATGGTAGTGCGATTAATTATATGTAAATATAAACCTTTTCTCTGACACGGTAAAATTTATTTTAAGGTGGATGGGATCGTGGTGGAGGGCATGCGAGCAGCATGGAGTACTGGGGTCCGTGGGTACCCGGTTCCGTGTGACCTCGGGACGGTGGCGACGGTGGAGAGGTGGGCCGTGAAGGTTTAGGGGCCCGTAATTAGATATACTTTATTATTAATATAAGGGGAGCGGCATGCACTTTGCTA
>Ga0214235_1000575_pt1 | contig 14104 bp, 16 predicted proteins | sample TroBogypolimnion_2_FD_153073 | JGI IMG/M metagenome (GOLD analysis project Ga0214235, IMG submission 153073) | Freshwater microbial communities from Trout Bog Lake, WI - 15JUL2008 hypolimnion | ecosystem: Environmental > Aquatic > Freshwater > Lake > Hypolimnion/Profundal zone ... | reverse complement strand
CATAGCCTCTGCACAAATTAAAAGACAAGGTAGAACAACTTCATTTGTTCTTATAGAACTTCATGATGAAGGTAAACTCGTAGCCTTTGCAACAGGTACGTATGCCATTCTCAAAAATTCATAGAAACAATACCAGTTTAAGGACATTCTATAGACTCTACTCTATTGAAAAATCAGTTATAATCCGTTTTAAGATTTATATATAAAAATTTATATTAAATTAAAACTTTAACTTTTAGGTGAACAGTATGAATTTTTCCTTTTTAGAAGTCAAAGACAGTAGTATGCTCAAAGAAGTATTTGTTTTTAGATATAAAATATTATTGGAAATATATCCTGAGTATCTAAAGAGTTCAAAGTTTATAAATAATGAAGAACACGACAAATATGATCCTTACTCAATTCATTTTGTAGCTTTAGATGAAACCGATAAAATCTGTGCTACCGTAAGACTAATATACAATTCACCAATTGGATATCCGACGGAAAATAGTATGATGTTTGATAAAGATATTTTTGAAAGGGATAAACTTGCCGAGATGTCAAGAATATTTGTAGATGCCAAATATAGAAATATGCAAACAACAAAAAAAATAATACAGGAAGTTAAAAAATTTATGTATCTCAAAATGAAAAAATTAGGAATAGAGTATAGTTACGGCTCGTTGGAAGAAAGTTTTTTAAGATTGCTTAAAATTTATAAGATGAATTATAAAACGTTAACAGAGAAGCAGATGCATGGTCTTTTTGGTTTTCGCTATCCATGCATTTTATACACGAAACAATTAGGTATCGACAATCCTGAATTCATCAAATTATGTGAAGAACAGTGTGAAGCATAAAAATTGTTATATACCAAATAAATTTAGTGCTCTCTTCCTTATGTTGATTTGTTTGACAAATCTAGATGCAAAAACGGATGATATTCTCTCTTCTATCTCTAATGATATGGAACATTTTAACGAAGTTGCAACTGTTACAAAAGAAAATGAAAGTTATCAACCATATATTATCTCTGTATTTCAAGGCAAAGAGCTTGAAAAACTTGGAATATCAAATCTTAAAGAAGCATTGGAACTTGTTCCAGGTGTTGATATGGCCACAGATAATTTCAACAATCAAACACCGATCTTTAGAGGCTCAAACTCTCTCGCATATGGACAAACAAAACTTTTCATTGATGATGTACTGGTAAACAATCTCTTTTTTGATGCTTATTCTGAATATCTCGGTATGCCAGTAGAGATGATAAAGAGAATAGAAGTTGTACGTGGTCCGGGAAGTAAGACGGATGGGATAAATGCATATGCAGGTTCTATTAAAGTTATCACCTATGCTGAAGATTTTAAAGGGTTTGAATCTGATGATAAGCTAGTATTTAAATATGGTTCCTCTGATTATATGATGGGTGGATTTATTAAAACATACAAAACCGATGATCTAAAAGTTTTTATAGATTTTTTCTACCAAAAAGATGATAAAAAATTGCCTGCAGGTCCAGATGGTCTTTCTCATGGTGCATTAGGTCGAAATAATATAGGACTTTCCAGATCCGGAGATGCTCCCTTATGGCTTCAAGATTATTCGCTTGGCGTTCATATGACATATAAAGATTTTTCCCTTAAAGCACGGATACTTCAACATACTCAAGGAAGTGCTTACGGTATTAATCTTGCCTTACCGCAAGAGAGCGATAGACTAAGACTCCCAAGCTATTATTTTGAAGCCGGCTATAACAAAAAAATCAATAATTATAATTTTGATATAAAAACAGGTGTAAAATACGATACATTTGACTCTTACTCAAAATTAGCTCCCGATGATGTCAATCTCAGCGGTGTTGTTTTTGCAGATGGCATATATGGAGCGCATTTAGCCGCACAAAGAACACTCTATCAATCCTCTTATCTAAAATACAATGGAATAGACAATCATATAATTACAACAGGCTACCGTCTTACAAGAGAAGAAACGATAGATATGTCCTCAGAGCTTTCAAATCGGACAACCGGCGATGTAGCACTTGTTGATTATACTGATACTTTGCCATTTTTCGACAAAAATGCCAAACGCGACATTGGAATTTTCTCATTACAAGATGAATTTCAATTAAATGATAAACTTAGTTTTATTTATGGTTTTAATTATGAACAAGCATCATATACATCTGCCGGATTAGAACCTAGAGTATCGATGGTGTATGAATTAGATCCACAAAATATATTTAAAGCCATGTACAGCCGCGCGCATAGAGATCCATCATGGCAGGAGATGTTTACACAAAACAATCGTGCTAGAGTAGGCAATCCTGATTTACAGCCTGAAAAAGTGGATGCCTTTGAAGTTGCATATATTAAGAAATTTTCAAATGATACATATTTGCAGACTGATCTTTTCTATCTTCTTAATAAAAATCAAATATATAATTCAATAACCGATCCACAATATCAGAATATAGAAGATACAAACCTATATGGTTTGGAAGTTGAATATAAAGGGCATATATCTTCTGTTGATACATTATATTTAAACTATTCCTATGTAACCGGTTCTTCTCATATACAAGATAAAGGTACAAATAACTCTCTGCCAAATGTTTCACATCATCTAGCTAAAGGGTATTATATTTATAATATAAACGATACTTTATCACTGAGCGGTGTTGCAAAGTATGTTGGTTCAAAAGACAGAGAGCCCGGAGATACACGTGAAAAAGTGCCTGCATATTCTACACTAGATGCTTCACTCAGATACAAAAATCTAAAATACAAATACAGTGTAATGTTTAGTATTAAAGATATATTTGATGCTAGTATCGTATATCCATCTCCTCCAAATACTTATGTTCAAGATTATGCGCAAGAACGCAGAAACTTTTTGATAACTTTAACAAAGGAGTTTTAAATAAAAAAAATAATCTTTATTTATTTAACTTTTGTTACTTTAGCATTCGCTCATAATTATAATGATGTCATATTAAAAGCACAAGCTTCTATTTTTCCTAAAATTATACTTTTAGACAAGAAACTTGCAAACAAACTTATAGATGGAAAAATAATATATACTATTATCTATGACCAAAGTGATTATTATACAGCTTTAAATATAGCTACATATATAAATGCAGAGTATAACGGGCATATAGATAAGTATAATTATTCTATCAACCTTGTTGAGTTTTCAAAAGTTTCATATAATACAAAAGCAACGGCTATATATATCCTAAACATAGACAAAGGTGTTGAAAAAATAGCTGATATATCCAAACAAAAAGGGCTTATATCTTTTTCATATGATATAAACAATTTAGCAAAGGGAATTATATTTTCCTTAATAATAGAAAAGTCAACCACTCTCTATCTAAATAAAGAGAATTTATCTACTAAAAAAATCAATTTCGTTGATGAATTATTTCAAATAGTTAGATTCATAGACTATAATAATTGAGAAAACGAAGTCGTATGCTACAATACTTAGTATTTTGAAATATATCAAGGAATAAATTTTTAAATGAAAAAAGTTCAATCTCTTTCTAAAAAAATAGTACTTTCAATAGCATTAATATCAATCCTAACCATATTGGTTATGGTTAATATATTTGAAAAAATAAATAAAGAAGCTTTTTATACTGTAGAGATGGAAAAAGCAGATCTTATTGTAAATACGCTTGAACCCTTAATAGCACTTAATATTTATCTTGATATGAATGATAAAACCGATAAAACAATTTTTCAGTTTGTTCAAAATCCAAATATATTGGCTATTAAAGTTTTAAAAAATAATGTAGTGATTAATGAAATAGAATCTAAAGAGTACAAAAGCGATGTTGATAAATCATTTATTGTAAAAAAAACTATTTTTCAACCTAATTCCGAGAAAGAGGTTGGCACTTTAATCCTTGTTTATTCAACTAAAAATTATGAAAAACTGATAAATAAATACAATAAAATACTAGTCGAAAGTTTTTTCGTCTTTAGTATATTCTTTTTACTATTTAGTCTTTATGTAAAGAAACTTTTATCTCCTCTTAGAAAAATTGCCGAGTCATTAAAAAATTATTCTCCAAACCAAAAAATTGATATACCTTTAATCGCGCAAAACAATGAAATTGGATTAATTTCAAATTCTCTCATTGATATGCAAAAAAATATATTAGAATACTCACAAAAACAGGAAGATATTAATAATTATCTTGAAGATAAAGTAAATGAAAAGACATTAGAGTTACGTCAACAACTTTATACAAATAGTTTAACAGGAATCCCAAATAGACTAAGTTTATTAAATAGTCTCAAAAATTCTAATGAAGTGGCGCTTCTTATTATTAATATTGATGATTTTAAAGAGATAAACGATTTTTTTGGACACCTGGCGGGAGATTATATTTTGATATCGTTGTCACATGTGTTAAATAAGACCTTTGAAAAACAAGCAGGTGTTACATTTATACATTTATCAGGTGATGAATTTGCTATACTTTTTATTAAAAAACCCTCAATCGATGAGTTTATGCATATTGCTCAAAAATTAGTTTATGATGTCGATAAAATGATTTTTTCCTATGAAAGCAATGAAATATCTATAAGAATTACCATCGGAGGTGTCTTCCAGAGAAAAAAAGCTTTAGAAAAGGCTGATATTGCTCTAAAATTAGCTAAACAACAAAAAAAATCTTTTCTGCTTTATGATGAAAAATTAAATATAGAAAAGCAATATAAAAATAATATAGAATGGGTGAAAAAACTTAAAAATGCAATTGATAATGATAGAATAATTCCATATTTTCAGCCTATCTTTGACAATCTATCAAATAAGATTGTAAGTGTTGAATGTCTAGTCCGATTAATTGACGACAGCAATAATATTATTAGCCCTTATCAATTTTTAACAATTGCAAAAAAAAGCAAGTTATATAAAAATATTACAAAAACAATGATTCAAAAAAGTTGTCAATACTTTGAACACATAAATTGTGATTTTTCAGTTAATTTGTCAGTTGATGATATTATGGATGAAAAGATAATCGATTATCTTAAAGAAAATATTGAAAAATATAATGTTAGCAAGAAGATAGTCTTTGAAATTCTGGAAACTGAGGGTATAGAAAACTATCAGGAAGTATTGTCTTTTATACATGAGATGAAAGCCATAGGCTGTAGGATTGCTATAGATGATTTTGGTTCCGGATATTCAAATTTCGAATATCTTCTTCAACTCAATATTGATTATATAAAAATAGATGGTTCATTAATAAAAAATATCGATACAGATAAAAATGCACAAATTATTGTTGAGACTATTGTAGACTTTGCTAAAAAATTAAAAGTACAGACAGTAGCCGAATTTGTCCATAATGAAGCCGTATATCTAAAAGTGAAAGAACTGGGTGTAGATCGCACACAAGGATATTATTTTGCAGAACCGCAAGTAAAATTTTCTTTGTAATTGTTAGATTGAGTATCAAAATGCTAAACTTGAAAAATTTTACAAAAAGGAGTCACCATGCGTTTTTTAGTTTTAGTGTTGTTTCTTTTAAACATTTCTTATGCAGGTAATTTTACTCTTATGAGCGATATCGGCGGCCAGTTGACCACGAAGCAGGTGCTCAATGGTTTTGGATGCAGAGGAGAGAATATGTCTCCTGCTCTTTCTTGGAAAGATGCTCCAAAGGGTACGAAAAGCTTTGCGATAACTATCTATGATCCTGATGCGCCGACTGGAAGCGGATGGTGGCACTGGATCGTATATAATATCCCTTCAACTTCGACAAATATTTCAAACAATGCAAGTGCAAAAGGGTTACTTCCAAAAGGGTCTCTCGAGAGTATGACTAGCTACGGTGTAGGCGGTTTTGGTGGTGCTTGTCCACCTAAGGGCGAGAGAGCACATAGATATATCATCACTGTGTTTGCTTTAAATGTGGATAAGCTCGATCTTGGAAAAACTCCAAGTCCGGAACTAGTGGGTTATAACCTAAACGCTCATGCTATCGAAAAAAGCTCTATCATCTCTTACTATGGTCGAGAGTAAACCTTACAATTTGATAGGGATGTAGTAACTCAAATCAAACTCTTCATCATCAGATAAAAAGTGATTTTTATGGTAGATGGCGTAAGAGGGGTTTGTCGTTGTTTCATATCCGCTGCTCACTAGCCAGTTGAAATAAACCCAGCTCATAAACTTCAAAACATCCCCATATTTACCGCAAAAATCAAACTTCGCATATACACCTTTTGGAATCATGAGCGTTGGAAGTGAACTGTTTTTGAGCTCTTTTTCTAGGACTACGCAGGCGATATATTGGCATTCATCGAGCGGAATGATGGTTGGGTTGTCATGATGCAGACCTATCTGCGTAAACTCTGAGATATCGTTGCACAGCGTCCAAGTCTGAAGCTTTTGCCATGTCTCTTTGATGCTTTTGTCGTAGCCTTTGTGCCGTATATAGTAGCAGTTCATCTGCGGCATCTTAACGATTTTTGGTTTTAGAGATGAAAAATCGGCAGTGGAGTTAGAAGCGCTTTGAGACTTTGTCAAAATAGTCTCCACATAACTATTAAAACCGCCATTTTTCCACTCTTTTGGCGTCATAAGAAACTTCTCTTTAAACACTTTTGAAAATGCGGTCTGAGAGCTGTAGCCGCACATATTTGCTATTTGCGTTATGGTTGAGTTCTTATTTGTTAAAAGAAGACTTGCCGCTTTTTGCAGTCGTATGGATTTGATGCTCTCATACACATTTTTACCAAACTCGTTTTTGAAGACACGATGGAGATGAAATTTGCTCACACCGAGGTTTGTACTAAGCTCGCTCAGAGTTATATCAGTGTCGATGTACTTGTAAATGTAGTAGATGATATCGTTAGCGATCTTTGTATGTTTTTGTATTGTGTCTTTTTTCATTCAGATATTATAGCAATAGTTCAATGATATTTTGAGCAATATCAGATACTATTACTAACAATAATTATGCAGAATAAAATCCAATCTTCCTATAAAATTTCGCAAAACAAAGGAAAGAAGATGAAACGATCATTTATAAGAGAGATACTTGAATCCATCGACGGCGAGACCATCTCATTTGCAGGTGGACTGCCTGATGAGAATCTGTTTCCGATAGAAGATTTAAAAGAGGCTTCCGCAAAGGCGTTTGAAAACCCTAAAAACCTGCAGTACACAATCAGCAACGGCGTAACATCGCTTCGAGAAAAGATAGCCGACTTTTATAATAAAGAGGGATTTGCGACAAAAGCTTCAAATATCCTCATAACAACAGGAAGCCAGCAAGGACTTTACATCATAGCAAAGTATTTTGAGAGAAAACCTATCGTCATAGAAGAGCCCTCATATCTGGGTGCTGTAAACATCTTCAAGATGAACTCTTTGGATATGAACTCTGTAAAACTTGACAATGACGGTATCGATGTAGAGATGTTTTGTGATGCATACAAAAGCGCAAAACTGGCGTATCTCATCCCAGACTTTCAAAACCCAAAAGGCTCGCAATACAGCGAAGAAAAAAGAGAACAGATAGCAGAGTGTGTCATGCAAAACGGCGGTTATATCTTAGAAGATGCACCCTACAGCGAGCTTTATTTTGAGAAAAAGATACGAACTATCAGCTCACGCATCCCAGATAATAGTTTTCATCTGGGCTCATTTTCAAAGACGCTTTCACCAAGCCTTAGAATAGGGTGGATAAGAGCGAATGATGAGATCATAAGAGCGCTTACGATGATAAAAGAGACCATAGATCTACACAGTTGCGGCATCTCTCAGTATATCTTGGATAACTATCTCGAAGACAGTTTACGTTATGAAAAGCATCTTGATAATCTTCGCTATACTTATAAAACAAAAATGGAGACTTTCACAGATGCTCTGAAAGAGGAGTTGCCTGAGTTTTCTTTTGAAAAGCCAAAGGGCGGGATGTTTGTGTTTGGCTCACTAGAGGGGTTTGACACCTTTAAACTGGTCTATGAGTGTATGAAACACAAAGTCGTTTATGTACCGGCAAATCAGTTTTATCTGGATGGGCGCATCAGTGATGAGATACGTTTTAACTACACCTACACGACAAAAGAGCAGGTGAGTGAAGGGCTTAAACGCATGGCCCAAGTGTGCAGGAATCAGCAAAATAAATAGTTTTACTTAAGAGAAAGGCTAAAAGATGGATAAGTTCTTAGAAGCGGCGATAAAGGAAGCAAAACTGGGGCTAAGTGAGGGCGGAATTCCCATCGGTTCTGTCTTGGTCATAGACGGCGAGATAGTCGGGCGCGGACACAACAGACGCGTTCAAAATTCAAGCTCGATCCTGCATGCGGAGATGGACTGTCTTGAAAATGCAGGAAGACTCAAAGCAGAAGATTATGCAAAAGCCACACTTTACTCGACGCTCTCTCCATGTGATATGTGCAGCGGTGCCGTGCTTTTGTATGGCATAAAAAAAGTTATCGTCGGAGAAAATAAAACATTTCAGGGGCCCGAAGAGTATGTCCACTCTCGCGGTGTCGAAGTAACTGTTGTAGATGATAAAGAGTGTTGTGAGATTATGAGCTCTTTTATAAAAGCATCGCCCGAACTTTGGGATGAGGACATCGGCAAATAAGATCAACATCCTAAAGATATTTCTCTTACATGCAAGCCGATTCTCATCATAAAAATCATTGCTAAAATTATGAATTGCCTAAGGATCAGCCTCCTTTATCGTTAAGCGATAAATTAAGTTTCACCATTTTTAAAAACCGTATATTCTGATCAATCTTTGGACTGTGGGTACTAGCAACATTAACTTGAATCAAACCATTGTTCATGACATATCCTTAGTCTAGAAGTATCGTAACAAAGAAAAGATGTGGATCAAAAGATAAGTAGCAAAAAGTGTTCACAAAAAAGTCGAAAGTATTGTCTTTTGAACAGACAGCATTAAACATTAGTATTAAGTTTCAGTTTATTATAATGGAATAGGTAATTAGTATTTTCAGGCTGGAGCTTGGAAATTAGAAAAAGTTTTGCAGCCAAATTGTATGGACTTAAAATTCAGATAGCCGGTTTTTTGGAGAGAGTAATTATGTATGAATTTAAAGAAGAGTGGTTAGACGGTATTAATCAAGGATTTAGTAAAAATGATATTCCTCATAAGCAACGCCCTTGGTTGGCCTGTTGTGAATGGTCAAAATACACAGGAATTTCAATCCCAATGAATGGCGAAATTGCAAAGAGAATTTTTGCGTGGTTTGATAAAAACACAAAAGTTGGTTCACAAATGATTGGATCGATGTACACAGGAGGTTTTTATTATGATGCTTGTTTTTGGCCTATATATATTCCAATTATCTATGGTACCGTAAAAATCAACCCACGTGACTCCTTTAAAACAATGCCAGAAACCATATTAGCTCGACTATGGTGTGATCGGGAGAAACTTCATGAATATATTGCTGTTTGGTCTGATTGTTGTGATTATGCATTTGGTCTTGATGAAATACTAAAAAGCAGCACTCTAGTTGAATTCGCTCAAAATCTTCTTAAAAGTGGAAATCAGCAACTTAATGCCACTATTTCGCTTCTACTGGAACAAACACCTAATCCAAAAGCAATGGAAACTGCAAGAATGTCGACTGAAATGTTTTTAAAAGCTTATCTTGTAACAAATGTTGGATTGACTGAAAATGATGCTAAAGATAAGTTTGGACATAATCTTGAAAAGACACTGAAGGCGTGTCTCACGGTTGATCCAAAATCTGAGTTACATATAGTTGAACATAATCTCCAAGTCTTTCCAAATATTGGAGATCGATATAAAGGAACTGATAAATCTCCTAAAGAACTTTGGATTGCTTATGGCATTGCACAATCTGTAGGAACAACAGTGGTTAGGTCTGTTTCAGGACGCGACGTGCGAAAGACAATAAAAGTAGATTAAATATGATTGACACAACAAGTCACTGGAAAACTGTGGGAAAATATTAGGGTGTTCCTACAGTTTTTTCTAGACTATTAAGGAAATCATAAAATGAAAGATTATCCAGAAACAGTCCTTACATCTAAGAGATAAAGTGAGCTGAACTCTATAAACTCACTTAGACGCGATTCTCATCGCTAATTTTCTCACTGGCGGTAAGATGAGTGTCAGTGTGGGAAATGCGACGATAAATGCCGCGCCCCAAGCATGCAGCCAAATATTTATAAAACCTGCAGGAAATCCCAAGTTTATTGCAGAAATTGCAAAAGACATGATAAATGTCATAACGGTTGCTACTAAAAATGTTTGTACGATATGTAGATATTTTGCAGAGATCATAATCTACCTCCTTTTTCTAATCCAAAGTGTTTTTGCGCCGCAGTAGCATACTCAACTTCACTGATTGTTGTGATGCCTTTATCGATGATTTTGAGACTATTGTCTACGAGTATTTTTCTCCCCTTCGGCGTTTGCATGACAGCTAATTTTTTCTGAGTGAAGATAGTGTCAGGGTGGGTCGCATTAAAATAGTTCGCCAGACTAAACTCTATCCACTCTTGTGGTGAAAGAGCAAAACCATATTGCGGCATCCACTCATCATTGACAAGTGAACTTAAAACAAACTCTCCATCTTTTAGTTCAAGGCAAAATTGGTCGCCATTTTGTTCAGACGTAATGTTTTCAACGACTTTAAGCGGTTCACGCAGACCATAGCCTCCAAATCCAGTGTCACACAGATAGCTTTTTCCATCAAGGATGACAACTACAATCATGTGCGTTTTTGGTCGACGAGAGGGATAAAACATCGGACGCGCTCCTGTAAAATACCACTCAAAACCGATAGCGCTCAGCGCCATAGCAAACAAACCGTTCACTTCGTAGCAGTATCCACCTCGCTTATCAGTAACAATTTTCGAGTAAATATCTTCAAGAACAAGAGAGGGAGTCCGACCTGCTTGAACCTCTGTATTTTCAAAAGGAACGCTTTGGAGTTGATGGCTCATTAGAGCATTTAAGGTTTGTAAGTCAGCCTGAACATCGCCTTTATAGTTGATGCGATCGAGATAATCTTTGAGTGAAAAGTTGGAAGCTGTCATTGTTTGTCCTTGTTTATTGATTCGTATGCTATAAGTATTTTTTTGCGTTCTACGCCCCATCTGTACCCGCTATCGCTCCGCTTTTTGCGATGACTCTATGGCAGGGGATGAGATAGCCAATGTGGTTTTTGCCTATGGCACTTGCCACAGCCCTTCACATAAATTTCTAAAAGTATAACCCAAAGACAAACGTGACACAATCCAAAAATTGCTAAGTTTTCATACTAGATAGTTAGTACCGACCACTCATCATTTTTAAGCGCTTCTGTCAAAAGCTCTCCCGTGTGGTTACATAATATTCCGATGGCTTCTAATGACTCAACCGCTTCATACTCCTGTGCACAGACGATGCAAGAGCTAAACTCCACGCCATCTTTTTGTATAACTTGGACTTTCTCGCGAATGCTCTGATTGTCCCGTACTTGCGTTATGGAAGCACCCCAAAACATCACATGCACTTTTTCCCAATAGCCTCTTGGCAGCGACACTCCGCCGTAAAGCAGAGAGAATTTCATAATGCTCTCGGCATTGTCAGTGCTGATGACGATAAGCAATTTCGTTTTCATAATCAATCCTTTTGATCTTTTAGGTTTTCAAACCCTTGAGCTGTCATGGTCGGTGTAAACTCTTGGATCTCGTAAGCGGCAAGATTGTTGATCTTAAACGGGTCTTTTTCCAAAACAGCTTGAAGTTTTTGAAGTGAATCCACTTGAGAAAAGATGATGCCTCCCGTGCGCGGTACTTTCCGCCCAGAAGCGATGAAGTTTCCAAAAGCATACTGCTCTTCGAGATAGCTTACATGTAAGGCTAAAAACTTGTCAACTTCTTCCAACGGTACAAGGTATGTAAGTGAGACTATAAACATTCAAATCCCTCATAAAAAGTTTATACTCAACATGATAGTGAATAAACACAATTTTCACAATCTAGTAATTGTTATTTTTATCTTTTTTGATTTTTAGTACCTTCAGTAATCTATTTTCATGATAGTAAAAAAGCTACTTTGTGTACTCATCCGTTATTCTCGATCTTAAAGGTGTTAAAGATGATGTCCGTTGCTAGCATCCGTGTTGCGTGATTGACTGCTTCGAGAATATCGCTGTCACTCCAGTTCATTTCGCGTAAAGTATTTAGATCATCTGCATTTACGCCATGTGCATTTCTTACCGCTTTTATTGCCAAACGCAGCATCGCGATCTCGCGCTCAGAAAGATTTGCCTCATCAATATTTTTACGCATCGCTGCGACTTGCTCAAACGTCCAGTCTGCCATATTTATGAGCATCGCCGTGTTATAGTCTATACAAAATTGACACTCTTCACCGCTAGAAATCATGATACGTATAGAGGCAAGCAAAGGCATAGAAAGTGTCGGATGATTCATATAAAACTTTATAAAATCCATCTGCTGACGAAGCAGTTCAGGACTTACACTAAAGAGTTTTGCATTGTTCCCTACAGTTCCTCTCATTGACTCGATAATATCGTAGAGTTTTGCTAACTCACCTGTCGCTTCTTGGGGTTCTATGGTTTGAATGAGTGGCATGTTCTATCCTTATTTTGCCTTATTGACTATTTGGTCAAGTAGCATTGTAGTACTATTTGACTAATTAGTCAAGAGGATGTGTTATAATCTTCTCATGAAAGAAACTACAAGACAAAAACTTATCGACGCAACTTATGAAGAGGTCTATTCAAATGGCTATCAAGGTGCCGCACTCACCGACATCTTAAACAAAGCAGGAGTACATAAAGGTTCCATGTACCATTACTTCGGCAGTAAAAAAGAGATGGCACTCGTAGCTATAAAAGAGAAGATATCGAAACGATTTTTTGAAAGATATGGAAGGATCCTCGAACTAAAATGCGGTTACCTCGAAGCATTTTTTAGTAGCATAAGAGATACAAAACAGAGAGATTTTCAAAGAGGATGCCCAGTCGCAAATATCGTGCAAGAGATGAGTAATCTCGATGAAGATTTTAATATAACAATGAAAGCCATCTACGAAGAGTTTAGAAAGTTCGTCAAAGATATACTAGACAAAGCTATAGAAGTAGGGGAGATGAAAGAGTGTGACACGAAAAAACTGGCTCTTTTTATCACGTCAAGCCTAGAAGGTGCCATCCTTTCAGCCAAAGCAAGCGGTCAGGTTCAAGATTATGTGGACTCTATTGAGATGCTTATAGAATATATCGAGATAAAGAGGTCTTAGTATGAATCCATCCAAAGTAGTGCGAGAAAAAGTCCAAAAACTGACAGACCTGCCAAACATCGGAGTATCTATGGCAAAAGATCTGCGTTTCATCGGCATAAACACTCCCGATGACCTTCAAGGCAAAGACCCGTTTGAACTTTATAAAAACCTCTGTGTGAAAACCGGTACGCGTCAAGACCCGTGCGTTCTCGATACTTTTATGTCCATCACCGACTTTATGAACGGCGGCGAGCCGAAAGCATGGTGGGAGTACACACAAAAAAGGAAAAAAGAATCATATGGACTATAAAGAATTAGACAGCTATCTGCTCTCAAAAAAAGGAGCGGCATTTGACTACCCATTTGACAAGACTACACGGGTCTACCGCGTTGCAAACAAGATATTTGCACTGTTTGTAGATGAAGAACCACTCCGCATAAACCTCAAATGCGATCCTCTTTACGCCCTCGAACTCCGCTCTTTACATGAGTCCGTAAAAGGTGGCTACCACATGAACAAAAAACACTGGAACACCGTCACCCTTGGCGGTGATGTGGACGACACACTGCTAAAAGAACTTATAGACCACTCTTATGAACTTGTGTATGGTAAACTTAGTAGGAAGCAAAGAGAGTTATTAACTCAACTTTCGCACCTAAATCCAAGCAATTCTTGAGTCGTACTGCGTAGCGTGGCTACTATGGTCATGAAATCTTCATTTCTATTTACAATCGTTTCAATTTTAGCTATTTTGTCCATAATTTCAATAAAAGCTTGCATCGCAATAGAAAGAGTGTACAGTTCACACTCTAGGTCTTTAAACAATCCACCGATGGTTTTTGGTTCAT
>Ga0214235_1000572_pt1 | contig 14133 bp, 17 predicted proteins | sample TroBogypolimnion_2_FD_153073 | JGI IMG/M metagenome (GOLD analysis project Ga0214235, IMG submission 153073) | Freshwater microbial communities from Trout Bog Lake, WI - 15JUL2008 hypolimnion | ecosystem: Environmental > Aquatic > Freshwater > Lake > Hypolimnion/Profundal zone ... | reverse complement strand
AGCAACTTTCAAACAAGACAAAGGTAGCCACTTATTGCTTTTGTCATTGTTGCGTTTTAAGCCGCACATAAAAGGAGACAGCGAAACCGCCCTTACCAATTTGGTTGTGCTTATAGTGGTGTAGTAAAGAACTCGACAAAAGAACTTTTCTATTACTGAGCCTGTTGCTTAAGGCTCAGTGTAGGTTGAATCTGACAAAAGTTCATTAAGTAATATCTCAACTTAATAATTTCTTAGCATAGTAAGAGAAGAAGGAATGTGATGAGCGACAAGCGAAATCACATGCGAGCTTATGCTCGCATCCAAACCCTTCGAATAAGCACTGATCTCATAATGTCGCTAGCTTGGGTAGCTGATCCGAAATTTAATACGCTTGTAGGTCGTTTTAAACAGTCATCAAAATATCGTGGCGAAAATGCCACGATAAATATAAGAGAACAGCACTACTCTTATATTTTTAGCTAACTCATTGATAAAAAAGCGGTTCTTTTTCAGCCATTTTCGGTTGCTCAAACCGAATCTAAGAAAACATACTGTAGCTCTGTATTTAATACATTTCAGGGAGATACATATGTCACAAGCTAGAGTTTTAAACCCACAGGAACTACGCAGAGTTTTAGATCACGTTGCTACACGCAGGCATTCAGCACGTAACCGCGCTATGTTACTACTAACGCACTACGCGGGTATGCGAGTAGCTGAAGTAGCCGCGCTACGCATAAACGACGTTTTAAACGGCGACAGCACTATTAGGGGTGAAATCCGCTTAATGCCCGATCAAACCAAGGGCAAACATGCCCGTACTGTTTACTTAAATGAGCGCATGCAAAAGGAGCTGGCGCAGTACATCAAAGCAATCAAAATCAAAGATGTAACTAAACCCTTGTTTTACACACAGAAGCAAGACGGCTTTAGTGCTAACTCTTTAACCCAGTACTTCTTTTATCTATATCGCAATGTAGGCCTGATGGAATGTAGTTCGCACTCAGGAAGAAGAGGATTTTTAACTGGACTTGCTAATAAAGGCACAGCGATTCACATATTAAAGAGCTTAGCTGGGCACCGCAACATTAGCACCACTGCAACTTATCTCTACAGCAGTCCAGATCAACTCAAAGCCGCAGTTGAATTGATCTAACTACTTGGAGAAGTCGCTAAACACTTCTCCAGTGTATTTGTCGTGCACTCTGGTTTTCTTGAGATTGACTGTAAAAGCCAATCCTCTTGTAGCAAGTCTATGTCTAAACCATTTACACAGCACCTCGACTCTTGTTGATCTATTCTTGCCATCAAGAATGAGTGCCCGATCACCCAGCAAGAAGGTACCACTGAATGTAGACCCTCTGTACTTGGCATCTACAACTTTCTATGACACGAGCATTCTTTACCTTTACAGGCTTTATAGGCTTAGCTAACTTTGTTGCATTGGGACAGTCATTTTGCTGTTCCCATACAGGCGCTTTGTTATAGAAATCCATATAACCCTCATATTTGCTAATAAGTTGTTATTAGGATATCAAACTGTCCGTTAAAAGGACATTTACTATGCAGGGAATTTACCCAAAACCACACTCTGAATTATTAGCTCAGCACTACTTAGATATCTTTTGACGCTGGAGCCCATGGTGTTCCTTCTTGCGGCATTCATAGCTGGAAAGAGTTTTGGAGAAGTCATTGCTTTGGGAATTAAAGTTAAGTTCTCGCCTATCTTCCAATTGGGTACTTTTGGCTTCTGGCCTTTGTACTTCATATATTCGTCATATACATCCAAGGTTTTCTCTAAATTTTGTACTGTGTAATTTCTAGCTAATTGATACTTGGCATTACTTTTGGTTGATCCCTTAGTTGGTCTACCACGTCCTGCCGTATGGCGCTCTTTTAATAGTTGTGCAAAACGACTTTGTAAATACCTTTTACTAGACGTTAGCGGTACAGCAAGAATCATCACCTCATCTTTACTCCAACCATCTTCCCACTGGGACTTGTCTTCCAGCTCAGATAATTTCATTGCGCCATAGTTTTCAGCAAACAGATTAGGACCGCGCTCGTCTTTAGTCCACCACTTGTGAAAGTCATCATCTCTCACGTCACCAAAGTCTTTATATAACGCGGCATGCTTTCCTTTGCCGCCACGCTCACAACAATCTAAATATTCTTGATTGCGCCGTAAGAACTGCCACCACCAATAGTACGGACTGCGCTTTTGATAACCGATCGGCAATCTTTTGTTTTTTGTCCCAAAAATAGGATATGGAGCGAGGAATCTTCTTGGCATTTTCTTGGCATGTAAATTGCACGAATTTCTAATCGTATCAGAAATATATTCATTCTGCGCTCTAATTTAATTATGGCCAAGCGGTTAAATTTCTTAACAAGCAGTCATATTTCTTAATATAGAAAGAGAGTCAAAAATGGAAACATTATTAAACGCAGTAGATACAACCCCTGTAACAACAAACGTCCTTTTAAAGGACACAACCCAAGTAGCCAACGTTACTGTTGGTACCACCGTTGCCCTGACTAATATGGAAGCAAATCGTATTAACTGGGAACAAGGCGCCTACAGAACAAGTAATCAAGCCTTATATGCAGTATTGGGTGATTGTTTGGCTTTTTGTGGCGAATTAACCATTACAGAAGCCAAACAGCGTAGCGCATCTTTAGAGTCTTTCTATAAGGATCGTGGTTATACATATAAAAAAGCTCTGCCTTTAGCAACACGTGTAGTGCGAGCAGTGTTTGGATCAAGAGATCGCCGCCGTATTAGCACCTACTCTTTGGTCATTCGTCAGGCAATGAAAGAGAACGTCTCGGTCACTCGTTTTTCAGAGTGGGTGGAAGAGCGTGGCGGCGTTCAAGAGATCAGTCTTGGCAAGAGCGCTACTTATATCAAGCCAGCAGACAAAGCTGAGATTGCCAAAAACAATCTAAAAGGCAAAAGTCCTATTGGCTTTGCAAGGTCTGAATTGCTCGCACATGTCGCTGATGCCCAGTACCTAGGCGATATGTGTGTACTTTTAGCTGAGCAACAAGCTGATGGCAGTTTTGGTGTCTATGCAGTCCTGCGTCAAGACGGATTGGTTAACTCTGCCTTTACATCTTTGTATGCACTTGGCAAAGAGATTGAAGATAAAGCTAAAGCAGAGCTCAAGGCCGCCAATGATCCTGATGGTGCAGTAGCTAAATCTGCTTAATTAATCAAGGGGAATGTTATGAGCGTTCCCCATTCATATTTGAAAGGAATACAAATGTTAACGAAAGGAAATAATCATGAGCCTAAGACGATTGATGACATCATCTTTGGAAACGCTGAATCTAAATTACGGATTGAAGATCTTGTCTCGGGTGCCGAAGCATTACCTTACTGCGGCAAATCAGCCATTCTTTTATATGGAGTCTTTGGAACAGGCAAAACCACACTCGCAAAGATGCTACCTAACCACATTGAATACGGCAAAACTAAAGAAGAAATAATTTGGGATCCCGTATTCATTGGCTGTCAGCAAGGATTTAATGGGCCACAGCTAATGACCAAAATCGATACGATCTTAGCGACGATATCACTCAATGTTAGTGGACTGCATTACATCATCCTAGATGAAGTAGATAACTTAACTAAGTTAGCGCAACAGAGTTTGAAAACAGCATTGAATACGACATTAGGCGTATTCATACTGACCACAAATAATGTCTCGCAACTGGATAAGGGATTACTAGATCGTTGCGTCTTGGTTGAGATGAATGCGGCAAATCCAAATGCTTATTTGGACATTGCTAAGTCTATAGCTGATGAGGCTGGGGTTACTTTATCTAATGAGGAGCTACTGCCTACGATTCAAGCCGCAAATGGATCGTTTAGAAACTTGTTTCATAACGTAGGGCGCTTGGCTAGACGCAAAGGTCAACAGCCACCCCCTAATGTTATTTACTAAGCCAACCTATCCGCCGCCATCGTTGCCGTCAACTTGCTGTAATGACGATCAATCATGGCGGCACTATTTCCCATCTGCTTTGATAGTGTGTGAATGTCTGTCTTGTTCTCTAGTAGCTCTAAGGTGGCGTAGGTATGTCTAAGCGAATAAAGTGTCCGCATCTGCCCGTCGTGACTTAACCCTAAACTACTATCTCGCATCAATCGCTTGAACGCTCCATCAATCCTCGCAGGTTGATGACCATCAGCAAATACGAAAATACGCTGTGGTGCACGTGTTTCAAATAGCCGATCAAAGGGAATGTCGTAGACAGCTCGTTGCCTACTGTGTAATCGCTTGAGAACATCTACGGCTTTATGTTTGGCAATGAGCCAGCGTCCACCTGTCTTGCCATCTACCCATATACGTAGGTACTTCTTATCACCTTGCGTATGCCACTCAATGTTGTTCCAACAGACGCCTAAAGCCTCTGTGCCATGGCGCATGCCTGTGTATAAAAGCATTTCTACATAGTCGCGAAGTAGGGGGCGAGTCTCTTGTTCAATAGCCAATCGGCCTTGTTTGATCCACGGCTCCATGAACTCCAACAAGCGATCAATCTCTTCACGTGTGAACGCAGGGCGAGTTTTACCTTTCTGTCCACGACTGGTCAATTTTGGAATAGCGACTCGCTCACTAATCCAACCCTTACTAATAGCCACGAGCTGTAACTTAGTCCAAGCACTGGCGAAGTTATTCAAGGTGCTGGCTCTGGGCAACTTGTTCATTTGTCTGTTACGCCAAACTTCAAACTCATGAACGTCTGTATAGGTTATTTCTTCCAGTCGCTTGTCACCAAAGTAGGGTAGAAAGTATTTCTCAATACAGGTGATGTAGCTACCGTACACACTCTTGCCTATACCAATATCCAAGTCCTGCCGCATGGAGTAGAGCGTGGCGTGTGCAATTTCTGCAAACGTAGGCGACTTTTGTGCAAGCCCCAGTCTTTGGCGAAATCTGGTTTCATCGTAAAGATCGCAGGCCATTCTGACTGCGTGTTCGATACTGGCTTGGCGAGTGGTCTGACGATGCCATGAGCCATCTTGCAATCTAAAGCGGCAATGCCATAGAGGGCTTCCGGGTCTGCGGTGGATGACTACTTCGCCATCACGCAGATAAAGCTCTGTAGGCTCAGCGTATTTGAGCTGACTTAAGGCTGTGGGCGGGGATTCAGGCTGGGGTGGAGAGATTACTTCTAGATGGCTTTCAGGTACTTTGATTACCTTAGTCACTTTGTAGGCAGAGTGCTGTTTTCATACAGCTATTTTATTTTCAGAGTTTTAGTTGGACAACCTGAACAAGAAACGTCCTTTAAAAGGACATTAAATTCTTTCGGCTATCTGCTGTCTATAAGTTTCTTTGCTTGTGTAATTCGCGTAATGAGGCACTTTCAAAATCTTATATTGATCCTTAAAGTTTCTTAGAAGTATTGAGTGAGCATCATTTCCAAAGGCGATGATTGTAGGATTAATACAGCCTAGATCATCCAGCTCTTCTTGAAATATCTTCACATTACTCTTCTCGAATTCTTTATTCGAGCGAAGATAACTCATCATCTTTCCAGACTCTTTCTCATTAAAGTCTTTAATAATGTCAGTCATATAACCACCCCATAAGGGAGTGTCTTTTAAGGCATATCTAATCTTGTAATCAGTTGCCTCAGATCTAGCATCATGAAAATTAGCCAAGGGGAATTTAATATCGCCACGAGAAATATTCAATCCAACCAAAACTACTTCGGAATTTAGCTGGGTCAAAAAATCATCTCCGCTAAAAATAGATAAATCCCCAACATTACTTTTGGGTGTATCGCCTGCGTTAGCCCAAATAGCCCAGCTGGTCCAATGCCCATACTTCTCTTTTATAAATTCAAATTTATCTTTAGTAACCATGACTTAGAGTATGTCCTCAATATAAGTATTACCTGACATGCCCTTATGCCACCTAAATCTGTAATTTGTTTTATTTTTGACGGCATGCTCAAGAACTGCTTCATATGGCACTTTGATTATTTTGATTACATCTAGATCTTTACTAAAAAAGACTGCAATTAGGTAATCAAATTTGTGATCAAGGCTTGTGAAATCAAATGAGGTCTGCTGATCTGTTGCATAAACCATTCGGGACTTGACTTGATAGGTTTTACCATCAGAATCCACTGCATCGTAGCCTTTTTGAATTGTGCTTTCTGACAAGGTTAAATTTAATTTTTTGGCAACAATCCACTCAGCATAATCACCCTGTAGATTACGATCCGTCCTAAGGATTCCAGCTTCCTTTAAGGCATCCCTAGATTTAATGTAATTTGTGATTAATTCCTGAATTTCCAAATCTATACCTACACTTCCTATTGTTAGTCTGATGTGCAATCGCCCTTTTAAAGGACATTATTTTTTATCCTCGTAATGTCCTTTATTTGGGATAACGTGACGAACGCCACCTTTCGGGCTTTCAACATCACCTTTTCGCCTTGGAATCAAGTGAACATGACAATGCCAGACTGACTGGCCAGCTGTTTCACCACAATTCATTCCAATGTTGTAGCCATCAATTCTTTTATCTATTCCATCAAGATAAGTCTTCTGAGAATGTATCAATTGATTAATAGCATTCACCTCAGCCTGAGTCAGCCCAAAGTAATCCATTACGTGTCGTTTTGGTATGAATAATGAATGATGCTCAGTTACAGCAAACCCATCACGTATTGCATATGCCAAAGTATTTTCTTCAACGATTCGCGCTCTATCAGAGCTTTGTAATTTACAGAATAAGCAATCTTCCTCGCGATGGGCATATAACTTCTCCAACTCATTAAAGTTAGTTTTATCTCTATTGCCTTTATTTGTATTGCATTCCCAGCATAAGGCTTGATAGTTAGAAATATCATTCTTTCCTCCCAAACTTCTAGGAACAATATGGTCCACATCAATAGGCTTGTCATCAACTGATACGCCACATGACTCACACCTTCTTCCAGCTCTTAGCAAGACCTGATAACGTACAGAGCCACTTATAGCTTCTCTATCTGTAGCCCTATGCTCCCAAATCTTGTCGCCTCTTTTATCCTCATACTGAATCAGCTTGTCGCGACAAAGATTGATTAGCTCCTCTGTCTGCTCTTTAGTAAGCTCATCAAAGCCAATTAGAGAATGCTTATTTTTATCTTTAGCAGTAATGCCATTCTTATTTAGAACCTTACCAACCATGTTTTTGACTTTATCTATGTAGTAGTCAAGCTGGGTTGGATCTCTATTAAGAATTACTGTTGCAATCTCTTCTTCTGTAGCTATTCCATTATTTTTCAATAACTCAATCAGCATCACGGGCTGATAGACATGAGACATACTCATATCCTCAGTTATATATTTTTTAATCTCTTCGAACTTCATGCTAACTTACAGCCACATCTTTGAATGGCGCCAAACAGGCAAGCATTTGATCATTAATTTCCTGCGGCGAGGAGTCAAGATTAACTGTTTTGATAGAAACTTTATGTCCTTGCATGTTGTAATTTGCGTCCACTTTTTCACCATTCTCAGGATATATAAGCAATCCAGATAAAGTGGTCTTGTCTTTAATTTCCAAATTCTTTAAATAAGCAAACAACTGATAAAGATGATTTGATATGAAGGTGCCCTTTATATTCATGTCGCCAATTGATCTTGTTCGGATTGCAGACTCATAGAACTTGCACTCCACAACCAGTTTACTTTTTGCATTAGAGAGGCTTACGTCGGTTTCCATTGTTGGCAAGAAATCCTCTATCCCCCCTTCAAACGCTGTCTCTTGCCATCCAAGTCTTTCTTTATTGATATTTGTATAGATGGTCTGAGCTAAATGCTTTTCATAAAAATTGAATATAAATTTCTCAAATATTCTGAATAACTTTTCATCTGTCATGTTTACAAACTCATACTTACCGGTGCTCTCACTTGGTAAAAGTTGGTCATAAATCATTTTGCAGACTGAAACTGGCAATCTATATGCCCTAATGTTTGAGTGAAACCTTACTTTAGAAAATGTATTTTGACCAAGCTCTATTGGCTCAATAGCCTTGAGTCTGTGCATTAGATCTAAAACTTCCTCACGCAAGGTCTTATCTAGTCCATTGGCATGGGATAAATTTACCAAGGTCATCTTGATAATCTGGTTATGCAAAACTGAATAGTTCAGCTCCTCAAAATTGCAAGTTAACCGTGCGTTGGCAAACCCATTGCGCTTAACAGTATTGGCTATATCAATTCGCCCACGCACTCCAAACATTTCCTCGCTTATGTCTTTATAGCCCCTATCTAGCCCACGACGAATAATCCTATCAGTAGATATTGTTAGTATTTTTGTAAGTAGATTGAGTGCATCACCGCTCTTGTCTGCATCTATTCCAGCCCATTCCATCTCCCAATCTACGTCCCAGACGTAAGACAAAAGATAAAAGAGGTTGCGAATTGGAATTTTCACTGTAACAACTGTGCAGTCAATGTATCTACTTTTTCTGGAGAATCAAACCAATACTCTTCTATAAGTGGCTTAATTTCTGTATTAATGACGTCTGCATACCATTCGTCATCAGATGTAATTGGGCCTGTTGGGCAGAAGTAACTATGTCCAACTTGGAATCCGGGCCCCAAATCACGGCGTTCATTTGTAATAACTTGATTTAGGGATCCAATGCGATGCCTAATTTTCTTAACTAAGTCTAGTGAACCACCATTTGCAGTAATGGCTGTTTGGAATTTATCAGACTCAAACTGAGGGGTTAAGTTAAAGAACGCAAATCTTCTTCTCAATGCGTAATCTACTAATGCTAATGATCTATCGGCCGTATTCATTAGCCCAACTATGTAAACATTTTCTGGAACCGAGAAACGCTCCGCCTCTGACTCCGAGTAGGTTAATTTAATTGCATTTGCTAAACCTCGCTTATCACCTTCAATAAGCATCAATAGCTCACCAAATATCTTAGATAAGTTACCCCTATTAATTTCATCAATTACAAATACAAATTTACGATCTAAATCTGCTCTAGCCTTTTCACAAAAATCATAAAAAGAGCCATTTTTAAGATTAAAGCCGCCGCTACTATTTGGCCTCCAACCCTGAACAAAGTCTTCATAAGAATAGGACTGATGAAATTGAATAAATTCAATTCGTTTTGGGTCTTTTTCTCCCATAAGCAAATAAGCAAGTCGTCTCGAGATAAAGGTTTTACCCACGCCTGGAGGGCCTTGAAGAATAATGTTCTTCTTGCGCTTAGCTGAAGCTATAACAGCCTCCAACTCTTTCCTGCTCATAAACAAATCTTTTAATGCGTCCTCATATCCATAGGGTTCTCCGGCTATTCTCTCCACTATAGGTTTATCAGCTATATAGGACTCAACCATTTCTTTAAAAGATGGATAGCGGCTTATTTCAGTAAGCGTTTTAGTAGTTACTCCCGTACCAGGGAACTCTGTTTTTTCTGTTGTAACCCACTTAACTTTTCTAATATTCTTATGTTCACGTCGTTGGGGATCGTAAATATATTCGGAAGTAATAATGCCTCCGCCCAATATTTTCTTTCTTCCTATTTTTGCAACGACTAGATCTCCGACCTTCATTTCCCGAGTAAATTGGAAACAGCAAAGCGCATCATTACTAGGTACTCTTCCGGCTTCTCCTCTACCCTCAGTCAGCCTTGCAATGATTGCTTCTTTTGAATCGTACTGAGATAAATTTCCCAATTCATCCCATCCGATAGAAATAATGCCTTGCTCAAAAGATTCATTCCATAAGCGCCCACCTTCACCTAAGGCTATAGCCCATATTTTTCTTCTTGAATCGTCATTTTCTAATTCGGCATCTTTTCGATCTACATACTCTTCATAACAATTAACTAAAACTTCAATATCACTAGAAAGCTCTTCATTGGTAGGGATTGCATCACGCTTGTAATATTTGGAGTAGATAGTTGATGCCTCATATAGAGATGTTAAATTTGCCTGCCCCCTCATCTCCTGAGGCTCGCTATCAAAAGCTGTATTCAACATATCGGGGAACATTAGCCTTACTTCATCCGCTCTTCTCTGTAACTCCTCTACAGCACTCGAGCCCGAGCCAAAGAGCTCTGTAACTTCAGTAACACCCTGACCTAGCTTTAAATGGCATCCATCACCATCACCCCTAAAAAGAATGACTACATATGTCCCTTTTTGGGTTGTTGTTGTCTCTCTATCATCAAGGATTGCTATCCAGGGCGTTTGGGCCCAATTACCTTTCCCATATGAATACTTAACTAATAGATTTTGATTGTTTTTTATGAAGTCTAAAGACCTGATAGATTCTTTTAATCTTTCAAATAAAGAACGAATTTCGTGCTGACCACCAAATGCTGTGGTTGCCCTTGCATTTGGGTATTTTTCTAAGATCTCTTTTAATAAGTCTCGCATGCCTACCTCATTTAATTTATATCTCTAATAGTTATTACTATTTTGACACTTTTTAATGAGATTTCTATTTTTAATGACATAAGTGTCGATTTAAGCGACGCTTACTAAAGAATGTGAAAAGCGTCCCTTAAAAGGACATTTCAAGTTGAGGCTATCTGCGCCTTCTATTTCTCTGCTCAAACTCAATAGCTTCTTGTAACAAAGCCTTTTGCCGCTCTTGTTCTTTGTGACGCTTGATTAAGTCTTTGCCTGAAATAACTTGCTGATCTTTAAGCAAAGAATCTAGGGTCGGCTTACTCTTCCCACGGGAATCGTTCACGACTTAGCTCCTCCATAATTTCACTCTTACTCTTAGCGGCTCGTGTAGAGCGATTGGTGCCATGCTTTGCCCAGTGAGCTTGATCAGCATGAATCTCAGCTAACTCATTCTTAGCATCCTCAGCTAATGAAGTTAGTTTTTCGGCCTTAACTTTGCCAACAAATTCTAAGTTGGATTCGTCAGTCATGACTTTTCAATCTATCTCCACCATTGGTTTATCCAAAGATATATCCATGAATTACCAGGGAAATAGGATGGCTTGGATTTACCGTAACGCTTTTGGTAGTTTGAAAAATAAATCATTCTTAGGATTGGCGGAATGCAACCAGCAACTACGGCAACAGTTCCGCCAATGTAAGATTCAAGATCACGTCCAACAGAGTCGCTATAGGCTACGTACCCGACAAATAAGTAAAGTATTACCGCTTCTAATGTCCACAATGCAATTTGATATTTTTGCCAGCATTCGTTAAACGCTACGTCTGAGTCTGAAGCTGATTGACTAACATCTAAGTAACCTTGTGTTCGCTTTTTTATATACAGGCAAATAGCCAGCATGATTAAAAAGATTGATAATCCACGCCACCCTAAAGATTGAGCACCCAAAAATACTTCTTGTAAGTAATTCATAGTTATGTTTTCTATCCCGTAAATAATTGCACTTCCCAGCCATCTCCCCTATCTTTTGGGTTCCCAGTACTCTCCCAGCCAAACTCTGGCGCCTGATGAATCTGAGGCTTAACCATTCTTCTTCGATAAAGATTATTTGCAATTAACAGATAAAGCTTGGAGAGATGCTCAATATATCTTGAATCAATTTCAAAGATAAATGTATTCAGAGGGGAGTTAATCAAAGGGTTTAATAGGATCTTAAGTATTGACGAGATTTCATACTCAGGAAAGCGACCCGTTATAAACGAAAAGTGTGTGAATTGGAGGCGCTTAATGTTATGGTACGTTGCGCTTTTTAAGATCTCAGTAATGTAATACTCGGGCGATGCCTTATATGAGGTTGAGCCCCTTGTCTGTGGAAGAAGTATTAGTGGTGGTTTAAATTCCCCCAGAGTTCTTACAACATGATGTTCATTTACAAGGTCTGCATAAAATTTTAATGGTGCCTCATCCCATTTGCATACTCGGGCAATCGCTTTTAATGTTGTGAAGCCATTCATATTTGCTGTAGCAGATATGCAATTATCGAATGTATAGCTATAACGATCATCAAAACCTGAGGCAAGCGAATAACTTAGCTTGTGACCCATTTGAACTTCGTGGTCAGTATGCTTTTGAGAGCGAAAAATAATGTTCATTTATTGGGGCCCACTCTTTTTTCCCACTTAGGTCTTTCCCTCCAATAACCATAATTCATAAACCAAAAAAGTTCGTGAAAATCTATCGGAAATAGCTCTGGCCTTGAAAACTCAAAAGGAAAGTCCATTGTCTGAATCTTCGTATATGAGTTGCCATTAAATCTATATTGAACCCTGCTATAGTCTGCGCCCATCCTTTGATAAACAATTAGCTCATGATTGATGTTTGGAACAGGCGCAAAAAGAAAGCCGCCAAATAATTTCATGGTTGCCTTCCATTTTCCATTTTTTTTGATCATGATTATTGAATTTAAGCCGCCAGATCCACCAATCAACTCTTGAACCACGGCTTCCTCTGAACCATCTTTAACGAGTGATATGTAAGCCCACCTCATTGGAGGATCATCCGCTAATAAACTTTTTTTCCAATCAAGAAAATCCTTGCTATGCGAAATATCCTGTGGAATTGATGTATCAGTCCAGTGAATATTTTGTGGCGAAAGAAAATAGTCTTTATTTTTCTCACCATAAGACAACGCACTTGCGATCAATAAAATAGTTAAAAGTATTTTTTTCATTTTATTTGTCAACAAAACATTGTCTAGTTATTCTTTTTAAAGCCTTGAATAACCCATCTAATTGACGCGATGCTTCCCCAAGCCATCAAAAACAGAATCGTATAAATGATGATGCAAAGCCCAGTACCAAAGGTTGTTGCTCTAAGTTTTTGGGCGTCATAATCCTCTTTAAAAGTCGCTTCTATCGTTTCCCTATCAATGATTTTTCCACTTAAGTTGTGTTTGTTTTGGTATTCGCGAATCTGACTCCAAAAATCGATAATCATGTGACAGTTAAATGTAGTTTCCCTGCTTAAATTGTTTTGAGTTAAATATCCATCGATGGCTACGGGGTTAGCCATCAATATTTTTATGCATTCAGGATTCTTCATCTGCGGCTCTAGAGCATTAGATCTGATGCTTGAAAATCCCTCATAGTTCTTATTTTCAGCAGAATAGCTCCAGATCCAACTAGAGAGTGCTATTGGAACCAATAAAACAATATATAAACGAACCCATCCATTTAGCCTTCTCATTACATCCCTTAATTTAATTTTGTCCTTTTAAAGGACATTACATGAAAAGGATACCCCAATCAATCGTGGGCGGATAGCAGAAACGGTCAAACAGGATTAGACATCCTGATTCTTAGATTTAGAGCTCTCAAAAAGATCGCCACGCTGGGCTAAGGTGGAGGCACCATCTAATACTTTGGTACCACTATGGAATTTTGGTGGCCCGGGGCGGATTCGACCAGGGCTAAGATAAGTAACTCTGTCGCAAGAATCACCTCTTTACTTTAATTAAACCAAATGGTGTGATTGAAATTACAATAAACCAAAGCACTGGTCCTCCAATTGTTCCAACATTCAATTCAATTATTCCCGATAGCAACATATTGAATAAGAATGCTAAATCACCAATTCCAATAACCAATAATGTTATCCAATAAGCCAGCCAAGACCCTTGTTTCCAAAGCATCCAAGATAAAAAGATTGCTAATACGCCATAACCACCTACATCTAAACAAAAGTTGATGAGCAATCTTGAATGAATAGTTGATGTCATCGGATCGCTAGCAAATTGAAAAATCTCTTTAGAACCATTGACCCCGCCCAATAACATTTTCCATTGTGACTGAACATCTCCACCAAGATACTGATGAATGCCTTCAGCACCAACCCAAATGTGAAGAACTCCCCAAAGTAATAGAAGCATCGCACCAATCTTGGCACTCATTCTTATGTCAGTTGATTTCATCATTTTTCCTCTTCTATTTTTTAAAATAGCTTTTAATTAGCTGTTGGTATATTTTAGATACCTATAAAAAATATATAAGTAGGCACCAAATGGTAACCAATGAAAAAACATTAAAAATTTCCGTTGATAGCACCTGTGCTGCGAATAGTTGTGAAATTAGGGATGCTTTTATGATGATTGGAGGTAAGTGGAAGAGCATGATCTTGTATGTTCTTTCATCACAAGGCGTTGTTCGCTTTAATCAACTTAAGAAGACAGTTGCTGGAATTTCTCAAAAAATGTTGACACAAC
>Ga0214235_1000561_pt1 | contig 14382 bp, 13 predicted proteins | sample TroBogypolimnion_2_FD_153073 | JGI IMG/M metagenome (GOLD analysis project Ga0214235, IMG submission 153073) | Freshwater microbial communities from Trout Bog Lake, WI - 15JUL2008 hypolimnion | ecosystem: Environmental > Aquatic > Freshwater > Lake > Hypolimnion/Profundal zone ... | reverse complement strand
GCAATTATCTTTGAAAGATCACCGAAGAAATAGACCTACTTTTGCTTATATAGCGCCGTTCGGATACATCTAAACGTTTCGATCGGGGTTGCAAACCCCTACCGGCATTGTCGCAATGTGATGGGCTTGGCTTGATGCGTATGCGCTAAATCCCCACCCAATTAGCGAGCGCTTTAAAATAAATCTTGCTTTTATTAATGACTGAATGCATTATTAATGCGACTCAACTTGAACGCTTGTCATTATAAACTTACACCTGTACAGGAATTAAACCATGACCACTAACACTGCCATCCCTCGCGATGACACTGGCAAACTTGCCTTGCTACAACATTTAGATCTTAACCTACCCAACTACGCCGTAGCCTTAGAAATTAGCACTTATGATTTAGCCCAGTTAAAAATTGGTTTCGAGGGCTTCGATTACAGCCTCAAGGCACAAGACGCTGCCAACAATTACAACAATGCACTCTATGCCTTTAAACGCGCCTTGCGTGACGGCCCTAATAACGCCAACGTTGTTCCGCCACCACTTCCGGTTTTTCCTACCTTACCCACTAGCACGCTTTACGCTAACATTTTTGGTTTTGTAGGCCCGCTCATTACGCGCATTAAAAAACATAAAAATTACACTGAAGCCATCGGCAAAGCCTTAAACATCATTGCCACACAAGGCAGCGACGTTGATATTAGCACCTTGCAACCGGTATTAAGCATCGACTTCCAAGGCGGTCATCCTGTATTGCATTGGAAAAGCAACAGCACCGACTCACTTGAATTAGAAGCCGATCACGGCACTGGCAACTTTAGTCTACTCACCATTCAACATATCACCAGCTTCCAAGATAATACCGAACTTCCCGCTTCTGGCACGGCGGTAATCTGGAAATACCGAGCCATTTATCGCATCCGCGATTTACAAGTCGGTCACTGGAGTCAGGTATTAGAAGTGGGCGTTAAGGGCTGAGGCCAATCTTCCCTAAACGATAAGGCATCAGGCGGATTGGCGACAAAAATCCGCCTGATGACTTTAGGGCTTAATCAACACACAGGGCTTTGCATAACTAATTCCTGACCAAAACCACGCGCTACTAATTCTGTCTGCATTTTGGCAATGCGCTGCACGCCCTCGCCCTTATCGCAAGACCTGTAACTGATAATAATCAATAATTTTGTCGCACAACACCTAAACATCAAAAAATTCAACAAATCCAAGGTCTCGTGATCGCTCCAATGGGCATTATCCAAAATCAAGATAAAGGTAGATTGTTGACTTAATGCCTCTATCAGCTCAGCGCCTTCGCGCAACATATGTATGCCGTTGCCTTGAGTGCCTTTCAAGTGCAGCATCGCCAACTCATCAGGATTCAATACCGTCGACATTTGATGCAGCCAACTCGGCGCTAGCGCATTCAACTGCTGAATCAATAATTTTCCATGCGCAGCACGACAATGACGCTCAAGCGCTTCCAACAGCGGCATAAAAGGTTCAACATTGCCGTGCATCGGCACACAACGCGCTCTTAATACCGAAAGTTCAGGATGATGCACAGCAGAAAGAAAGGCATTAAGCAAGGTCGTTTTACCCACCTGCTGCTTACCCTGTAAAAAAACTAATCGACGCTCTCCATTAGAAGATAACTGCAATGCCTGAACTAATTTGGCAACATGCAGACTATGCTCATGATAAACAGGCAAGTCCATAGCTTGAGCTCGATAATGCAGAGGATTACTAAGATCAGCGTTTACGCTTGCCAGCGGCACATCAATACTCACCTTTACCGTAAAACGATAACCCTTTTTATGGACGGTTAAAATATATTCTGGAAATTTACTATTGTCTTGCAAAGTCTTGCGCAGCGCATTAACAGCCAGCCTGATAGCCGAATCATCAACAAACCGCCCCTCCCAAACCGAGCTAAATAATTCTTCGTGTGAAATCAGACGCTCTGGATTTTGCAAGAAATAGAACAACAAACGATAAATCTTGGGCGCTAAGGTGATCGATATATTTTTCTGCCATAAAAGCTCAGTGGCAGTATCCAAGCGAAAAGCCCCGAATACATAGGTGATCTGTTGACCCATTAAAGAACCCTCAAGCGATTATTAGCATGATAGACAATGCTAACAAATAAATAACAACTTGCTAACAACTTTTTACGGTGCAAAAAGTATACTAAAAATCACACTCAAATAAATTTTATTTGGTGTGGAGCAGGGAGTTTTATTAAAGAATAAAAATGCGTATCAGCTATTTTATTCCAGCAATAAATCCTCTTATTTTTACTAAGGTGATGGAAAAAGTATTAACAAATACTTGCTTGCTAACAACCTTTAATTGATTACAAGCGTATTAAAAAATACAAGTCATTACATCAATAAACTTAATTTTAGATAGCGATTGGTTCGGATTAGTAAGGAAAGATTTTAATCGAAATACCCCATTACATTAGATCCGAAGCTAATCTTTGTCAAAATTTTACATTAATAGCGGAGAGCGTCATGTCAGATCCATTAAGTCCAAATTCGTCACATTATCAAGAACTCATATTAATAACAGAAGAAGCGTCTGATTTAGAAACAAATGCCCCATCTAGTGCTATAAATACCTTACCCATCATCATACTGAAAAATAGCATCAGCGGACGCTATCGAGGCTCGCTTTCAGGTTATGAAATCGAACTTCGTATTGATATTGATGGCGTCCGCCCCTGCAATTTAATCAGCGGCGACTTTTATAGAATATCCGGTAGTGTAAAAACCTACTTTGGCTCATTCAAATCCGGCCCTCTCACCGTTACTTGGGGCACCTCTATCGTTACCGTTCGCGGCACTCTCTCTACCACCTGGGGCACACCCTACAATGTTGTCACTATCACTATCCCCCGAACATTAATACTCTATCCACGGGCAGCAGCCACTCTCACTTTTTATAACTCCACGGGCAGTAAAGGTGCCACTTACGTAGCGGCATTTGAAAGCCTTTATTTCCGAACTATCCGCCTAGAAGAAGATTACGAAGTAGGTACTTCGTTATTTGGCAATTACAACACAGGCAGCTTGCCTCACGGTGGCACAGCCCGAACCCTGAATGTCGTCTCGGCCTATGCCGAAGCCGGCATACAAATGTTGCTAACCGCTGGAACAGACGCCGTGCCAACGGCTGATGCAGGTCCTGATGCAATATGGACTAATGCCGAATTGGAAACCGCCATGCATCATCACTTCAGCATCGTCTCCGACACACCCCAATGGCAAACATGGTTGCTGGCCTGTAAGTCTAAGCATGAACTGACGACAGGCGGCTCGACCTTGTTTGGCATCATGTTTGACTATACCGGAACCTACCAAAGACAAGGTTGCGCAGTTTTTCAAACGCAAATTAATTCCTACTATGGTGGCGCAGGCTCAAATGATGCCAATCGGCACACACTTTATTGTTATGTGCATGAACTGGGCCACTCATTTAACTTATTGCATTCCTGGGATAAGAGTCGACCTGACTCACTTTCTTGGATGAATTATGATTGGAAATACGATCAGCGCCATAGCTCGGGTAGTTTTTGGGCGAATTTTGCCTTTCAATTTGATGATTTAGAACTCGTCCATATTCGCCATGACTATCGCAACAGTGTCATTATGGGCGGAGACAATTGGGCTACCAATGCGGGTTTTGGTACCGGCGAAGAGCGCATGGATATCACCCAGCCAATCATTGAAAATCGTTCTGGACTTGCGCTTGATCTCTCCGCCAAATCAATTTTCGCACTGGGTGAGCCGGTGGTTATTAAGTTGCGTTTACATTTACGTGATCTAAACGGCAAAGTCGTTAACGCAAAACTGCATCCCAACTTTGATCTCACCAAAATTGCCATTAAAAAACCTAACGGTGAGGTAGTTACTTATGAACCATTAGCAGAGCATCTTGCTGGGCCCCATTGGCTAAATCTAAGCGAAGCTAACCCTTCAATTTCAGAAAGTGCCTACATTGGTTATGGCAAAGATGGTTTTTATTTTGATCAACCCGGAACCTACCTACTTAAAGCAGGCTATCACACACCAGAAGGTGCACTCATCAACTCTGCCGATATCAAGATCAGCGTTAGATTTCCGGTTTCTGCTCAAGAACAGGCGATTGCAGAATTGTACTTAGGCGATGAACAAGGAAAACTATTTTATCTACTAGGTTCTGATGGTAAGCACTTGCAAAAAGGCAATGATGCCTTTGATACGGTACTAGAAAAGTATGGCGATGATCCTCTAAGCGTCTATGCGGCATTGGTTCACGGTGTAAACGCTGCGCGGGACTTCAAACATGTGGGTCCTGACAATCAGGTCAGCATTCGTAAACACAATGCTAAATTAGCCAATACCCTGATCAGCAAGGTATTCCAGATGTCCAATGAAGGCGATGGGGTTGATCATATTACCTTGAACTACGCCATGTGCAAAGCAGCCGAAAGCCACCTCAAAAGTGGCGACAAAACAGCCGCTAAAAAGACCCTAGATGACTTGAAAGGTTTTCTTGATAAACAACATATCGAAAAACATGAGCTCAAAAAAGCTCATGCAAAAATTGATACGCTGTTGCATGATTGAGCTGAATTAATGCCAACTTGGTTCACAGTGAGCTTCATACTGTGCTTATTGATATATGACGGATCCCCTAGCGGATCCGTCGCTGCTACTACGCCAGGCCCTATGACTCATCATCTCTATTTAGCACTACAAGACGGCTTCAATAACGACTCAGTGCTGATCACCGTTAATGGCAAACAGCGATACCACAAGTCAGGCATCACAAGCAATCTGGTCATCTCTTTGGCCGACTCGGTCGATATTCCAATGGAGAGCGACACCGCTGTCATCAGCGTCGAAGTTAGCTCAAAACAGATAATAGGCACACTGACTGTTCAAGTGACGGATACGCCCTATGTGGCAGTGAATATTCATAATGGCAATCGTGTTGAAATGATCCCCTCAAAGGACTCTTTTCGGTATTTATAAGCGGTAGGATGGGTAGAGGCGATAGCCGAAACCCATCTTACAAGTTACGAGTTAGCATGATAGAGAATGCTAACAATTAAATAACAAATTGCTAACAACTTTTTGCGGCGTGGTCTCTATACTAGCAAGCACTCATAAACAAACCAAATCTAAAAACTCTCAGATAATAAGGTCATCATGCAGTACGCTAATTAATCCTAGCCCAGCATGTCTTAGCGAATTTATTTTAGGCCGTGTCACCTTTAAGGTGGCCTATATCAACCCGCGTTAAGCGGTTCTTATTTTTAATCCTAGGGCTTTGCCGTAGGTTATAAACTTTAGGTGAATATTATGAAACATAAAAAACATTTATTGACCCTGGCATTACTAGCCAGCTTAACCACCAACAGTGCCCAAGCCCTATTAATCGATCGGGGTAATGGCTTGCTTTATGACAACGTGCTTAATGTGACCTGGCTGCAAGATGCCAACTATGCCAAGACCAGTGGTTATTCGGCCACAGGACTAATGGACTGGGCGAGTGCAAATACTTGGGCCGACAACCTAATTTTTGACGGCTTAACCGGCTGGCGTTTAGCGGCCAATACCCCTATCAATGGCAGTAGCTTTAACTCTAATGTTACCTACGATGGAACAACTGATTATAGTTATAACATCACCAGCCCCAAGTCAGAACTGTCCTATATGTACTATGTCAACCTGGGTTTAAAAGGCTATTACAGCACGACGGGGGCTTATCAATCCGATTTTGGCATCTTCGGTAACGGAACTTCTGGCGGTCAAGCTAATGTCGGCCCAGTTTTTAACCTGCAAAGCTATGTCTACTGGTCAGGTGCTGAGTTCTCACCCGGCGCTGGCTATGGCTGGAGCTTCAATACCGGAGCTGGCGTCCAAGGTGCAAATTGGTACGACGTGTACAACCAGGTCTATGCATGGGCTGTTCGCCCCGGCGATGTTGTCGCAGTTCCCGAACCTGCTACTTTCTGGTTATTCAGTATCGGCTTGATGAGCTTACTGGGCTTAAGACGATGCGGTAATGTCGGGTAATAAGATTTTGTAGATTTTGCAAAGATTTATAACTCGTAAGGCTAATTCTCGCTAGTGACTATGAAAATAAACTACATCTCTATGCTGACTGGGATCAGTCCGTAGCCTCGATGGAGCAAGGCGGAATCGAGGACTTACAACGCTCCGACTTCCTCGATTCCACTTCGTTTCATCGAGGCTACTTGCTCTATTGTATTTTAACGTGAAAATGTCGGGCACGAAAAGGTGAGCCGGACTTGGCTCAGATAAATAATTTCGATGCTAACAGATAATAACCTTTAACCCCTTGAAGGGATGGTATCTGTACGAGTTTGCAGCTAGGTCAATTGGTAATTTAATTTCTGAAAATCTATAGGCGTTCGTGGCATCGCATTCAATGCCATATCAATTTGGGAGAAAGATCATGAATAAAGCACTACACTATTTGGCTATTGTCATCGTATTTGGAGTTGTAACTGTCACACAAGCAGGTGACAGTTACAACTCTTACAGGAACGATTATCAAGACTCTAATAACAACAGTAGTACCCAGCGGAACGTAACTAACTTCGGCAGCACAACAAATAGCACTGACTCCAAGAGTAATCAGATTTCTGGCGGAGCTCAGGTCGCTCAGCTACCACAATGTGTTGAAGATGGTCAGACTTGCGTGATTGGTGGTACACCGTGTTGCAACTCAGCCGCTACATGTAGAGGTAAATTTCCGAATACAACTTGCCAGTAGGAATTGCTGTGATCAGCCCATTGACATTAAATAATTGTCTGACCCATCTGACTCAAGCGCTAATACAAAAAAGCTTAATGTTCGCTTATCTGGGTTAGATGTATATTAATTTAGGAGAAAATAGCTATGAAAACCCAATTGATTACAATTTTACTACTAACGTTTGCTTGCCTTTTTACTTCATCAATACTTGCCGAACCAGAAAGTGCTATAGAACAACTTAAAGATGCTAAAGATGCAAGCGCAAATGCAGCAAATGCCAAAAATTTAGGAGAAGCTAAAATCAAGGCTGGTGGACAATTTGATTATGATTATGACAGACCAAAAAGTACACCTGAAATAAAAGATGCGCCTGAACTAGGTAAGCCCGAAAAAGTTGACCAGTAATTTGAATACTTTATTGAGCAGAAACATTATTAAATGAATAATTGTTATCTTCGCTTTAGATAGCAAGATTTGTTGATTTAATTCATTAGGCGTTACGACATCGCCACCAAAATGTCGCTAATTATTAATAGGCTAAATATCATGAAGTTGTTTCTTTCATTATTACTTACGATGGGAATTTTAAGTATTTTTAACTACGCAATTGCTGGAGATCCAGTTGATTTAAGTGGAAAACAAGGTATTATCGATCCGCAAGATCTTAAGTCTTATGATCCAAAGCCTCCTAAAGTTGAGGGAAAAGCACCTCCTCCCCCAAGTACTAGTAATAATTCCAGCTCAACCACTCCGCCAGCAATAGATGGGAGCGCAACAGGTACGACTGGTACTCGGGCGGAGTAAATGTTCCAATAACAAATCCAAAATAACTTGGAATCAATATGGGCTGATTATATTGATTTTTATATTTAATTACTCATGTTACGCACTGATTACGAACTATCAATAACTTGCAGGTGTTTTTTTGCTTTGTAACTTTATTTATTTATTTTTCTTTCGCCTGCGTAACATCAGCGATCCATTCCCCAGAAAGCGGGGAAAAGTGTTGTAATTGCGCTCATAAAATTATATGTATTTTCAATCAGTTAAAATGAGCGCCTTGAGAGTTAATTATTTTAAATGAAAAAATCGCCAAACGAAGTCTGTCCGTGAACGTCGCGCATCTTGCCTTGCGTTAAACAAGAATTTTATTTAGCCATTTGAAAAAGGAAAAGACTTGTAAAGTGCTTTGGCCTAGAAAAATACCAATTTAATTAAAAATATATAAGGTAGAAAAATGAAAACGGTAACCATACGAAAACCTATTGTTTTATTATCAGCAGCTATTGCTTTTATCTTTATATCAAGCACTTCCTTCGCTGAAGATAGTCAGGTAATAAAAATTATTGATGTAAAAGGATCTACAACAATTTCAGCTAAAAAAAGTAATGATGGAGCAGCATGTTCTAATAATAATGAATGTAAAAGTGGCGTTTGTGAAGGTGGAAGCTGTTGCACTGATCATGGCGTATCTTGCAGCTCAACTTCACATTGTTGCGGACATCCTTCTCAAGGCTGCACTAATAATATATGTCCAGAATAGTTAGGGTCGAGCCCATTATGGTCAGAGCACACTGCTCAATTTAAAGGCCGAATATACGTGTGCAGTTGTGCCCCAATCCAAAAATGATGAAATGCTTGCAAAAGGAGAGGAGTCCACTAGGCATATGCTAAAGCTATTGAAGTCTGACTCCATTAATTGTGAAATAGATGAAAAAGATAAAAGTGATTTATTTGATTATTAGCCTTACTGTAAGCGCATTATTTTTGTCAGCAGGTAAAACTCGGGCTGAATTAAAAGAGGCCGAATTTTTCATGGTGGGCTCTAAGGCGAATGTGGGCGGGTTTGCCGGTGTACCTTGGGGAGCGAACAAGCAACAAATCGCGGAAGTGATGGCTCAAAAAGGCTTCACACTGCTATACCAGATAAAACCTGACCTAGTACACAAAGATGACCACTTTGTATATCGTGGAACCTTTGTTGATAAACCAGCCGATCTTTTATTTACTCTTGGGAAAAATGGCCTTTTTGCTGGGGAAGCTGATTTGTTGGCCTATAGACAACAAAACAGTGGTGCATTTGGCTATGTGGTGCGCGGCTTCAACAATATTAATCAACTGTTAGTAATGAAATATGGCCCACCTGATATGGAAATAATGCTGGGACCAGCGCCTAATTATATCTGTTATTCAAATGAGTGGACTATTCTAGGAACGGTAGGGACACAAACAGCGAAGGTGACTATTGAGATATCGGGAGGCTATATCCATCGAGTGACAACGCTATTACGCCCCGACCAAAGGGATAAATTTCCTATTGAAGAAGCATTTCCTCTTGGAATCATAGTAAGTTACTACGCAGAGATAGTCAGCGATCCTTACTAACCACCTAACTCGTAAGGCGGATTCGCGATCACAATCCGCCCTTTACAAAGCTTGTATTTGATGCCCTGAAATGAACTATCCCAGCAAGGCATCTATCGGCTTCTATTATGGAGACAAGCAACAACCTTCGGCATAGGCGGTTTGCTGGCACGAAACCGCCCTACAGTTCTATTGTTAACGCTATAGCCTGTGCTAACAAAAAAATAACAACTTGCTAACAACTTTTTGCGGCGTGCTGACTATACTAGCAAGCACTTACAAACTCGTAAGGCGGATTCGTGATCACAATCTGTCAACTACGGAGTTTGCAATTGATGACCTATAGTGACTTATTCCAGCAAGGTATCTATCGACCTCTATTATAAGACAAGCTAACAACTCTCAGCACGGGTGGTTTGCTAGCGCCAAACCACTCTACAACTCTTGGTCGATACCAAAATCGATTACCTAAAATAGAGGCGTTTATTATGCGTATTTTACTCATTTCATCGGCATTTTCCGGATTAACTCAACGTTTTTATACCGAACTTGACGATGCGGGCTATCAAGTTTCTGTTGAATTACATTCAGGTGACATGACCCGATTAGTCGAAGGTGTCTCGTTATTCAAACCCGATTTAATACTGTGTCCATTTTTAACTAAATATCTTCCTAAAGAAATTTATCAAAACTATAAATGCCTGATCGTTCATCCCGGAATTAAAGGCGACAGAGGGCCGTCTTCTCTAGATTGGGCTATTCAAAATAATGAACCTGAATGGGGCGTTTCATTGCTGGAGGCGGCCGAAGAAATGGATGCCGGAGCTATTTGGGCGCATAAAACATTTCCTATGCGGCAGGCGACCAAAAGCAGTCTATTTTACCGAGAAGTGACGCAAGCAGCGGTTGATTGTTTATGGGAGGCTTTAAGTTATTTTGATGCGCCGTCCTTTAAGCCTGAAAGGCAGGATTATAGTAGACCCGATTATAAAGGCCAAACGCTACCTTCAATCAAGCAACAAGATCGCATGATTGATTGGAAAACTCATAAAACTGATGAAATTTTAAGGCGCATTAACGCCGCAGATGGCAGTCCTGGGGTGCTGGATGAGATGTATGGCAAACCCGTTTTTATGTTTAATGCACATAAAGAAAATCATTTAACGGGTAAAGCCGGAGACATTATCGCCACTGCAAATCATGCCGTTTGCCGAGCAACAGTCGATGGAGCGATTTGGATTGGACATTTAAAACCGAAATTAGAATCTGGGACAGGCATAAAATTACCCGCTACTTTTGTGTTAATAGATCTCTTGCCTAAGATGCCAACTTCAACTTTAAAAAGCTTGTTATCTAAATCTTTTAAAGTCATAGAAATTGACTATACCTTACCGGGAAGGCAGTTGCCCTGTCAGGAAGTCTGGTATGAACAAGAGGCTAATGTTGCCTATCTGTATTTCTCTTTTCATAATGGCAGCATGAGTACGGAGCAATGTCGACTGCTGCTAAGGGTCTATCGACATGTTGCCATGTTACCGGTAAAAGCAATAGTATTGATGGGCGGCGAAGAAAGTTGGTCGAACGGCATACACCTTAATCACATCGAGATCGCCACAAATCCTGCGGATGAATCTTGGCTTAATATTAATGCGATTGATGATCTTATTTATCAAATCATCACCACCCTAGATAAAATAACTATTTCTGCCGTTGCAGGCAATGCCGGTGCAGGTGGCGCAATGATGGCATTAGCTACTGATAAGGTCTTTGCTAGAGAAGGCGTTATTTTTAACCCACATTATAAAAATATGGGTGAGCTATATGGCTCAGAGTACTGGACTTATTTATTGCCCAAACGCGTTGGTCAGGAAATGGCGACTTCTTTAACGGAACAACGCTTGCCTATTAGTACCAAAAAAGCATGGCGCATAGGTTTTATCGATAAAGTGCTGGATAAAAACCATGCTATTTTTAGCGCTCAGGTTAAACATCTGGTTACTACACTCATTGCTGATAACGAGTTGCTGCAAAAACATTTAAATGAAAAAGCTAAGGCCCGTTGTTATGATGAATACTTAAAAGCATTAGCGAGTTACCGGACATTCGAATTAACGCAAATGTATACCAACTTCTATGGCAAGGACCATTACCATAGCGCAAGACAAGATTTTGTTTATAAAACAAGCAAAGATACAAGCACACCTGAAAACATTGCCATACATCGTCAAAAAGCAGGCTTGGCCAGAACATTATCATTGGGAAGTATGTATCACTTTGTCTGGCAAGATTTTTATCAATTGAGCGATGCCTTAATCGACAAACAGCATCAAGAAGTCTTTATCTTAGCGAATCAATTGGTTTCTTCTGTTAATAGGGAAGGATTATCTAAAAATATGCAATTGCTCTATCAGCATGTTAAAGAGCATTTTGATGAGGAAGAAGAGTTGATGAAACAGTCAGGCTTTCAAAGTAATAAAGGCCATGTGTCCGAACATCAGGCCATGTTGAAAAAATTGAATGAAATAAATCATAAAATAAGCCATGATGACTGGAAAAAGAATGATATTCAGGAATTTATGGATAAATGGGGTAAGCATATAATCAATTCTGATATGACACTTAATACGTTCTTAAAAAAACAAGATCTTAAATCGATATTATAGCTAATTAACTTAGCTCGAAAACTAGAAACATGGGGGGGTAAGTCAGGCAAAGTTAGTGGTCCATAAAAAAGACAAAACTACTAATGTAAGTTGAATTTTTTAGTCTATCCATCTTCCTTTGCAGCGGTAATAAAATAACATGACTAACTTTCCAGTCGGTGACTACTTAAGCTCTATAAAAGTAGTCGGTTTATTTGCTCGTATGGGAGAAGAAAGATGAATAGGTATACTGTAAATTTTATCTGCGAAGATAAAGAGGGACATAAAGTTGTCCGAAGTGAAGAGATTATTTGGACAGGCGTAAAAGAAGCCATTGATATAGTTAAGAAAGAATGGGCTAATTGTAAAGTTAAAATACTCTGGGCCGGAATTAGGCTGAATGATGGTGGCTTATAGATACAAGAATATCTGCTAAAAACGCGTAAGGCGGATTCGCGATCACAATCCGCTTTATGAAGCTTGCATTTGATGACCTGCAATAAACTATCCCAGCAAGACATCTATCAGGTTCTATTATGGAAACTAAGCAACAACTTTCGGCATAGGCGGTTTGCTAGCGCGGAATCGCCCTACAGTTCTAAATAATTCCTCGTGTGAAATCAGACGCTCTGGGTTTGGTCAGAAATAGAATCACAAAAGATAAATCTTGGGCACTATGGTGATCGGTATATTTTCCTGCCACAAAAGTTCAGTAGCAGTATCCACGCGAAAAGCCCTGAATACCTAAGTGTATCGGTGGCCCCATCAAGGAAACCTCAAGCTATTATTGTTCGTGCTATAGACAATGCTAACAAAAAAATAACAACTTGCTAACAACTTTTTGCGGCGTGCTTACTATACTAGCAAGCACTCACAAATGAACCTAATTTGAAGATGCTCAAGATAACACCATAAGATCCGCGAATAGAATGCTGCCGTCAGGGGCATCATTTGCGTAACTCAATGTGCTGGGAGCGCCAAGCCCCAGCTCGAAACCACGCTACGGTTTTTTAATAACCGCACCTTTAATCTGCACACACTTTTAAAGAGGTAAACCATGACTATTTTTTATGATGACAAAAATATCAAAGAGCATGAAGAAGAGCTCATTTTACAACGTAGAGCAAAATTCCCAAGATTAGACCCAAAAGCGCCCACGGTCGGCTTTGCGCTTTCAGGCGGGGGCATTCGTAGCGCTACCTTTTGTCTGGGTATATTTCAGGCCCTTGCCAAACTCACGGATTTAAACACCGATATAACTAAAATCCACAAGATTGATTATTTATCTACGGTATCGGGTGGCGGTTATTTTGGTGCTTTTTTGGGGCGTTTGTTTACCCGTAGAGCGGATGTAGAAACCGTGCTTGAAAATAATCAATCCAATGAAATTAAATGGCTGCGTGAGAACGGTCGTTACTTATCGCCCAATGGCGGTGGTGATTTACTGAGAGCGATTGCCTTGACGCTACGCAACTGGATATCAACCCAAGTGGTGATGGCAAGTTTAGCATTGTCGATATTCTTTCTGCTACATTGGCTTGAGTTTAATGGCTTACAAGAGCTGTTAGCCTTCTATTTTAATATCACGGGCATTGCTACTTTAGATTTCCTTTTACCTGACAATTCTATAACGCTATGGTGGAGCAATTGGCGGATGTTGCCGATAGCCACGGTTATTTTGTTTACGATTCCACCGGGCTGGGCTTATTGGCTGGTTAATCACAACAATCATTCCTTGCAGGAATTGAAAAACAATATTAAAGATTCAAGCAAAACCTTGTGGATCTCGCCTTTAGTGGGTTTAGCCCTAGCCGTTGTTTTAACTGGGACCTTAAGCGTGGTAACTCAGGATTATCTATGGAAGACAGTGTTTGGCTTATCTCTATTAACGGTTATTTATTGGCTGATTGCGGAATCTAAGTTTCTAAGCGCCCATTTAACAGCGGCACAAAAAGACCATGAGCCTACTTCAGGTAACAGTATTTACTTTGACGATCACGCACGCCACTGGTTAACCAGTTCTATGAAGTTTGGTTTGAACTTAACACTGGTTTTATTAGTGCTTGCGCTGATTGATACGCTAGCAAAAAGTATTTTTTTAGTCTTGGTTCGCAATCATTATGACTTTTCTCATGCTATTACCCTGATTTGGGCTAGCGTGTTCGCGGCAAGCGGCGTTATTGTGCCCTTTGTTGATCGCATAGTCGCTAAGCTAAGTTCAATGCAAAAAGGCAAATCGTTTGATATGCCTTTGGCATGGCTTGGACAGTTGGCGGGTATTGTGGTGATTGCAGTGATTTTAATCAGCCTCGATACCTTGAGTTATGCACTGTTATGGAACTTTCCAGTCCTTGATCCAGTAACATGCTTAATTGACTTAAAAATCCCTGTGCAACAGAGCGCCATGAGCTTATTGTTCTTATTGGTTTTTTCTTGGATATTCGGCAGAAATTGGAGTTTCCTAAATCGGTCTTCATTACATGCACTGTACAGTTCTCGTTTAGCCAGAGCTTATTTGGGGTAATCATTCACACCCCCGCCACATAAACAGGCAATGGGGACACAAATAGCCCAGCCCGCCTATTAGCAATGACCTCCGCTAAATATCGCCAAGGT
>Ga0214235_1000538_pt1 | contig 14885 bp, 14 predicted proteins | sample TroBogypolimnion_2_FD_153073 | JGI IMG/M metagenome (GOLD analysis project Ga0214235, IMG submission 153073) | Freshwater microbial communities from Trout Bog Lake, WI - 15JUL2008 hypolimnion | ecosystem: Environmental > Aquatic > Freshwater > Lake > Hypolimnion/Profundal zone ... | reverse complement strand
GTTGTAAGGGCCAATGGCGATTGGGAAAAATATTGGAATAATTTGTCCACCGCCGTGGCTGCATAAGATTATTGTGAATTCCCCGCACTTTTAATCACACCCGCCGCCAACTATTGAATTATTCAAGTAAAAAATCTGGATAATCTGAAGAATCTTACCGAAATCTTGCCCTGAGATTGTTACCGTTCTTATCGGTTTATCGCCCGACATAATTTCATTACGCGTGATCATGGACACAAAGCCACGCATAACCACGGGAATACCGATAGTTTGTTTTTCAACGTCGCGGTATTCATAAGGATCATGCGCCATACGTATTTCTATTAAATCCATAGGCTCAATCAGTGCATAAATCGTTTCAAAGAAATCAGGATGGGCTTTATCGCAAATGGTCACAGACCATGCTCCGGCAGGCTCACGAATGCTCTTAGAGGTGTGCACACCGCCATTCTCACTTAAGTATTTAGTTAAATCGATAGACTGTAAAGACTTGCCATAACGCTTAGCATTGACAGGCACTTTAGGGATAATCTCAGTGCGCTTAATCGCCTTAACTAGCATGACCTCTATTTTTGGCTCGTAGACTTTCATCTTGATGTTCCCGTGGCTACTGGACTGCCAGCAGAGGTCATCAATACAGGACCTGCTAGAGGAGCGCCCTTTTGGTCGTTAATCGTAACTGACCCCTCCATTTTGTGGGTAACAATTTGCCCTTGAGCATTCATTATTGTGTCTTTATCGGCTTTCCCATCATAATCATCTGAACCGTATGAATAACCAGCCCCGACAATGCCACTTCCGTCATCGCTCCAGCGCGTATTTTCAGAAGACGATCCTTCGGCAGGCTTATTTTCTGCTTGCATAAAAGCATTGATACCCGGATCGTCAGAAGTGCCTGGCTTAACAACCTCAGTAGTCGCTACCTTTTTTTCAGCGGCAGCTTGGTTAGGTGCAACAACTTCTTTAACAAGCTTCTTTTTATCTTCTGTGGTTTCTGGCTTAGCTTCAGTCGCTACCTTTTCTTCGCCATTAATAGCATTGTAGTTTGCCATAGCTCTATCAGCATAAGCATCAGCCTTTTTCCCTGCACCGTTATAGCGCTTAAATGCCCCGTGTAAGTCACCATCGGAAGATTTTAAGTTTTGAGCAAATACCTTAGCCCCAGCCATTACACTTTCACGAGGATCAAACGCATTATTAATGCCACGCTCAGCATCATATCGGCTATTCGTCTGCATCAATCCATGGTCGCCCTGACCATTATCTGCACCAGCCTCCATTGATGATTCTTGGGCGGCAATCTGTTTTAATATTTTTGGATCAACCCCATACTTTTTCCCAGCCTCATTAAAAAGATCATCATACTTAGATTGTTTTTTCGTAAGATCAATAACACCTTGGTCTGTCTTATTTGTCTTAAGCGATGAAGCATCACTTTTTCTATTGCCCTTCTCGTCAAAGTCCTCTATGTCACCCCCTCCTCTATTGCCCCATGGCTTGACAGCATCTACTTTCTCATAGTCCTTATTGGGTACAGACTCAATTGCGTTACGTCGATCAATAAGCTTGTTGTAAGCAAATTCATTGCCAGCAAGATTGTCTTTTTGCGATGGATCATCAATAAGTTTCTTTTTTCCCTCAATCTGATTTTCTAAATCACTTGCCTTATCTTTGTCTTTTTTTAGTTTTTCTTCTTTTGACTTTTCGGCATCTTGCAGCTGGGCATATCCAGAGTTAGGCGCAATCTCACGCACTAGCTCAATAATGCCTTCCTTCATAGCAAGCGTATAAGGCACAAGCTTTGTTGCCATTTCCATAGCAATATTATCAAGAGTCGCTGAAATATCTCGCTGTGCGCCACCTTCATCACCTAGAGCGTCATGCTCAGAGGATAACTTAAGCACAGCAGAGCGCAGGTTATCTTCTACATTAGTATCTAATGAGTCACTTTCACCTTTAGACAGCATGTCCTTGCCTTTCAGCGCCTTTAGTCGGCCTGCCTGAGCTTTTAAATCTTTTTTACTACCTGTCGCTAGTGCAGCAAGAGAGGAAATCTTATCCATACTCATCTTACCCATGTCAACCTTGGCATCAGACAGTGTTTTTTCTAAACTACCTATACCCTTATCAGATTTGTAAGCTTGATATAGTGCGGACGCTTGCCCAGCTCCTACGCCAAGATGCGATTGAATGTTTTTTCTAAATTCATCAGTATCTCCACTAGATTCATCTTCTAACATCCCCATTTGCATCTCAAGAACATTTTTTCCTTTGCTCTTAGCTGCCCAATCATCATACTGGCTCATCTTGGCATTATCGCCGCGTGCTTCGGCAAATTTGTAAGCAGGAGAATTTTTATCGAAAGCCTTTTTAATGCTGCCAAAAGCCCCCTGCTCATTCATGAAATCCTGATCCAGCCCCGTAAATCCAGGTAAATTTCTTTGCCATAAAGCAAGTGAGAAGTTTTTTGACGCTTCGCCAAAACCCCCCCCTTGTCGTAGTGCTGTATCAGCAGCTCCCATAGCATTTGCTGCATTATGCGGGTCGCCCCTCATACCAGGCATTGATAATCCTGTCAGTGTTGACATAAAAGACGCATAACCACCTGCATCAGCAGCGGTTAAGGATTGTCTAGTAGCTGATTGCGTATAGGACTGGATTGAGGCTAGCACCTCATCCATTTTTGCTGTAGTGCCGCCACTTTTGACAGACTCTGCAATTTGCATGGCCAGCTTGCGGTTGCCTTTGTCATCTTGCGTGACGCCCATTTGACGCATGGTCGCCATAAACTGCACAGATTGCTCAGGTGCAATACCATAGCCACGACCAAAAGCCACGGCTGAGCCTACTTCTTTCCCAACCTCCATGCCATTCTTGCCATTGAGGTTGGCAGTGTGCGCAAACTCCTTGGCTAGCTTGGCTGACTCATTGTAGGCTAAGCCCAAGCCTTCTGAAAAATGACGCACTGAGCCACGTAGCATCTCAAAGTCTATGGACGTTGAGCCCAGTGAGTGGCGTAAGTCGGTGTACATAGCGCCTTCTGCGGCTACTGCCTCAGTTTTTGCATCCACCGAAGATCCAGCAGACCCTAAGGCCTTTCCTGCAAAAGCGCCTACGCCTGCGCCGATAACAGTCCCAAGAGGTCCTCCAAAAATAGTTCCTGCCGCCGCACCAGCAAGCGTACCTACACCAGAGCCAGCCAGTTGACCTACCGTACCCATCATGCCGCCGCCCTGCCCCATACCTCCAGCATAGCCGCCTACAGCTCCGGCTATTGCCGCTATTCTTGAAGAGTTAGTTCTTGATCTAGTTTCGCTATCAGAGGTAGAAAATTGATGAGGAACTTCCATTCCAGCAAACTCAAACAAATTTCTTGTTTTAGTTTTTGCTTTATTTTCGTTGGTATCGAGACCACGCCAACCACCACCCATCAGATCATCAAGTTCAATATCTCTAAAGGCGCGCGTCCCAGCAGTGCCAGACTTTCTGGCTTTGTCGTACTTTTCTTGATCAGCAATGTATTTTTTATTTTCTTCCCTTAAAGTCTTTTGTTCCTTAATTGCTTTTTTGATGTTCTCAGTAAGTTCTTTTGAGCTTTTGACCACCTTGGCCATGCCATCAGATTGACCAAGATACTCAAGCACCTTATCCAGTTCTTCAGCAGAGCTAGCAGCTTCCTCAAAAACCTTAGAGACTGAATCAAAATCAACGCCAGCAAAATCAGTGCCGCTTTTCTTGGCTTTATCTAAAATATCAGCTAGTTTTTTGGCATTGGCCGCTAATTCAGCTAAATCATCCTTACCCTGCTTAAAGTCAAACTCAACCTCGCCCGATAAGGATTTATTAATCTTGTCGGCTGAATCTTGAACCTTCTTAAGTTCAGATTGAACGTCTGATACATCAGCAGATACGCTAATTTTAACTGTCATTGATCAATTCTTCCCAATCGTCATCATTACCATTCAAGCCTTCCAATAGCGCTTGAACATCAAAGTCATCATCTTCATATTCTTCACCTGGCGGCTTATCGGCATAGTGATAGGCCCAGAACTCTGTTTCAACATCCTCTGATGTCAATTCCAGAAAGCGTGGGTCTAGCGGCGATAAGTTATATTTGCGTCTAAACCAAAATGAATACGTGTCATGTAAATCTTTACCCTTTCGCTTGGCCTGCTTGGGTATGGCCTTTGCGAAAAAACTCTTCCCGATCTTTTAGCAGTTGATAGAGCTCATAGATACGGTCTTCTGACTTTTCATCAGCGACTAGGTCAATATCAGCAAGGCTTTCCCAGCCTTCCGGCGCTTCTGAGCACAGTACGGTATGGGAGGCAATCATAGCGGCATACATCGATAAATCAGGGTCGTCGTCACCAAACTCACGTACCAGCTTTAAATATTCAGATCGAATCTTTAAGCGATCACCATAAGTGCGACGACCAAAACGAAAAGAGCCAACTCCTGTCAGCTCAATAAAAAAATCACTCTCTTTCGCAGAACGCATAAAACCTCTTTGTTAGTTATACCCATTACGGCAACGTGCCGACATCATCAATCTATAATCTATAGCACAATCATCATCACAAAATAGCAGTGGTACTGGCACGCCATCATTACAGTAATGACAGTAGCCAATAGACTTTAATGCCACTATTTTTTTAGTCCTTGCTTTGTTAATTAAATGGTCACGTTCAGCCTGTTCTAGCGCTGACGCACGGTCGCTTTCATCTGCAAACCGATCCATTACCCTTGTACAACCTTGGCTTTTCTAGGTGTCTTTACTTGCCTTGGGCAGCTAGTGCACATCGACTTCTCATCTTCGGTTAAGCGCATTTCAAGATGATGAATGCGGTCTTTCATATCCAAAATATCATGCGTCAACTTCTTGTTTTCCTTTTCTCTTAATGTGATTTCTTTGCCTTTTTCAACCAATGTTTCTCGTAAGTTACAAATAATTGCATCAGATTTTGATAACTCATTAAGCTTTTCTTCTTGATATTCAGACTTAACCTTTAAAATAGCCCACTCTTCAAATAATCGATTCTTTTGATTGGTAAGTTCTTTTACATCATCATCCATGCGTTTAAGTTGCTCTTGCAGCTGACTATAGAGCATTATTTCAGCATCATCTTTGGCATGTTCAACTGGATCAGTGCCTTGCTTGCTATTCTTGATATAAGTCAGTATGGACGTGCCAAAGACTAATATTAGCGTAACAGCAATAACTATCCACTTAAGGGCATCAAGGAAGGGGTCGCCTCCTGTTGGTATTTCTTGTAACAATTCTGGTGGCATATCTATTTCTCATTGACCAATGAGCGGGGCTCGGCCTGTGAATTAATGAAATCAATAAGGGCGCTTAATTGCGACCTACATGCGGAATAATTTTCGGCATTAACAGCGTGGTTGCGTAAGGCGTCCCACTCTGTAAAACCGGAGCCAACAGAAAGGTTGGATCGACCGCTTTCATCATTAATTCTTGAGGTGGCTGTAGGGCCATAACTGTCGCTGCGCAAGGCTTGGTTGTAGATGCGCACCCAGTCAGTTGTAAGCTCATTGTCAGGAAGCACAGGATTAGGATTAACTTTTTCTTCATGTGAAATCTCCATTTGAATAGATTGGGCAATTACACGCTTCCGTTGTAATTGCGCCGTAAGGATCGATACTTGCATTCTGCCAGCCTCATCAGCCGCCGCTATTTTTGCAGCCACTGCATCAGCTACCGACTTTCGGTCGGCCTCTTCTTGTGCTTTTATATCCGCTATTTCTTTGGCTTGGGCCGCCTGAAGACTGATAATCTTTGCGCTATCAAAGTCTCCCTTAACTACCCAGCCACCAATAAAAATACCACCTACTAACGCACCACAAGCTATGGCCTTAAACATAAAAGGCTTCATAAAAGCCCCCGCTGACCAACCCATTACTTTCTGCAAAACCCACATGATCAAAATAAATCTCTGTATTTTTCAACGCGAAGCTCCATGACATTTTTTACATAGCCGCGATTGACATCAAAAAAAGATTGTCCATAACCCTTGACGGCCGTTCGAGATCTAAACGAATACTTCTCAACATTGCCCAGCCATTTGCTTGAATCACAGCCAACTGTTGAAGCGCAGAGCCGACGATCTTTAAGAACACCGCCTAAGCCGCCGTTATAGGCAGAAAACATAAAGGCCAGGCGGTCTTCTTCAGTTGCACTAGACTTAATCTGATTAAACAAATTACGGTCATAAGCCACTAAGGCTTTTAACTGCATGTCAGGATTGTAACGATCAGCCCATTGCCAGTTTACTAGCGATTTATCCCAGCCTTTAGCCGCAGTAAAATTATTAAATTTTTCTGTTATCGTGATTTGACCAAGACCGAATCCATATTCTCTACTGGTCTTTAATTCTGTCTTTGGATTCCAACAGCCTTTACTTGTCAAGGAGATACATGTCTCTTGCTCAACTTGTGCAGCAAGAGTCGGTTTGTCAGGCATAGACGGCCACAAAGCTGTTAATGCTGTCACTAAGACGGGCACATATAGCTTTGCAAGTACCGGAATCATTTTGCTATCCAGATAGTAGTCGCCATAACGATTGACGATGTGATTAGAGCAACACCTAGGAAAACAAGTCCAGCGCCTAGCGGAGTATCGGCAGCAATATCGGCCATCTCTTCAAGATCGATGTAGTGCATTAAAACGCGGCGCATAAAATGAGCCATTGCTAGGACAACCATCATGGCTGACAGCGAATAAAGCAAAGTCAACATAACTGGCATATCAATAGCCAGTACAGCCAGCGCAGGAATTAATAACACCCATAATCTTGAATCGGCCAGAAAGCCACGACGAAAATTAGGCATCTTCATGATTACAACCCAAAGCCAGTGGCGTCTAGCGCATTAAATTGCGCATTAGAAGCGATAATTCCGTGTTTTTGAACTTCAATATCGCCCGACGCGAAAGAGCAGCCGACATATTTACGTAGCTCAGAGCCGTCATCTTTAGACTGAACTACGATGTCAAAAACCTTACCCTGAAGCACATCGTCGCCATTCAATGCAGTAATGCCTGCTTCACGCATAGCGCCCACGAATAAAACCATTGAAGAGACAGAAATACTATGCCTAGCCATCGTAGGTACGTATTCTTGTACGTGTATATCACCAATACCGCTGGCTGGCTCTAATCCGTAATCATCAGAGCTACGAACCGATTGAATAAGGCCAATCTGTAGGCCGTTAAATTTTACTATTACTCTATTGCCAGTTCTGGCTTTGAGATTGATTGAGGACATCGTACAACTCCACTAAGGACGTTAAAAAAGAACGCCTTAATGGTGCTGTCACGACCAGTTTGAGTGGTAAATTATATAAGTAGTTATTGCTAGTTATAGAGTATAATCATCAAAACCATACATACTAATGCAAGTAAAAATGAATACAGAAGAGTTTATTAAGAACGCAAGGGCAGTCCACTCTGATAGATATGAATACAGGAAGACTATCTATACTGGTGTTAAAAAGAAAATAGTCATTACATGTGCCATTCATGGAGACTTTGAAACAATACCTTGGACACATTTGAGGGGAAGCAATTGCACTAAATGCGCGGGAAAAGTAAGGCTAACTACAGAAGAATTTGTTAGGAATGCTGTATCTGTGCATGGGGATAGATATGATTACTCAAGAACAAAATACGTTAATAGGAAGACAAAGGTAGAAATAATATGTCCAGATCATGGGGTATTTTTACAAGAGCCAGGAAATCACGTTAATTCAAAATCAAAATGCCCAATATGTACTAAAAACTTTAAGCTAACAATTATTGACTTCATAGAAAGATCGACCGAAAAACACGGCAACAAATACGATTACAGCAAATCTGAGTTTGAGTCAGCCGAAAAAAAAATAACTATCATTTGCCCAGAACACGGGGAGTTTGAGCAGATTGCCTATGCTCACATGCTTGGGCACGGATGCATTCCCTGCGGAATTGAAAAGTGCGCATCCTCATCAAGAAGAACGCTAGAAGAATTTATTAAGGAAGCTAGGAATCTGCATGGTGATAAATATGATTACTCTAAATCAAGCTATAAAAACTCAACGACGCAAATTGAAATAATTTGTCAAGACCATGGGTCATTTTGGCAAATTCCACAAGATCATATTACTAGATACGGCTGTTCTACTTGCGCAGAAAGAGCTCCTATTACAGCAGATCAATTTATAGAGCGATCAAGAGCGGTGCATGGAGATAAATATAACTACGAAAACCTAATTTATAACGGATTTAGAAAGCCAGCCACAATAACCTGCTTAAATCATGGGGAGTTCATTCAAGACGCAAGAACCCACGCGGAGGGCCACGGCTGCCCAAAATGCGCTAGAGAAGCCACATCAAGTGCTGGAGAAAAGGAAGTCGCAGACTGGTTAGAGTCGCAGAACATTGCAGTCATTAGAAATGATAGGCAAGTATTAGACGGGTTTGAACTTGATATTTACATACCAGAAAGCCGCATAGGCATTGAATTTAACGGAGCATATTGGCATCATGATGAAAGGCTACAGCATCCGCGCATCCATGAAACAAAGGCATTAAGGGCGGGCAAGCTAGGCATAACCATTATCTCAGTTTGGGATTTTGACTGGATAGCAAAAAAAGAATTTGTACAGCAAATGATCTTGCATCGACTGGGCAAAAGTAAAGCCGATAAATTCAACGCCAGAGACTGTCAGATAAAAACGATTACCTCCAAAGAGTCTTCTATCTTCTATGAAAAAACCCATATACAAGGCAAGGCATGGCGAGCTAAAGTTAACTATGGATTATTTATTAAAGAAAATCTAATAGGATGTATGTCATTTAGCCAAGCAGCTAGCCGACGAGGAAAGACAGGTAGCGATGAATGGGAGCTTATTCGATATTCGACAGCCGGAATAGTTCGTGGCGGAGCAAGTAAACTATTTTCACACTTTATAAAAAACAACAGCCCAGCCGTTGTATGGTCATACTCTGATCGCCAACATTTTGCAGGAAGCCTTTATACAGCACTTAATTTTAAAAATGACGGCGAATTACCAGCAGATTATAAGGTTTATCATCAAAATTCAAATACCTTGTGGCATAAGTCAGCATGGCAGCGCAAACATATCCAAAAGAGACTTATTGAACTGGGTAGCAAGGAATGCTTTGACCCTAATACTGACGCTAGAACAGAGAAAGAAATGCAGGCTCTAGTGGGCGTATTAAGAATAAGAGACTCAGGTAAAATTAGATGGAAATGGGGGTAGCTGATAACCCCCGCCCTAAAGAAACTTGGATTTTATATATGCTTAAGCAACTGCCCGCCTAACTCTGACATTGAGTAAGATCATGGGTTTAGAAAAAGCATCTGCCGCCTTTGCCAAGACATTTTCTTTTTTCATAGCCGCCATAAGGCCATCAAATGATGCATTAATAGCCTTACGCTCTTCACCCTCTGGGAAGGGATAGGTATCGCCAAATATAGGATCTTTATAATATTTGTTATCGGCAAATGCTGATAGATAGTCATTCTTTCTATCCATAGATTGAAGCTTATCTTCAACATAGGCTTGAAAAGCTCTAGCCGCCATTTCTGCCGACTGCGACCAATACTTAAAAGCAACGCCACCATCTAAAGACCTAGCTTCAGCAGCAAATGAAGACATAGACGCACCCGCTTTTACAAAAGCACTTCCACCAGCCGCATTCTTATCATGATACGCAGCGGCAACTTTTATCCAATCATTCATACTCTTGATGCTTCTTTTGCTAGTTGAGTCACCGAAATAACTCTCAACAGCCCTAACAGCGGCATGGACATCTGGCGCATCCTTAATCATTGCGGCTAATTTACCTGGTGATGGACGATCAATATTATGTATTGCTAGCTTATAGTCTTTATCTGTATAGGCAATTTTCTTAGTGGCATAATGATCGCCATGGTTTATAGCCTGCATAAGATTACCCCAAGCATTGCGCAACTCACCCTGCGGCAACAAGTCTAAGTTTTCAGATACAAAGTCCTTGGCACTGCCATCAACTCCATTGACAGCGGCACTGGTCATATTATCCATCGCATGAAACCATTCGTGCGCTAGAGATCCGCCTCCGCCCATCTTGGTTAGATTTATAATTCTCTGCACAGGCTCGTAATGAGCAGCTGCTGCACCACCAAAGCCAGCATTACCTTTGCCACGCGCACCAAATGCCATAGCAAGCCTGCCATTCATGGACACTTTTTCTTTGTCTGAGCCAAGGATATCAGCTAAATCACTAAAAGCCTCTGCCGATCTTTGCACATGAAATTTAGCTGAATTAATGTCTTTTAATACCCAATTACCCGACTGCACATCACGTAAATTAAACATGTCTTTAAGCGAGCTTGTTGAGTCACTACTAATATCCGCCCCACCGATTCGATCATAGCTATCAGCCACTTTAAGCTGGAATTTAACCTGTGCTTCAGTAGATCTAGGGGCTTTTGTAGCGCCGCTTGATTCTGCCCATGACCAATCATTTATTTTTCCAGTCTTTGCGCTAGTCACATGACCACCAAAAGCGCCAGAACCTTTGTATTGACGATAATTAAGAACCGCATGAAACTTAGGCCCAAGAGAAATCCACGCTCTTGTTACTGGATTTTCATAGAGGTTTTTAGCTTTAGCTGAGTTAAGAATAGTATTAGCCCTGCCTCTTGCTTGTCGCAAATTATGCTCAAGTTCATTGTCAAAATTCATATGGAAGCCATCAATCTTGTTCCTTGGAACTGACTTAAGCTCTGGGTGTGCGCTTAAATAATCCATATAATCTTTGTTATATTGAGATTCAATACCTCTTAATTCAGCATAGCGCGCATCTAGCTCAGGACTAGGCTTCCACTTGCGTCTTTTTCTAGCTTCTTGCTCATAGCCAACCTTGTTGGCATTAATCTGAGCGCTATACCATCTCTGAAAAAAAACATCTTTTTCATCATTAGCCGCTATTAATATGCCACGAAGCCTGTTTACTTCATCATTGGCCTTTTGATATTCCTCTGACTCAGTAGCAGAAAGCATAGTGCCTTCATATTCGCCCCTAATCTCAGCAAGCACCTTAACGACTTCATCAGGTGTTTTGCATGCCTCCATGCGATCACGCAGAGTTTCTATACCCACTGCATAATCCTTACGCATAGGCGCATTATCTTCCGGTTCTTTAGCGACGCTAGCATAGACTCTATCAACTAAAAATCCGGCGCTAGGCTCCATACCCTCTACTTTTAAACTATCCCAATCTACTTTGCCGAACAAATTTGATTTAGTGATTAACTGATGCGCTTCCCGTGGATTTTTTTCTATCTCGTCCCAGTCAATGGCTGTTGATCTGACTAAAACACCACCTTTAGCCGCAGACCTAATCATTAGCGCCGCATCTTCTTTACGACTGCCGCCTATATAGCCAGTATCACGGAATCGATAGTTAGGGCTATTGGGATTGTCTTCATCAGCTAATTTTTCAGCTTCAGGCTTACGCACAGCCTCTTTGATAGAAACGACCTTAGCTGGTTTTTTGGCTTCATCATCCCTATGCTCATTAGCAGGGACTTGTGCAGGTTCTATTTTTTTATACCAAACGGAATGGTCTCCATGCTTATCTTCTGAAAGCCTAAATATTAATCCCTTCTGATTGTCATTTAGTCTATCTAATTTTTTTAGAGCTTGATCTTTCGGATAACTTTCTTTGTCTAGCCGTGATTCATTTGTCCAAGACTTAAATCCCAAAGCTTCTAATTCGTAGGTTGATTTAGAGGTGTCATGGGTATCGTCCCTATGCCAGCGCCCATTACGGAACACCAAGCCCTCGGCGTTGCGCTCGCCTTCTTTGGGGCTGTCTTTTTCTGTTGCGTTTTCGGGTAATTGGGGTATAGTTTTGTCAGGACTGGAGGAAGAGCGAGCTGTGTCATCTTTTCCAGAAATATCAATAGTGTCTGTCAACGTATTGTTTCCAGTCTTTTTTCAAACGCAGTTAATAGCCATGTTTTTTTCTTGCCATCCCAGTCAAGCTTAATTCCTGCTTGATGGTCTTTTGATTCAAGCTGTATTCTTCTTTCGGTACTGCGATCATCATTCTTAGTAAGCGTAAGCAATAATCCTTGTAAGTTACCTAACACTTCAGGATGATACTTAATTAGTTTAGATAAGCCATATCCATCGCTTTTAGCTGTGCCTTCTTTTCCCCATACTAAATCAATATCACCAACATCTGGATGATGTAAAGCCGCAACAGCCTCCCCGTCCTGTAGCTCTGTTAGTTTAGCAATTGCCCCATTAGCATCATGGTAGAACTCATGTAATATAGGGCCAAAGTCTCCTTGCTTATTATCATCAGCCTTCCCAGCAACTGGCTCAGCATAATGATCCTGAACCTCATTGCCGTCTTTATCGATGTAAACATTATCTTCAACATGCTTGGCCGGAACGCCATCAGATAGCGTATGCGTGGGAATAAAAGCCGCTTTAGGCTTAGCCACTTTTTTAGGGAAAATGATACGGCCTTTGTACTTAGCCCCTAACTTGCTGACATAATTAGCATGAGCAATGGTGTCATCAGTTAAAGCACCGCTGCCTGAGACTAGCTTATCCTTCATTTGCCCGATACCTTGTACGGTTTCGTCTAATTTAGATAATTCCCGCTGAAAGCGCATCATGCGCTGATTGACCTTGATGGCCTTGTTACGTAATTTTGTTGCAGCTTTGTGGTTGCCTAGCTTTTCTTGTATGTCAGCCTCTTGAGCAAGCTTGTCATGCTCGCCTTTGCTGTCTTGCAGCTGCTGCTTAAGGGCATGCTCATCATAATGCTTGGCTAAGTGTTGTTCAGCGTGCATTTGATTAAAGCGCGCGCCGTCTTCGGCGCTCAAATGACTCAGGTCATGACCATGTGCTGGGGCATGTTCGGTATTTTTCTTAACGCGCTTGTTGTAATACGCCGCTATCGTGTAAATAGATCCGTCTTTTTTACGGCGCTGATGTTCTTTAACAAACGACTTGAGCAAAAGTATAATGGCCATGACAATTCCAGAAAAAATATATATTCTGGCTATGCTGCTGTCACGACTTAAAAAATACTTTAATTAAGTTATACTGACCGAAAAATAATTGGTTGGAGATAAGCGATGACTACTATAACTTTTGATACATTGAAATTTGCCCAGAAACTTGAGCACGCAGGAGTCCCGCGCAATCAAGCTGAGGCTTTTGCAGAAGCGCAAAAAGATTTCCTTGATGAAATAACGAAAGCTGAACTAGCTACCAAAAATGACATTAAGGATATTCGCAGCGATATTCAATCTATACATTTAAAAATGGTTGAGCAGGATGGGCAGTTCGTGCTACTAAGATGGATGCTTGGTTTTCTTATGGCTGGAATGCTTTCCTTGGTTATAAGGGCATTTATTTGAAGCAGGAATGGCTATGGTGAAATTGCTATAACTACTACAAAAAAGCCCTCGCTAGGAGGGCTTAATTAGATCAACTATGCGCCTGCAGAACCAGTATAAGGAACTGCGTGCATAACCAACAAGATATAATTTGCTGGAATAACGGGGCTTGCTTGGTACTCGATACGCAAGACATCACCTGACAAATTTGCAGTGATGTTTTTGTAAGGAGGGTTCAATTTGTCGCCGACTAAAACACCGGGGCCCATAGGTTCGGCAACAGCCAATTGACGCAAGCAGGTTTCAACTCTTGAGATAGCATCAGCTAATAAGGCAGGAGAGCCTTTAGCGCCGCGAAGGTCATCGACTGCATCTCTTACCGCTCTTGATGTAAAGTCACAGGCCACACCCACAGAGACCTCAACGCGGTTATAGTTGTTATTAACTAGCCATGTTGTGATCGACTTAACGACCTTATAGCCTTTCTTGGTGTTCTCTACGCATAAGACGCCGCCGTTGATCAAAATATCAGTATCAGTCGGATTACGCAGATTGCGCTCTATCCCGCGAATCTTGATGCTTTTGTTTGTCAGCGCCGTACCAGGATTAACGCCTGAGAACATGCCGCCTAATAGTCCAGCCATCACATACGGAGGATAAAGCGTTAATTCCCCGTTAGTATCATAGTCATAGAAACCTAGGTGCGTATAAGAGGTTCTATCGCTGTTCAAGGCTTTAGTCGCTGCGATAGCTTGTAAGTCTGTCGTGCCAATGTTTCCACCAACGATTCCGCGACGCTCCATGCGAGCAATGTTCGACATGTATGAACAATGTGAATCGTTCATCGCATGAATAGCTGGCATTGGAGAAATAGGGATTATCCACTGCGCATCAACAGACTGAAGCGCATCATAAGCTTGTTGCCATTCGTTCATTGTCACCATGCCATCAGTGCCAGCAGCTAGATAGGTGAACGGTACGTTAACAGGCACAGCTATAGCGTTAACTGAACGAGTCGCTGTGACATAACCCTCACCTTGACCATTAATCCAGTCTACGACGGCTTGTAGGTTTCCCGTTACGACAAAAGGGGCTGCCTTAACATCTTGGTTAGCTATAAAATCAAGGCCGTTTAATGCAGTAACTTCAATGTTACCATCCAGTACAGCAGCTGAAAAGCCAGCCTCTGCATTAATACGATCAACAAGACTACCAATCGTGTTATAGGTGTTTAAGTCAATAACCGATGTTGTTGCGCCGTATTTCAGCGTACATAGATTTGAATCAACAGAAATAGTTGCGGCTAAAGATGCGCCACTATAAGACACGCTTAACCTATGTTTAACACTATTTTCCTGTTTTTGGCCTCGAGCCTAATATAATATTTTGATTTATAACGGATTTTATTTAAAGTATTTTTGTAGTGCCATTATCGTAGTCATAAAATTGCTTATTTAG
>Ga0214235_1000535_pt1 | contig 14922 bp, 15 predicted proteins | sample TroBogypolimnion_2_FD_153073 | JGI IMG/M metagenome (GOLD analysis project Ga0214235, IMG submission 153073) | Freshwater microbial communities from Trout Bog Lake, WI - 15JUL2008 hypolimnion | ecosystem: Environmental > Aquatic > Freshwater > Lake > Hypolimnion/Profundal zone ... | reverse complement strand
GTCTGCCCCCTAAGAGCGTCTTCATGTTACAAATTAAAGCTCGGTTACCCCCCATATAGAGCTTTAACTTCACAAGTTAAAGCTCTATATGGGGGGTAAAAAATGACGAATTATATCGTTCCTATGCAGAGCACTCATCGTTATACATAACTTTTTCAGCGCTACCCTTGTCCAACGACCGTTGCTTTGAAACATCGTAGGGACAGTAAAATGTCGGGTTACGCTATCGCTAACCGAACCTACGGGACTTGATGCGATTATTTCATGCACATTCTTTAGCAATGCGCGGTAATGTCAGGATCAACGCACGCCATAGTCGAATAACAATCCTACAAATATCACCAAGCCAAACCAATTATTATTGAGAAAGGCTTTAAAGCACTTTTCTTTATCTCGATGAAAGATTAATTTTTGTTGATAAGCAAAAAAACCAGCCGCGATTAGGACACTACTGTAATAAAGCCAACTTAACTGCTGTAACTGCCCAACAGCGACTAATAGCATTAAAATAATCATCTGCAAGATAGCCATAATAGCTCTATCGTAATCACCGAAAAGTATGGCTGTTGATTTAATGCCTATTTTCAAATCATCTTCTTTATCAACCATAGCATACATGGTGTCATACACTAAAGCCCATAGAACCACCGCCAAATACATAACCCAAGCGACCGCTGGAATACTATTAAGTTGTGCAGAAAAAGCCATAGGTACCGCCCAACCAAAGGCAATCCCTAAATAAGCCTGAGGTAATTGCGTATAGCGCTTCATAAAAGGGTAGCTGGCCGCCAAAAATGCAGCAACAAATGACAACAGCACCGTATAGATATTCAATAACCACACCAGTGCAAACGCAGCCAAACATAGCAGCACGAAAACGATTAAGGCTTCTTTAGGTGTAACTCTACCTGCGGCAATAGGGCGCTGCTGAGTACGCGCGACATGAGGATCAAACTCTCTATCGGCATAATCGTTAATAACACAGCCAGCAGCACGCATCAGCACAACTCCCAAACAAATAACAATTAACACGGTTATATCGGGTTTGCCTGCACTGGCAACCCATAAGGCCCATAACGCGGGCCACAATAAGATTAAAGTGCCAATAGGTCGATCAAAGCGAGCTAATAACCAATATTGCCTAGCCCGATCTTTAAGTTGTTCTTTATTCAGAGATATTGCCACTGTTATGCCTTTTGTTGTATCGATGTAAGTAGCTTTAAAACACTAAACTTAGGGTTTTTAAGCGTAATGTCTTAAAAATGATATTATAGCCATTAATTTTATCGAATGTTGGCTTCCTAGACGCGCAAATCATGAAAGCAATCTGTTATCACAATCCGCGTTGCGGAAAATCACGACAAACCCTGCAATTATTACAAGATCACGATATCGAGGTAGAGGTGATTGAATACCTTAAAACGCCGCCGACGGCTGAAGTATTAGATCAGCTATTAGTGATGCTGGATATGCAGCCACATGAATTAATACGTAAAAACGAGGCGCTTTATAAAGAGCTCTACTTAGGCCATTCAGAGTTAGATAGAAACGCGCTTATTAAGACCATGATTGATCATCCCATACTGATAGAACGCCCTATCGTTGTTATTGGCGACAACGCCACAATAGGCCGCTCACCAGAAGCCGTACTCCTCTTGTTATTACAACTAATTTTATGATAAAAATCCTTGTTCTTTATTACTCCCGCAACGGCACGACCGCTGAAATGGCTCATCATATTGCTAGAGGTGTCGCCTCTGTTAGTGGCGCTGAAGCGCTATTAAGAACGGTGCCAGACGTTTCTAGTGTTTGTGAAAAAACCGCTGAAAGCATTCCTGCTCAAGGCGCCATTTATGCAACGCTTGATGACTTAAAGCAGTGTCATGGTTTAGCCTTAGGTAGCCCTACCCATTTTGGTAATATGGCCGCAGCGCTTAAATATTTTATTGATAGCACCACTCAATCGTGGCTTTCAGGTGCATTAATCGGCAAGCCTGCTGGCGTATTTACCTCTACCGGTAGTTTACATGGCGGCCAAGAAAGTACTTTATTATCGATGATGTTGCCACTGATGCATCATGGCATGTTACTTGTAGGTTTACCTTACACAGAAACGGCCTTACGTGAAACCTCATCCGGTGGTACACCTTATGGACCTAGCCATGCGGCAATGGAACATAACGGTTTAAGTACGCATGAAAAAACCTTATGCCGTGCGCTCGGAGCTCGTTTAGCGAGCACGGCCATTCTTTTAAATCAGGCTTAAAGCAATGTCTATCAATCCTATTCATTATTACAGACTGGCTCTTAGCGGTTATTTCGGCCTATTTGCCTTACTCATGTTATGGAACACCGTGTTAGTACCAACGCAGGGCTTACCCGTGGCCTTAATTTTAGTGGCGACTATCACACCGTTGTTATTGCCGCTACGCGGCTTTCTCAACAACAATCGTAGAAGCTGCTCATGGATGGCTTATGTCAGCTTAATTTATTTCATACACGGCTCGGTTGCCACTTATGCTAACAACAGCGAGCGTTTGTATACCAGCTTAGAGACTCTACTCAGCTTAATGCTTTTTTTCGGTGCTACGCTTTACGTACACTATACGGGCAAACAAAAATGACCGTGGCAAAGCAATTGCCATTGCAGTTCGAGTTTAGAGCCAATCAAACCTTTAATGATTTTTTTCCTAGCACTCATTTAGAAGTGATTAATCACTTACAAAAAGCTAGCGCAGGTCTAGGTGAGCGACAAGTTTTTCTCTGGGGGCCATCTGGTTTAGGCAAAAGTCATTTACTCCAAGCCTGCTGTCACAGAGCTGAAAGTCTAGATTTGAGTTCATTTTACTTTTCTTTTTCAGCTTTAGAACTACCTGATCCAGATTTACTCATCGGACTAGATGAGTTTGATATGGTGTGTTTAGACAATATTGAAAATTTAGCGGGGAATGCCGCATGGGAAAGTGCTTTTTTTAACTTTTTTAATCAGCATCGCGATCAAGATCATATTCTAATACTGTCCGCTAACTGCGCACCTAATCAGATAGCCATACAACTACCTGACCTTAAAACACGGCTTAACTGGGGATTAACCTTAAAATTACAAGCCTTGTCTGATCATGAAAAAATCAATACCTTAATATTTAAAGCTGACAAAATGGGCTTTCAAATATCAACTCAGGTAGGACACTTTCTGTTAACTCATTATGAAAGAGACCTGCCGGCCTTATGGGTGCTGCTAACAAAACTAGACCACGCGTCATTAGCGGCTAAACGCAAACTTACTATTCCTTTTCTAAAACAAATTCTTGATGAGTAAGCGTTGCCTTATTTAAAGCTATCCAAAAACTAGCAACGCCCACTCCACAACATCGACCGTTTTTCTACATCGTTTTATTGATAACCACTTTATCATCAATCACTAATTCAGAAATACCGCCTAAAGCCGCACGTAAAGTACAAGAGGCTTTTTTAAAGCCACCTTTATCGGCATTTTCACCCAACCAAATTAAAGTAATATAAGTGTCTTTATCACTTTTGGTTTCACTAGGAAAAAACACCTGCTCTCCTGTTTCTTTTTTAATGACTACAGGGCATTTTTCACTGGCCATGGTTTGTATGGCTACATAATTTCTAATTGATGCGGCGGCTTCTTTTTGCATATCAGAGGGTTCTTGTTTACTAAGACCCACCATCACGAAACCTGCGACAAAAACCCCAAAAACAGCAAGAACAATTTTCATTGTTTCAGACATATAGTTACCTCTCTTAAATTATGAAATACAAAACCCTTTTTACCATGATAATAATTGATGCTTAAAAAACGCTAGCTTTTGTGCCCATCAACCCTCTTAGGAACGTGCATGAAATAACTTCGGCAACTATAATTTTAAAAATCCCACCCAGGCCCCCTCTACAAAGGGGGGAGTTGGATGCTACTTGACTACATTATTTCGTGCTCATTCCTTAATAACTTGCCTGATCATACACACATAATCTGTGTGCGTATACCTACCAAAAGAGGCTACCCAATTAAGGCGGGACAGTTTAAGGTTAAGCCGTTTGTAGCGAGTGCCTAACAAATGCTGGGATTCGTGCCTTATCCCAGCCTACCTTTGAGTTTGAGGTTAAGCCTAGCATCTGTGCCTCTTTAAGTTGGTAGCCCACTTGACGCTCATACCTTAGCTAAAAATCATTATTCTCATCACCCGTTGCCGTTAAACGCAGCGCATTATTTTCAAGAAGATTTGATTTTGCAGAGCCTAGCTTTATCATCAGACGCACTTCGTTTTTTGAGTCGGCTGAATTTAAGGCATCTTCATAGCTAATCTTGCCCGCTACATATAAATCATAAAGAGCTTGATCAAAGGTCTGCATAGCTTGTTCTCGTGAATCTTTCATTAACTCTTTGAGCTTATGAATTTCACCTTTACGAATATAATCTTTGATCAATGGCGTATTAATTAATATTTCTACCGCCGGATATCGACCTTCGCCATCATTACGTTTAATGAGTTGCTGAGCAATAATACCCTTCAAGTTTAGCGATAAATCTAACAATATCTGATCATGTATTTCTTCAGGGAAAAAATGTAAAATTCGATCTAAAGCTTGGTCAGCATTGTTTGCATGTAGCGTGGATAAACATAAATGCCCGGTTTCGGCAAAAGAAATGGCATTTTGCATCGTTTCTCGGGTTCTAATTTCACCGATTAAAATAACATCAGGTGCTTGCCTTAGGGTATTTTTTAAAGCGATCTCATAAGATTCGGTATCAATCCCCACTTCACGCTGAGTGATAATACAACCTAAATGAGGATGCTGAAATTCTATCGGATCTTCAATAGTAATAATATGGCCACTACTATTTTGATTTCTATATTTTATTAATGCCGCTAATGACGTTGATTTTCCTGTGCCGGTTCCACCGACAAAAATAATCAAACCGCGCCTTTCCATAATCAGGGTTTTTAAAATAGGCGGTAAATTTAAGTCATCTGCATCTGGAATATTACTTTCAATCCGGCGCAATACCATGCCGGCACAATTACGTTGCATAAAAGCACTGACCCTAAATCGCCCTAACTCATTTACATTAATAGCAAACTGGCATTCTTTAGTTTTTTCAAACTCATCCTTTTGCCTCTTATCCATAATGCTTAATACCAGCACTAAGGTTTGCTCTGCCGTTAAAGGCACTTCAGACGTGGGCATTAAACTGCCATCCACCTTTAAAGTAGGCGCTCTTTCTGCTGTGATAAACAAATCTGAGGCTTTTTTTTGCACCATGAGTGCCAATAACACATTAAAATCCACCCCAGCCTCCTAATGAAATAAGGTCTTCTCAACGGCTTTAGTCGCAGCTATTTGTGAACTTACCAATCCTTTATCAACCAATTCTTTCAAGCTTTGATCCAAAGTTTGCATACCCTCTCTACGCCCTGTTTGTATCGCTGAATACATTTGTGCGACTTTAGCTTCGCGAATTAAATTTCTAATCGCTGACGTTCCTAGCATAATTTCATGGGCAGCAATGCGGCCACCGCCAATTTTTTTCATTAAGGTTTGTGAAATAACGGCCTGTAAAGATTCCGATAACATGGAGCGTATCATGTCTTTTTCTGCCGCAGGAAACACATCAATAATTCGATCGATGGTTTTAGCGGCAGAAGTCGTATGCAGCGTACCAAAGACCAAATGACCGGTCTCAGCCGCTGTTAATGCTAGACGTATAGTTTCTAAGTCACGCATTTCACCCACGATGATAATATCAGGATCTTCACGTAAAGCAGAACGCAGCGCCTCATTGAAACCATGCGTATCCCTATAAACCTCGCGTTGATTAATTAAGCACTTTTGGCTTTCATGAACAAATTCAATAGGATCTTCAACGGTCAATATATGCGCATAATCATTGCAATTAATATGATTTATCATGGCCGCTAAGGTCGTTGATTTACCTGAACCAGTAGGACCTGTCACTAACACTAAGCCTCGAGGTTTTCTAGTGATCTCTTCAAAGAACTTAGGGGCCTCTAACTCTGCTAGTGATAAAACTTTTGAAGGAATTGTTCTAAAAACACCAGCGGCACCGCGTTCCTGATTAAAGACGTTGACACGAAATCTTGCGACACCTGGCAATGAAAAAGAAAAATCGACTTCTAAGAACTCCTCATAATCATGTCGTTGCTTATCGTTCATAATGTCATAAATCAATGCGTGTACCGATTTATGATCTAATGTAGGAATATCAATACGTCGAATATCACCATCAACTCGAATCATCGGTGGCAAGCCTGCCGATAAATGTAAATCCGATGCACCACTTTTAACAGAAAAGGCCAATAACTCAGTAATATCCATAATCGTTCCTCTTAATGACTCTTAGATTCAACTCATACAACGCGACAGTGTCACGCCTTGCTTTTTTAAAACAGTATTGTTTAATAGTCGCCACTAAACCTATCACAAACGTTAAATTTACATGATACCTAATCGACTAAAAGAAATACTCAGCCAAATCAAACAGGCAGAAAGACATTACCATCGTCAAGCTGACTCCGTTTTATTATTAGCCGTTAGTAAAACCAAGCCATCTTCTGATATTGCCGTGGCCTATCAAGCGGGGCAACGTCACTTTGGTGAAAGTTATTGTCAAGAAGCATTAATAAAACAACGTGAATTAGGTGCTTATGCCATTACTTGGCATTTTATTGGACCTATTCAATCCAATAAAACCAAAGCACTTGCCGCTCATTTTGACTGGGTACATAGTGTCGATAGCTTAAACATTGCTCAGCGTCTTAGTAAACAACGCCCGACTAATTTAGCGCCATTAAATATATGCTTACAAGTCAATATGAGCAATGAGCTCAGTAAATCAGGCATTAGCTTGGACGAATTACCACAACTTTGTGAACAAGTTGCGCTATTGCCTAACATAAAATTGCGTGGCGTTATGGCCATTCCAGCACCTGAAGAGGATTTTGAACGACAACGCCTGCCTTATAAAACACTCTCTCAAGCCATTAATAAACTTGATTGCTTTAAACTAGATACCTTGTCTTTTGGAATGAGTGACGATTTAATCGCAGCCATTGCCGAAGGCTCAACTATTGTCCGAGTAGGTAGTGCCTTATTTGGAGCTAGGGAACGAGCATAAAATAACTTCGGCAACTATGATTTTAAAATCCCCCCCAGCCCCCCTCTACAAAGGGGGGAGTTGGATGCTACTTGACTAGATTATTTCGTGCTCATTCCTAGTAGCTAGCGGTAGCTTCAAAAATAATTAAGTGATCTCTTTAAAGTCGATGCTACCATAAACTCTCAAATCAACCCTTTGTTTTTTACAATCTTAGGAAAATCGTTATGCCAAAATATATTATTGAACGTGACATCCCTGGCGCAGGCTCATTAAGCGCTGAAGACTTACAGGGTATTTCACAAAAATCTTGCAGCGTCCTTAATGACTTAGGCCCAAAAATTCAATGGCTAGAAAGTTATGTCACTGATGACAAAATCTACTGTGTTTATATCGCACCCGACGCTGAAACCATTAAAACGCATGCCGAACAAGGCGGCTTTCCTGCCAATCGTATTTCTGAAATTAAAACCATCATTGACCCTACAACGGCTGAAAGTTAAACGTAAGCTAGCCTAAGAAAAAATGTCGGGTTACGCTGTTGCTAACCCGATATACACCTACAATTTACATAGAGCCTTGAGCTAAGAACGGCTTAACGTTGCTTATCGAGCTCTTGCAAATGCCTTAACTTTTCTTTGATCTTGATTTCTAGCCCACGATCAACAGGTTGGTAATAACAGCTTCCTTCAAGCTGTTCAGGAAAATAGGTTTCTCCAGCCGCATAAGCTTCGGGTTCATCATGCGCATAACGATAAGCTTTACCGTAATCTAGTGACTTCATGAGTTGAGTCGGTGCATTTCTTAAATGTACCGGCACTGCTAGACTGCCACTTTGCTTAGCATCACGCATAGCCGCATTATAGGCTTTATAAACGGCATTGCTTTTAGGCGCACAAGCTAAGTATACGACTGCCTGAGCCAAGGATAACTGACCTTCAGGACTGCCTAGTCGCTCCTGTGCTTCCCAAGCATTGATGGCGATTTGTAAGGCTCTAGGATCAGCATTACCTATATCTTCGGAAGCCATGCGCACAATACGCCTCGCCAAATAGGCTAAATCACAACCCGCATCCATCATCCGGCATAACCAATACAACGCCGCATCCGGTGAACTGCCTCGCACCGACTTATGCAATGCTGAGATTTGATTGTAAAATTCTTCACCCTGATTATCAAAACGCCTAACCCCCCCCGATAATACTTCAAGTGCGCAGCTTTCATTAATCACAGCACTCCCCTTTGCCGCCGCAAGCTCTACCGCAATTTCAAGTAAATTGAGCAACCTTCGGGCATCGCCATCGGCTGCTTTTGCAAATTGCTCTTTAATGTCTTCAGCCATTTCAATGCCTAAGCTACCTAAGCCTCTATTTGAGTCCGCTAAGGCTTTATCCAACACGCCACGTAAATCGTCATGGCTTAAGGCATTTAGTACATAAACACGAGCGCGTGATAACAAGGCATTATTGAGCGCAAAGGAGGGATTTTCGGTCGTTGCACCCACAAAATAAACAGTACCATCTTCTACATGGGGCAGAAAGGCATCTTGTTGCGCTTTATTAAAGCGATGTACTTCATCGACAAATAAAATCGTCTGCCTAAGTTGTTCTTGCTGTATCTTTTTAGCCTCGGAGACAGCTGCCCTAATTTCTTTAACACCCGATAATACTGCCGAGATGGGCATAAACTCAGCATCAGAATGTTGAGCAATCAGTCGCGCTAACGTGGTTTTACCCGTACCTGGAGGCCCCCAGAAAATCATAGAATGCAAACGGCCAGATAAAATGGATTCATAAAGCGGTTTGCCGGGCATTAGTATATGCTGTTGACCGACATAATCAGCTAATGATTTAGGCCGCATTCTGTCGGCCAATGGCTTAGTTAAATCATCAAACATAAAGAGTGTAGAGTTTTTTAGCGTGAATAAGCCCAATGCTGATTGGGGTTTGCAACCTCGACCGAAACGTTTAGATTTTGATAACTTCGAAACATGAGTAACGGGGTTATAAACCTCGTCTCGCCAGTGTTTTGGCTTAGCTTGATGCGTATAGGTTATAAACCCATCACGCTTTGGGTGGATGAACTAGCACTTATCCACCCTAAAGATCTAATTTCGCCTTTAGCCTTTCGGCTAATTTATTGATCAGAAAAAACATCAGCGCCTGCTGGAGCTTTAAATTGAAACACGGTCGGCTTTATGGGCGGATTTAACACTACATTAGAGAAATAAATACGGGTTAGCTGTCCAAAATTATCACTGAGTTCCATACCGCCCAGTACGCCTTTATTTAGACCTATAACGATATATTTAAAACTACTTTCCTTGTTTTTGGGTAATAATCTGATCCAGAGTAAATCACCTTCTGCACCTTGGTTCTCCATAATAAAATTATCTTCCAATGAAATTTCACCACTTAATAGTAAGGCCGGCGTTGAGCCTACCGACTCATCCAATGTTTTAACGGTGACTTGTTCTAAATCCGCGTCATAAAACCAGACCTTTCCCGAAGTAGAGACAATTTGTTGTTGAAAGGGTTTTAGATAATCCCAACGAAATTTTCCCGGTCGCTGTAAATAAAAAAGCCCCGAACTGCTTTGATAAGGACTGCCTGCTTCATTAATGAGCACTTGCTTAAAATCAGCCGTCAACGATTTTGATGATTTTAAAAATGCCTGTAGTTTTTTAATAGGTTGGTCACTGGCATAAGCGTCATGACTCAACATAAAAAAACTCAAACAAAGCAAACGAACAACGTTCATATTAATCATGGCTATTCTTTTATAATTCATTGTATGGGTGACTCATTTTGCTTAGGTTCATCTGCATGTATCTCATCAAAAAACGGTTTATCCTGCTCAAAAATATTTTTCCAACAGCTTGAATAAGCCGTAGGCTCTGATCCTAAAATATAAGGATATTGTTTGCTGTTTCCACAGGCATCTTCTGTTAAAAGTCCCGCCTCGTCAACCCACAACAACTGCACATTATCAGGAGCAATCAGACTGACGGCTTGGGTCGATATTTTCTGCATTAATGTAACCCAAATAGGTAACGCACCACTCGCTCCAGTGAGCCCTATAGGTTTATTATCATCTCGTCCCACCCAAACGACTGACAAATAATCGCCGGTATAGCCTGCAAACCAACTATCTTTCGCATCATTGGTCGTCCCTGTTTTGCCCACTAAACCATAGGTTTCAGGAAAAGAGGCATAAGCAGCATGTCCAGTGCCTTCATGCATCACTTCTTGCATCATGGTGTTAACAATATAGGTTGCCCCAGGATCTACTGCCTGCTTAACGTTAAGTGGATAACTTTGCAATTGTTTTCCTTCTGTATCAACAACCGCTCTAATACCTTTAATAGGCGTTGAAAAACCATCTCCGGCCAATGTTTGATACATCTGAGTGACCTCTACCGGCGTTAATGATGCCGCACCTAATAATAAGGACGGAAACAAATCTAAGGGTCGATTAACCCCCATAGCTTTTATAGTTTTAGCAACATTTGCGACACCCACATCCATACCAATACGAACAGTGGCCAAATTATAAGATTTAGCTAAAGCCGTATGTAAAGCGACACTACCATGCTCTTTATGATCGTAATTTTTAGGTATCCAATCGACACCATTCTGACCTCTAACCACAATAGTTGAGTCATCAACATGGGTGGTAATGCTATATTTTTCAGGAGATTCTAGAGCCGTCAAATAAACCGCCGGCTTAATCAATGAACCAATGGGGCGTACTGCATCCAAGGCTCGATTAAACCCGCCGACTATGTTTTCACGACCACTGGTTAAGGCCACAACCTCACCACTATCCCTACGTGTTACGATAACAGCGGCTTCAAGATTATCAGTATGGGGTAATTTATCCAATTGAGCTAACTTTAAGGTGACCGTGTTTTCCAATATATCTTGAACTTGGGTATCCAAAGTAGTGAAAATTCTCAAGCCTTGCGAGGTTAAATCTTCCTCGTGATATTCTTGACTTAATTGTCGCTTAACCAAATCAATAAAACCAGGATAACGATTAGAAGAATGCTGAGTACGGGCAATCACGTTTAGCGGCTTAGCCTTAGACTCTTCACTCTGAGTATTGCTGATATAACCTTCTGTTGCCATTTCATCGAGAATGAGGTCTCGTCGCTGTAGGGCACGGGCAGGAAAGCGTCTAGGATCGTATTCAGAAGGGCCACGCACCAATGCGACTAATGATGCGACCTGCTCCAACGGCAGGTCTTTTAGTGTACTACCAAAGTAAAACTCACTGGCTAAACCAAAGCCATGTACAGAACTTGAACCATTTTGACCTAAATAAATTTCATTTAAATAAGCCTCAAGAATTTCGCTTTTACTATAACGATATTCTAAAATAAAGGCCATGAGGGCTTCTTTAGCTTTACGAGACAAACTACGCTCATTAGTTAAATAAAAGTTTTTTACTAACTGTTGAGTAATGGTACTGCCACCTTGTACCATACCTCCGGCTAATAGATTAGTCCATATTGCTCTGGCGATACCTTTAACCGAAACGCCAAAATGCTGATAAAAATCACGATCTTCTGAAGCAAGTAAGCCTTTAATCAAAGAATCTGGTGCCTCTTCAAGCTTAATCAGTACTCGGTCTTCTTTGATAGTCGGATAAAAGCTACCAATTTGCACTGGATCCATGCGAATAATGGCCACATCTTGGGCGCTTGTTATATCTTTGATAGCCATAATGCCAGCAGCAGAAAAATTCAACTGCATAGCGACACTCGCTTGATGTTGATCCCAAAACACAAAGTCACGGGTTTTTACCGTCACTTGCATGCCCGTTTTAAAATAACTACCTTCCGCAACCAGTGCTTTGTCTTCTCGATAATGTAACATTTTTAACAAGGCTTCAAGCTTATCAAGGGTCATCGCATGACCCACATACAGCTCAACAGGACTGGCATAAACACGAGCAGGAACTGCCCAGCGTTTGCCTTCAAACTGTTTACGTACGTTAAAATCCAAATAGCCCAAATAACTAAACAACATAAATGCCGCGCCAAGCACTAGAATAAAAAATACGTTTCTAATGATATGTGTTGTCGATTTCTTGCTTTTATTAGTACTGCGTCCGCTTGTATTCTGTGCCATTGCCATTTATCGTGTCATTAACTTCAAGTATCATTCCTGCTTTGAGGGTCTATTATACATAAATCAGTCGTCACCGAAGCTATGGAAAAACATTACAATCGTTGAGTACAATATATTTTCTTGCCTAGACACAAGACGTCTAGTGACTATTTTGACATCCTCCCCCACCTGAAGGAAGGGGATTCCTAGTTTCCTAAGAGTGAGTAGGTATCACTACTGCTCACTGGTTTCTGCTGCTGACGGCATGACTGCACCATTCACTACACAGACTAGCTCCACCTATCCGGCGGTTATTGATTCGCTAAAAGCGCATGGCCTTTAGCAACTACATTCATTGCCCCCACAAGGTCGGCGTTTTCACTAAAGCCGCAGTCAACACAAACAAACTCTGCTTGGGTCAGTCGGTTTTCTTTAGCGACATGACGACAACAGGGGCAGGTTTGGCTGGTATGATGCGCTGGAACTCTAAGCACTGTCCCACCATGCCAGTCTTGCTTATACTCCAGCATCGTAGCAAACATGCTCCAGCCTTGATCTAAGATAGATCGGTTTAAACCCGACTTTTGCGCGATTTTTTTGCCGTGTTTTTCACTATTACCCTTTGATGATTTGCTCATGTTTTTTACCCGTAAATCCTCAATGATTATGATCGCTTGGTTTTCGCTGATTTCAGTTGAGACTTTGTGCAGATAATCTTTACGCGCATTGCCAATATCCTCATGGCATTGACTAATTTTTGCTTTTATTTTCTTCCAGTTATTCGAGAACTTGTTTTTGTTTTTAAGCTGTCGCTGTAATTTAGCCAGTCGTTGTGCTTTAGCTTTAAAGCTATTCAATGACGCATAGATCGTACCATCAGACAGCGTTGCAAAGTGCTTGATGCCCATATCAATGCCGACTATGGAGGTTGAGTTATGTGCCAACAAATCAACTTCATATTCTGTTTGAATCGACAGATACCAATGTAACCCATAGGATACCAACTTAAGACGGTACAGTATAAGGTTAAGCCGTTCGTAGTGAGCCCAGTCGAACCATGAACGGCTTAACCGTACATCCTTCGACAGGCTCAGGACGAACGGTTAAGCATTACACTGCGTCCTGTCTTAAGTTGGCGTCTATAGGTTTGTAAGCTCGCCCCTAATGTTTAAAGTTTAGAAAGTTTTTGAACTATCCAAGCTTTTCATCCGGGGTTGCAAACCAACCTCGGACGGCATTGGGGTTGTTGTAGAATTAGTGCGTCTTACTATCTTCGAAAACAGCTTCTAAGGTCGGCGCAGTCAAAACTGCCTCACCCCACGCTTCTAAATTCTGTTCTGGGGCACTATTTAATTTGTTTATTGCCCATGCTGGCAAAACACCGAAGCGGTACTCAAGTAGCTTTCTAAGCATCTTAGATTCACCTTCTACTCGCCCTTCTAATCGTCCTTTGGCAATGCCTATTCTTTCTACGCTAGTAATGTATTGCATTTTTTCAGTCTCCTCAATTGTTTCAATTACATGCCAGACCTGCTGATCTAACCATTCTGGCAGCTTCATTAGCCAATCTATTACAATAAACAAGTCTATTACGCGTTGTTTATCCCACTGTCGTTGATACAGTATTTTTATCAAACGTAATTTGGCTTCATAGCGTGCTTGGTTTTCTTTTCTGGTTTGCTGAGTCAGGATATGCGCAGCCGTAATCAAGGCAAAAGCATTATCCAATGCCAGCAACTCATCGACTTTGTCGTGATAATCTGTCAGCTTAGCAACGGGAAATTCCAAGGTATGTTTGCAGCCCAATACGGTAAAGCCATAAGCAGTTGGTTTCCAGTGTTTATGTTCATCTGCTAGTACGGCCATGCTGGCAATTGGCCGACGATAACGATCATAAAGACGATAGTTGTAAACAAACATACGCTCAGCAAATTCCGTTTGCCTTGTTCCCTGCACTTCAATATGGATGTATATCCAGTTTTCATCGCCATTTTGCAAGGTCACTCTGACTAATTTATCAACAAAGCGTTTTCCCAATTCGGCATCCTGGACGACAGCCCGTAGCTCTTGATCTAGAAATATATACTCCTTGGACCAATCAATCTCGGCATAAGCCTCAGGAAAATAAAACGCTATAAATTCCGGAAAATAATGCTCAACCGCCTCTTTCCATGGACTGTCGTAATTATCTTTCAATACTTCCTTATTGGCTATCTCATCAATATCCTGTTTAGTCATATCATCCTCATTGATTTTTGGGTGATTATACTCAAAGATAGGTCGGTGAGTGAGTAAATAAAGTAATACGTAACAGTGACAGACCACAATTTTAGTAACGGCCGTAGTGCAGATCAATATTGTAAGGTGGATACGGGAACGGTAGCGACAACACATCATAAGCGGAGCTACAAATTTGCCACTTGCCAAGATTTTTCTCGCGAGGCTTTTATTCGATTGTTTTTGATATTGCGTGTCTGGCGGTTTGCTGTCGCGAAAGCACACTACAATTTATGGACTTTCCGAGCAAAAGCACCTATTTCCCAGTCAAAACAACTGTTCCCCAGTGAAAGCAACTGCTCCCCAGTGAAAGCAACTGCTCCCCAGTGAAAGCAACTGCTCCCCAGTGAAAGCAACTGCTCCCCAGTGAAAGCAACTGCTCACCAGTGA
>Ga0214235_1000529_pt1 | contig 15035 bp, 13 predicted proteins | sample TroBogypolimnion_2_FD_153073 | JGI IMG/M metagenome (GOLD analysis project Ga0214235, IMG submission 153073) | Freshwater microbial communities from Trout Bog Lake, WI - 15JUL2008 hypolimnion | ecosystem: Environmental > Aquatic > Freshwater > Lake > Hypolimnion/Profundal zone ... | reverse complement strand
AGGACTGAACGAAAATACCAATGGCTTGATCAGGCAATATTTTACCAAAGGCAGTAGCTTTGAAAATATAACTGATAGCCAAGTTGAGGAGGTCATGCAAAAACTCAATCATCGTCCTCGAAAAACATTAAACTATAAGACACCTCATGAGATATTTTTTGGTGATGATAATCTACAACCTGCATGAAGACTAGAATTGCACTTCAGGGTTGAATTCACGGATCAATGCAAAATACTGCTCTGCAACTATGCGCCAAGTGTAACGACGTTGGGCAATTTCAAGCAGTTGTCCTCCTATTCTATTTGCATCGGCTATGCTCATCGTTTTTATCAACTGCTGCAATTCTTCGGAATTCTTAAAGAAAAAGGCTTTGTCTTCTGTAGTGCAGCGATTGAAATTGCAATCGTATGCCAGCACAGGCTTTCCAGAATGCATAGCTTCTACCAGCGAGGGATTTGTTCCTCCGGCAGAGTGTCCATGAATAAAAAATGATGCTCGTGAACGCAAGCTTTTAAGTTTACCTAAATCGTAAATAGGATCAAGCAATAGAATGTTGTCGCAAGAAGCATATTTCTCGCGCAATGCACGCCCATACTCGCTATAGTCCCAGTTACCCACCATGACCAAAGTATGCGATTTTAGTTTAGAAAAAGCCTCCATGATAATATGCACATTATTTTCCGGCTCGATACGACAAACCGAAAAAGCATAGTTTTCTGGCAGTACATATTCATCCACCGCCACGGCATCTACCGCTATAGCGTGATCTCCACCATAGGCGATCACATGACTATCTAGCCCATAACTCTGCTTAACATAGTCGGCAATGGCTTCATTATCGGTAATGACTTGATGTGAAAAGCGCACCGCTATCTTTTCCGAAAAGCGCAAAAATTGCTTGGCCAAACCTTGCCATTTTTCTCGTCGCCACTCGATGCCATCAATATTGGTAATGATTTGTGCGGATGAAAAAAGTCGTATCAGAGGTAGCGCAACGGCCCCCGACACACCTAACAATAAAATGACATTATTACGATTCCAAACCGCAGAAGCTAATGAGATCATGTCGTAGAGTATGCTTTGTACACCGTTCGCATTGAATGGTACATACTTCAATTGTGCAGATAAATAAGAGGGAGCTTTGGCAGGATAACTCTTGCTACTACAGTACACAGTTAAAAGATCTGCTAACGACGATGCGTGATGAAACTTAACAAGATTCTCTGCAAGGGTCTCGAAACCGCCATAATTGGCAGGTAGACCAACAGTGCCGATGATTGCGATTTTTTTCATGTACAGCGTTTATCCATATTTATAGATGCCATCTGAATTCCTCACGTTTTATAACAAGCGTAGATTTTTGAATTGGTTTATTTTTTACAAGCCAATTAAACAAAAACATGTCTACATCGAACTTGATAATTGTAGAGCGTCTAGAATTGAGGATGCAAAAACTTGCGGAGAAAAATCCTGTGCACGCAGACGAGCTGAGCGCGACATCTTATGACAAATCGAAGCATTGTCTGCAAGTAATACGATTTTTTCCTTCAATAATGTGGTATCCCTTGAATCAACGATAAAGCCTTCTATCGCATCAGAAACAAGCTCTGCAGGGCCACCGACTGGCGGCACGATTACTGGGACGCCGAATGCCATAGATTCCAGAATAGTTAAACCAAAAGTTTCAATACATATATCTACGCGTGTAAGGTTAAGAACTAAACTGGCTCTCTGATAAAAATCAGCCATTTTATTAGTTCGAGGATAAATAATTAAACTTGCTGGTAAAATCTTACCGGAAAAATATTTATCGATATCTATCTGTTCATCATTAACCACTAATTCAAATAAAATATCGCTTCGATCTTCAATCGCAGCAATAAGGTTAAGTAACTCAGGTATACCCTTGTAATCCCTTAAAGAAGCTATCATGAGCACACTAAAAATACCGTTTCTACGATGCTGATAGACCGAATTCGAAGCCGCTAGAGAGAGCTCATCGTCTAGGGAATTATATATTTGTACGGCGGGAACCCCGGCAATAGGTAATGCTAATGTATGAGCTTTAGAGACATAGATATTTATAGATGAAGTAAGTCTAACAACACCACAAAGAAAAGAGCATAACAGTTTTGGCTGAATAGATATTTCATGAACATGATAAATAACCTTTCTACCCGTCAGCTTGCCAAATAATGCCCCGCCAAATGGCAATAAAGTATTGACATAAATAATCGCATTTTTATCTATGGAACGATCCCTTACCAACGCAATAAATAATAATATTTGGCTCAACAGAAACGTGAATAAAGTTATAACTCGAAAAGTTGAGCGTAAATACCAGTAACGAGAAATTGGAATTCCACACCCCTCAAGCACACCACGACCATTTGTGCCGACAAATAACTTGGCATTTACATTGGCACCGTTAATGGCCTTGATGACTCCACGTAACACGCGAGGACTACCAGAGGCGTCATTTAATAAGTGGCAAAATATCATGTTTTTCATTGTTGTCTTGCGTAATATATGGTTTCATTTTTCTGCTTCCAGTTTTCAATTGCAGTATTATAAAATTGATTAAATAATTTCCTCCTCATTTCCCATGTAAAATTTCCTATACATTCATTAACACCTTCGGATAAAATGTTTATTTTATTTGGATTTTCTAATAAATCTGATAAAACATCAGCTATGTCATTGATGACTTGGTCGTATGATGAAATATCGATTCTTATTCCACACTTTTCACAGATTACATCCTTCATACCACAATGATTTAATGCAATGGTTGGAATACCATTGGCCATTGCTTCCCATATTGTTGTTGGGTTTCCTTCCCCCAAACTTGAAATAACATTTAAGTGACCTAGTTGTAGTAAATTAAATACATCCTCTCTTGTAATTTGACCATGCCAAACAACATTATTTTCAATTTGAACTTGCTTTGCTATATTTTGCATAGAAATTTTTTTTGGGCCATCACCAATTACATGAAGCTTCCAATTATTTATGTTGAGCATTGCTAAAGCATCTAAAAGAATAATTAGTGATTTTCTTGCATCTATACTACCAATCCATAAAATATTGATAATATCATTAGAGTCTAAATTGATTTTTCGTGATGGAAATAAAATAGAAGAATTTACAATCCCATTTTCAGGGAAATAGATTGAGGATTTATTATAATAGTCTTGAATTTTTTTTTGATTCTCTGTAGTGGCTGTCAATAATAAGTCAGTTCGTAGTAAAGCATTTTTTAATCGTGAGTTATGAATGAATTGTAAAGTGTTAATCCAGTTGCGTATTTGAAAAAAAACTTTCTCTTTAGTCGATAAACCTTTAAAAAGTAGTATTGGCCTATTTACAGTGCCACTAATTGGCCCCCACATATAAGGAATATTTATTTTCCAAAGATATCCTGGTTCACGATATCCTATTGGATTAAGAAAATGAATTAAGTCAAATTTTTCATTTTTTGTTAATTGTAATGCAATGTTATAAGCTTGGAGATGCCAGATACGATAAGCAAAATAGAAAGCATAAGAAAACCAATCTTTTTTGTTTAACACATTAATAGTTCTGGCAAATATATTTGGTTTAATGGCTAAAAATAGAACGTTTTTTATACCATTGAATTTTAAATTTTTTTCAAAGTCATCAAAATCACCCATGTGATTTCCTGATGCTCCATATAATACAACTAATTCATTATCCTTTGACATTTCAGTAACATAATTCCATGCCACTGAATATTCAGAACCCCTAAATGGTGATATTTGATAGGCAAGTACAATTATTTTTTTCATTAATATATGTCTTGTAAAATATTATTCATGAAATTTAGTATCACAATTGATGAGTAATAGAATAATCTTTTAGTGATTATTTCTTAACGATTTCCAGTAATAAGTTGACGAAGATTCCGAACATACTGTTTGTAAGTAAAATACATTATCTATAGCTGGTAGGGTTATGGCGAAATGTTTGTTTAAAGTGAGTAGTGTTATTATTAGCCAAAATAATTGGGAATTAAAGGAAGTATTTAAAAGTGTTATAATCAAAGCTAACACTGTGAAACTAAAAAACTTTTTAATTCCATTTGTAAAAATTACTATAATTAATAGTAAGAAATTAATTATACCATTATCGATAATGAATGAAGGAAGTAATCCCCCTCCCATAGTAGCATCATTTATACCTGGTATTATAGTTGGAAAAAAAATTGCTGAGAAATCCGTCCCCTTACCAAATAAAGTATAAAAATCCAATGTTTTTATAAAATAAATGAATGGGATAATTCTTATAGAAGCACTATGATCAGCCGCAACTAAATCTGAAAAACCATCACTACTAAAATTAATTGCATCAAGTACCGAAAATATTCGTAATAATGGAATGAAGTCAATTTTAATTGCAATGGAAATTGACAATATACTTATTAAAATAATGCCAATTAAATATATAGGTTTTTTAATAAAGGCTAAGATTAATATAAATATATATAATATACCAAAAGAGCTTCCAAAAGTAAGCATTTGGTATATAAATACGAACCATAAAATCTTTTCTTTTTTATAAATGTCAGTAATGTGTGTTTCTTTTCTTATTAATTCCATGTTTTTAATATATGAATAAAATAGAAAAACTAGTATGGTCGCAGCATAAGAAGGCTCAGTTGCCAATGCATTAAATTTAAAGCCGGTGGCAAATATTTTATTGAAGAAATTTTCAATACCCACTAAGTACATTACTTGCTGAGTGATCAATACAAAAAAGTAGGAGTATATAAGTATCTTTATTAAATTTTGATATTGATAAATTGTGATCTGACTATATCTAATTAAGTGCAGGTTTTCTATAAAGAATAAGATAAATAATAATCCATATAAATAAGAGGATGGTCTAAATGAGCTTATATGTAGAATACCACTAATCAGTAAAGTAAAAGGCAGAAGATATATAGCCCAGTCTTTTTTATATAGTTTTATAAAATTCCCTAACGTTATATAAATAGAAAATATCATAAAGCCTATTAAGAAATTGTTAATTCCACCATCACCAATAAATGGACTAAATGCTGTAGCCATTACTGCAACATTAAATATTAATATTTTTTTCTTTATAAAATGATATGTTAGTTGTTTCATTTAGTTAAATATATAGATTATATTGATAAGTATTTTTAAAAATATGAACATTTTGTAGTTTCGTGGTACTTAAAAAACCACATATAGTATTAGTCGACGATGCTATAAAAAATAATCTAGGATAATTTAATACCATAAACCTAAATTTAAATATGAAATTTATATTGTAGGTAAAATTTTTTAGGATATATTATCCACTCTTATAAAATAACCTATGCTTATAAATATATATAAAATTCTGAAATATCTTAAAGAAGAGCCAACCGTAAGTAATAATATTCTACTTAGTATTTTTTAAACACTGAGCAAGAATATGAATATATTTTTTTCCATGTTTTAAATCAGGTTCAAGATAATTACCTTCACCCCATTCATTCCATGATTTCAAAAAAATAATTTTCTCTTTTTTATCCTTCACTGCATTTAGTATGTCTCTAACATGTACCGAGAATAGCTTCGGATTTGAATTATGTAGAATATGTCCAAATTTTCCACTCCTAGGACTATGATCCCAGTTAGGAATTATTGTTGGTGCTACTTTCTCATGACAATTAATTTTGTCATTGAATATTTTTATTGCTTCCGAATAGTTCGCAATATTGAGCCTTTTAAATAATGTATTTGATATAAATCGGATTAACATATTAATTTTTGTATATTTTATTTTGAATGGATAATTAAGCATGCTTAAATTTATTAAGTCATAACCGTCAGTTAAATATTTGTCAATCATGTTCTTATCACCGACGTGAGCAATAAAATAGAAGCTTAAGATATTGTTTTTTAATGCCAAATCATTCCAAGTAGAAAAAAATATTTTTATATCGGGTATTGAATCTGGACGAAAAATCGTAAATACCAATCTATTATCAATCTTAAAATATCTTTTATCTTTAAATGCAGGCAACATATCGTAAAAATGTTGCTTATAATCTTCAATGCCACCGTAAGTCTGTTTTATCAAGACCTCTTTGATGATTATGGACGCATCTGAACTCCAGTCTTTTCTTTGCCAATCATGATTTGCCCAACCTAAGCAAAACGGAAAATCTGGTTTTTTAGATTTCAGTACTTCATCGAAAGGTAAGTTTAGTAATCTTTTCCCATTACCTAACCAGTAATGCCAATAACAAAAGGCGCTAATACCTGCTTCCTTTGCCAATTCTGCTTGTTGTTCCTTTATTTCTGGATATCTTAAATCATAAAACCCTAAATCAGCCGGTATTTTTGGTTGATAATGTTCTTTGAATAAAGGTTTTGCTTTTGCTACATTGGTCCATTCTGTAAAGCCTTTTCCCCACCATATTTCATTCTCTGGCATTGGGTGATACTGGGGTAAATAGAATGCAATTATTTTTGGTCTGTTATTATCCATATCAATTATTTCTCTATTATTCTTATCACTTTAGCCGGCATTCCAACTGCTACACTATTAGCTGGTATATCACTTGTAACTACTGCATTTGCACCTATAATGGCATTTTTACCTATACGAACATTAGGTAAAATAGTTACTTTATCTCCAATCCATACGCCCTCTTCAATAATGACAGGCCCTTCGGAGTATAAAGGTCTAATAGAAGGTGGAAGCGATAATAATCTAAAATTACTTTCACCATGTGCATTGTCAGTTATTGTTATTTTTTTTCCGGTGAGTACAAAATCACCTATTTCAATTCTGTTTATTGCCGTAATGTGACTGTCGTCACCAATTGAAACATTATTCCCAATAATAATTTCAGGCTTAAATATGTCAGATTCATGTTTGTCCCAGGCACTAAGTACGGTTCTTTTTCCAATAGTACATTTATAACCTATAGATATATATTTACCACCTACTAAATCAATAGGATATTGAATGATGGAGTATTTATTTATTATTTTTATTTCACGAGATAACCAGCCTGTATATATTATATTTTGTAATATATTAAATTTTATTTTCATTGAATATGAATAGAAAAATGACCACAATTTACCAATTAACAAAATACATGAAAGAATTATTTTTTTCATTATCTACAATATGACAGTTATTTTATTATTTATAATTTCATTATAAAATTTGTATACGGCATTAACATTCTGCTCTTGCGAATAGAGTGCTACAGCACGTTCTTGTGCTTTAATTATCATTGGGAAATAACTTTCTATACCATTTCTAATAACTCTTTGCATGGCTGTAACTAATTCATTATGTCCAGAATATAGTATTCCTAAATTTTCTAGTTCTAATATTTCTTTAGTGCCTGCTGAATTATTCCCTATGACCAAACAACTATTGAACATAGCTTCGACTGTAATAAAACCAAAGCCTTCGAAAAAAGAAGGTACTACTAAAGCTGTTGCTTTTGCCATTACCTCACATATATCATCTCTCATGCCAAGAAATACAACATACTCACATAAATTATTTTCTTTTATGAGTGATACCAGTGTCTGTTTATAGCTTAGATCTGTTGTATCTCCAGCAATATATAGCTTGTAGTCTTTGATATTATTAGTAAAGTCAGCGAAGGCATGAATCAGATTCCTAATTCCTTTATTTTCTTCTAATCTTCCTGCGAACAAAAAATATTTTTCTTTTTTTTGTATAAATACAGTTTTTGACTTTTTCAAAACACCATCGTAGATTATCTTCGCATTGTTTTTCATTTCAAAATGATTAAAAACACCTCTTGTAATTGCGATTGGATAATTATCTTCAGATTGAAGTTTCTTCAAAAAAATTAATTTTGATGGAAAAGCATGCATATTAAAATCTAAATCTTGATACTCTCTGATGTGCCATACATGTGGTACCTTTAACTTTTTAGCCGCATTAAAGCCAATATCAATAGGACCAACATTTGTGTGAATAATATCAGGCTTAATTTCTTGAATATATGTAATTATTTTTTTAGTGGCAATATAATTTATAAGTAAATTACGTAACAGGCGCGGTATAAATAAAGCAATATTTTTTTTATTGTAAAATTTAGGGTAGGCAGAATTGAAGTAAGGAATTAATATAAACTTTATATTTCGCCTGTTCAATTCGTCACATAATCCTCCATGATGTGGCAATATTACAAATGGAATACTGCCTTTGTCAGTCAAACCCTCTAACATGTTTAATAAGGCCTTGGTAGCACCCCCATGTTTTGATGGTGAATTTAATATATAAACAACTCTAAACTGAATTGACATTGGATTTATTTCCATCTTAATTGTAAATCGTATATTTTTATAAATGTGGTAGATACTAATAAAATTAGGTTGCGTTATTTTTAATTGGTATACGTAAAAATTAAAAAGATGTTATTATTAAAAAAAAGGCTTAATTTAAAAAAATTATTTTATACATATTTCATCGATCAAATAATTTTTTGATTTATTCTTCAAAGTAGCCATTCTTAAATTAACTTTAGCGTAATCAATTTTATTCTCAAAATTAGCTTGGTCATCATTAGATAATAATCTGTGCGAAATATCACAACTATTTAATAGCGATTGAACACGTCCTGAATTATTTTTCATACCCAAAGCATAAAATTGCTTCTCGAATAAGAGAGAAAATGCAACACCATGAAAAGAGGTGGAGACAACTATTTCTGCATTTCTTATTAATGAAATAAAATCAGCTGGGCTTGCTGTTTGAAAATACCTATCTCCAAACAATAGGGGTTCTACTCTTCCTCGAATTTCAATCACTTTATATCCATAGTAAGCTTCTAATTTGTTTGTAAATGAAATAGCATCCTCAGATGCCGCCAATTGATAGAAAAAAATATATTTATCTTGAATTTCAGTAATTGGTTGTTGACTCAGTTGCGACCATTCTTCTTTCTCTAGCAGAAATACAGGATCAAGAACCAGCGGTACGGGATTTCCAGTAATTTCATCAATTAACTGCTTTAGTGCTTCCTCACGTACCGAGATGGCATCAAAATTAACTAGCATCTGCTTTATATTGGCCTTATCTTCATCATTTACGTCAATTACTCCCATGCTAGCTGCATAGGTTATTTTCCTCTTTACTTTAATCGGATAAGTGCCATAAAACACATCACTAAATCCTTTGAAATTAGGTAGGTTTGAGCGCCTCCAAATTTGGTCACTCCCATAAACTACGATATCATATTCGATCTCTTTCATAGCCTCTTTGGTTAGATATCTAGGCTTATGATGCACACTAAACTGCTCATGTATAAATTCCTTATAGAGGCTATTTCGTTTTAGTATTCTTGTGTATCCAATAACCAAGCGCAAAATAGCTTTAACCTTTCCCTTAATATTTAGTACCTTAAAGTGTGGCATAAGTTGATAATCTTCAGCATGATAGTCTGGCCAGTAATCTATTATTTCGGCTTGATGCCCTAATTTTCTCAAATACGTCTGTAAAGCATAAGCTTGTAGTAATGCGCCATAATTGTGAGCGCGATGGTATGTCAAAATTCCTATTTTCATTTTAGATAACCTTTTAAATTTTAGATAATCTTTTAAATTTTAGAAGAATTGAATAATTATTCCTATTTAAAGCAGATAACTTGCATTTTTTTCGTATACATCAACATTTAACTATTAATTGCATATTATATTTAGTTATACTCGCATCTAATTTTTGTAGTTTATGGATTAAATGGATTTTTTAATCAAGTAGTTATGTAATTATAATTTTTGCATTACTTTTTTTAAAATATTTAAGTTATTTTCGCCAAGTATTTCTTTGGCTAACTGCTTTGCTCTGCCTTTGATATTCTCTTCGATATTGGATATTATTTCTAGTGCTTCACTCTCATCTGTATTATTGGTAAAAACCTCAAAAAGCATTGGCTGTTCGGTCATTTCAGCTGTCAAAAATCGTTCATATACCTGCTCAAACTGGTATTTATCCGAGGCACTCATATATTCAAAACCGAGATCTTGAGTATAATGTTTTACTAGTACCTGAGATTTATTTCCAAAATGTCCTGCAGCTGCAATATACTTGTCTGCATCTTCCCCAAAATTGGCAGCAGCATGGTTGTATTGTCTGAATTCTGTACCTTTACCGTTATTAATCAGTAGAATTCGAAGATTATTGCCAACATGACGGTTGCCCATGACATTCATATCATAAAAAAATGCCAAATCGCCAATAACACCAAAATATAACTTATTTTTATTGACAAGAGATGCGCCTACTAAGCTTGAAATATTTCCATCAATGCCAAACCCACCCACATTCGATGCAGTTAATACCGAATAAGGTACCTCAAAAAAGTTCCATGAACGAAGACTATTGAGAATGCCAAAATGAATGGTTGAGTCTTCCGGAATTCGATGTGCCATTTTAGACGCAAGCCAAATATTTGAGAATGGCAGCTCAGGGATTTTATTGTAGAGTTCATTTAGATAATTTTTGCAAAGTTGCAAATAGCTACTTCTATCATCCTGATCTTTTTTTATATAAATTTGGAAGAAGCTTTGTTCCGACATTTCAAAAACATAACGTAATCTACGAAATGTATCGCGAATTTCACCATCTTCGCTAACTCGCCATATCTGTTTCCCATTAATGCCAAAACTGTAATAATCACCGCTAATTTCACCAATATGTATAAGCATTTCAGGTTGATTTTCTACAAGATCATACATTTGTTGGCATGCAACAAGTGAATACAATACCCTATACTTTCCTTTATAGTTGCTTGTGTGATCACAAAACACTACTGCATCATTTGATGCACAAAACCTATCGATCGCTTCCGTTTGTTCTTTGTTCATCACCGCATGTGCTCCAATAAACACAGCTACTTTTCCATAAGGTATTTCAGGAAATTCATTTGTGCTTGTTATACGATCAATTACGCGAACTTTAGGTAATTCTTTTGTATCGTAGGATTTACTGTAGGTTGTGGGAAGATTGATATGTACAGGGCCGCCACCGTGCCGTTTAAGTTCTAAAATAGCTTGGTTTACCTTAATTTCACAATCCCATAAATCGTCATTGTCTTTGACTATGGGCAATGTCACGCTTAGTTTTGCCACATCGTTTTGTATTGAACTGCGATCAATAACCTGTGCTATATGGTGGCCAACTTTTGAAACTGCTTGTGTTGATGTAATAGCCAGTATCGGAAGTTTACGGTAATATGCTTCTGTCAATCCCGGCAAATAATTTCGTGATGCGGTGGCTCCGGTACAACTAATTACCACTGACTCACCAGACTCAGCAGCTAAGCCACAGGCCATATAAGCCGCCGAGCGTTCATCTACAGATGAATACATCTCAAAATAAGGATCATTTTGCATACTTGCTACAATTGTAATATTTGTAGTACCTGGCGATGCAATTACTTTTCGGATACCATGGGCTTTTAATAGTGCAAGAATCACTTGTACATTTTTTTCATCTGTATAATATTTAGTCATAGTGTTTTTTTTTAATGTTTTAAACCTATTATTTTAAAAAGTACCTGAATATTAAATATTTTATTTTCTGTTTGTACCTATGCATTTCTTTTAATGATGTGAATTCTTTGGTTTTCCTGTCTTTCAAAGCTTCTTTTTTCCAATCAATTTGTAAAAACTCAGGTTTTTTTAAGAATTCCTCTAAACATATTTTCAATCCGTCTTCAATTTTAGTAAAAATTGTTGTATTGATATATTTTTTTATTTTTGAATTATCAAAATATCGGTTAAAAAGTCTATCGTATAATATTTGATATTTTGCAGGATTTTCTTTATATATTATATCCACATCCTGAAACAGAACATTTGGCTTATATCCTATATTTTTTTCTAAAATTTCTAAATAAATAGTTAGAATATTATTCCAACTATATGAATATTCTGTTGTTATGTGAAATGTATCCGCCAATGCTTTAGAGTTTCCAATTATGGCCATTATTCCTTTTGATACATCTAATCCATAAGTCAAAGTTGTTATTTTTGAACTAATTTCATTTGAAAAAATAATTGTTCGTCCTTGCAACGCTCTGTAAAGCCATTCTTCTTTTTCTAAGACTCCAAGTTGTAACCGATTCTCGCTATAAGTTATATAGGGTCTTATGATGGTCCAATTTTTACGTCCAGTGTTTCCAAGAATATCTTCTTGCCTGGCTTTTGTCAGTGAGTAATCATCTGTTGATAAAAATTCTTTGTCATGTGAAATATTAAGTAAACGTGATGATGTTTCAACAAGTGGTTGTACTGAATCAGCATAAACTCTGGCTGAACTAAGAAATATATATTGAGTTGTTGCATCCAATAACATATCAATCCGTTCGCTAAAATTTAAGGTTGTATAAACCATAAAATCAACAATAGCATCCCAATGTTCCTTTAGAATCACTTGCAGGAAATCTACATCATGAGCATTGCCATGTATATACTTAATATTTCCTGTAGATTCCAAATGGTTACGTGTAGTGACTACAGTTTCAACTCCATTTTGTGACAACATGTTTACTAAATGCACTCCAATGGCACCGGTACCACCTAAAACTAATACTTTCATATCAACATTTAAAATATCTTATAAATTCTGGTTAAAATTATGCTTTTTGTTTTTTTTCGCGTCAGCTTGTCTACACCAAAAAAATACATGCTTATACAAGTAATTATTACGCTTGATATTATTGATATGCATGTAAAAACTAATCCTTGTGGTAAATGATAATGTATTACAAACGACGTTATAGATGAGAAAATTGTTACTAAAGAAATGGGAAATACTACTTGACGATAAAAAGCTCTTAGAGATAGACCGATTAACATTCTGACAATTAGTAAGCGAATAACAAACATGACTAAGTTTGCAATTATCGACACTACAAAAACCGAATAAGCAGAAAGCCCCATTTTTAAAATGATCAGCGATGCAACGAAAATTGCAATCTGAATACATCCAAGCGTTAATTCATAAAGCATCATTTTACCTGGCGCGCGAGCGGCGGTGGCTATCGGTAAACTGATAGAGTTTACTAATGCTTCAAGCAAAGCGAGGCGTGTAAATAAAACTGCTTCGGGTGGAATATTTTTCAACCATATAGATAATATGGTGTTCATCTCAAGGAAAAACGGTAATGCAAAAAACCACATCAAAAAAAAAGTAATTTTCGATCCGTTAAATATCAATGAAAACATCCCCTTTTTATCATCCTCAGCATACGATTTTATGATTGGTGGATAAAGTCCGGTGTTAAAGTTATTCGAAAATACATTGATTTGGCTCGTGATATTCATTGCTATTGCCCTTGCGGCTACTACACCAGGACTAAACATCTGATTCAAAAGAATAGTAACCGATTGATATCGTGCTATACTTGAAATCTGACCAAATAAGGTCCAAGCAGTAAACCCCATTATTTCGTGCAACAAATCATTGTCCCAATAGAATTTACGAAATTGACATTCGCTGTATTTTCGGACACAAATAACCATATAAATAATAGTTGAAATAACAGATACTGCAAAAATCAACATACCGTACAATTCAAGCTTATCCCACGGTAGCTGCTGTATAAGCAAAAATACTACACCCAATTTCATAAATGCTTCTATTATTGACATGTATGCATAAATTTGCATATCTTCGTGCGCGATAATAATTGCCATAAAAGGAGTTGAAAAAATCGTTGCCATAAATGTTAATACCGAAAAATGATATATCCAAAGTACAGATTCATATCTTTCAGGCGGCACTTGCAAGTGTTCGCTCACAAACCACAATCCAATAGTTTCGAGTAATACCAAAGCAATAACCGCAATTGCTCCATAAAGTATCCAATTTACGGTAAAGGTTTTTTTAAGTTTTTCATAATCACCAAGTCCTATCGCAAACGAGAAAAATCGTTGCGTAGCCGAAGCCATCGTGCCACTTATAAATGAGAAAAACGAAACAACGCTACCTACTACACTGTATATTCCATAATCCTCAATACCAAGTACATTTAACACAACACGCACAGTATAGAGATTAACTAGTAAAATCAGTATTTGCCTGAAATATAGCATTAAGGTATTTTTGGCAATACGATTGTTTTTTTCTGAATTATACAATTTAATTACCCTACCTAATGGATGTTAGAAACTTATGCAACGATTTTGTGCCGCCATATCGCCTATACAGAAAATTATTTTTACTCTATGTTGTAATTTAACTGATTCTCATTGGGTAGAATTTAATTAAAAATTATTCTGTTCTATCTATACTGTCAAACGAACGGACATCACCTATATAAAATTTGATTTTGTCATTGTTGTAATGCAAGCGCATATCATGCTGTTTTTTTTCATCACGGCTAAAGATACGAATTTCGCCAATGTCAGAATCAAGAAACTGATTAAGTACCGCATTGCCAAATGAGCCAGTGCCGCCAGTGATGAGTAGCGTTTTATTATTAAACATGAATGATCCTGAAAAATGAAATTAACATAGGTACATTGGTTGTTTGGGTAGCAGTTATAAGGTCTATTGAAATTTATATCGTTCCTATGTTCTAGGTTATAAAAGCACAGTGGCTATTATCAGCGGCGGTGCTTTAGTCGTCAACAGTAGTAATACGTATAGATATACTTTTTTTGTATGGCTATTATTTTATTACTTAGCCTAAGTGGCCTTTTTTTAAAATTAGGTAAGGCGCAATAATAAACCTCTACATTTATAGGATGTGAACAGTTAATTGTTCAGACGTTCCGGCGCCACTGCCCACAGTTAATGGGAAAATATGGAGTGTAATAGCTTCAGCTCAGCCTTTTAAAACAGCTAAAGCAGTTTTACTCCAAACAACTAGTACACCAAACCTTTAAAAAGTGGGATAATAAGCGCACGTAGTAATTCCCCCCTATTAGAAAATTTATGCGTGTCTGCCCGGTTATCGAACTTACTAATGAACAATCACAACTTTTGGAAGAAA
>Ga0214235_1000524_pt1 | contig 15134 bp, 23 predicted proteins | sample TroBogypolimnion_2_FD_153073 | JGI IMG/M metagenome (GOLD analysis project Ga0214235, IMG submission 153073) | Freshwater microbial communities from Trout Bog Lake, WI - 15JUL2008 hypolimnion | ecosystem: Environmental > Aquatic > Freshwater > Lake > Hypolimnion/Profundal zone ... | reverse complement strand
GCAATTAAAAGCGTCAAAAGCTGTGGGCGTAGCTGACTCTACATTTTCAGATTGGGTTAACGGCAACAAGATCCCAAGACCTGAACGAGTTAGACCTATGCAAGATACTTATGGATTTAGCGACACAGAAATGATGGATTCTTTATATCCTCGCGAAGAAATCCGCCCCGACATCTTTGGAAAATAACCATGGCACAAGATAACCCCTCCGTTTTTAAAATGATCCGCAATGCCGGTGACATGACGGCCTGGACGCGGTGCGATCCAGCCGGTGACCTTAGTCTGGTGCTGCAAAATGACCGGCTGCATGTGCTGTATGGCACCGCCCTTAATGTACGCATTCATGATGGCCGCGTTGACTTTATCGTCGGGTCGCCCGCCGATCTTAGACGTGCCTTGTTGTCGCTTACGGACGAATACGAAACCGCTACGCTGGCAGGCCTCACAACCGATGCTATGGCATGACGGACAGGTTGCCCAGTCACCAACGCTTATTGCGCTTTGGTAAACGCCTTTACACCGGTTTTTTGCGTATCGCTCATGGCATTGCTCATTTGCCAGTTCTATACGATGGGTATAGTTGCTGCATACCGTACAAACGGCTACCGGTGGCAGTTTTACGAGTTGCTCATTATTCATAAGTTTTACCTGTGTGTTGGTTGATGGATGTGAGGGTTTTGATTTTAACATACGGGTATTTTTTAATTTTTATAGGGGTGGATCATGGCTAGGGAAACGGTAGAACTTAGGGCTGAGATGCCGCGCTTTATTATTGATGTCTTAGACGGCCAATGTGCAGCTACCGGCGAATGTCGCACTGAATTAGTGCGCTTCATTCTGAGTGAGTGGGCTAATCAACGACACCATGAGGCTACTTTAATCCTAAGAGTAGCGGGTAGTAATCCGGCTAAGTCGGATAAGTAGTTTTACTTATATAAAAGTTTACTCGATAGTCCCGGAGTAATTACCGGGGCTCTTTTTAACTGGCCTAATAATAATAAAATGATGCGTAATAAAATCAATTTCGAGGCACTCAATTCGGTACTGCTAGGTAGCTTTGAGTCCTATTGTCGACAATGGTTGCCGGATGGTAAGCGGTCGGGGGCTGAATATGCGTCGATCAATCCTACGCGTAACGATGGTCACGCCGGTTCGTTTTCGATTAATTTGCATAAAGGCATTTGGTCGGATTTTGCTTGTGGTGATAGCGGTTCTGATCCGGTGTCTTTGTATGCTTATCTCTTTCATAACAATGATCAAGGCGCTGCCGGTAAAGAGCTAAGCGCGATGCTGGGTCTTGATAAGCCCGTGGTGGTTACTAAGAAAGCGCAACCTAAATGGTTACCGATAGTCCCTCCTATGGATGCGCCTGCGCCACCCAATGCGCATTTAGTGCGAGGGCTGCCTGAGGCGATCTGGATCTACCGAGATTTTTCCGGTAGGGCGTTGGGTTATATGTTCCGGTTTAAAACGTCTAGCGGCGGCAAGGAAGTATTGCCGTTGACGTGGGGAAAAAATAGCGAAACCGGCAAAGAAGAATGGCGTTGGATGGGCTTTAAAGAGCCGCGCTATTTGTACGGTCTGGATCGTTTGGCTACCAAGCCGGATGCTACGGTATTAATTACCGAAGGTGAGAAGTGTGCGGATGCTGCCGCTGATCAGTTACCCGAGCTGGCGTGTTTAACGTGGCCGGGTGGCAGTAAGGCGGTGAGCAAGATTGATTGGTCACCGTTGGCCGGTCGCAAGGTGATTATCTGGCCGGATTGTGATGCGCAAAAAGATAAGGCTGGGGCGTTGCTACCCGAGGTTGATCAGCCGGGTGTCAAAGCGGCTACCCAGATTGCCGACAAGTTAGTGGGCTTGGGTTGTCGGGTGTGGATGATGGTGATACCCAAGCCGGGTGAGCGGGTCAGTGGTTGGGATATTGCGGATGCGATTGATGAGGGCTTAAGCGCTGAGGCATTGGCTGAGTATATCCGCGCCAAAGCCAAACCGCTGTTGGCTGCCGAAAGACCAGTTGAGACTTTGCCGCCTGAATTTGTGCCAATCTCCAGTGCGGCTGAGTTGTTGGAGCGGTACGCGCTGATTTATGGGCATGGCGGGACGGTATTCGATTTTGCAAAGCGGATTATGCTGAAACAATCGGACATGATTGATGCTTGTATCTCTAGGGATTATGCCAAGCAATGGCAATCGTCGTCGTGTCGTAAAATCGTGGGCATTGATAATGTCGGTTTTGATCCTGCCTGCAAGGACAGCAAGATCACCTGCAACTTGTGGGACGGTTGGCCCACGGTGCCGATCAAGGGGGACTGTAGTCAGTTGTTGCGCTTGGTTAAGTATATGTGTGGCAATGAGGAATCGGATACTGCTCAAGTGTTGTTTGAGTGGTTGATTAAGTGGTTGGCTTATCCGATCCAACATCCTGGCGCTAAGCTGAAAACGGCAGTGGTGGTACATGGGCCACAAGGGACGGGTAAGAATCTGATCTTTGAGGCGGTGCTAGAAATCTATGGTTGTTATGGCCGGATTATCGGGCAGGACGCAATTGAGGACAAGTTTAACGATTGGGCTTCCAAAAAGTTATTTTTAATTGCGGATGAGGTCGTGGCGCGGTCGGATTTGTATCATGTTAAAAACAAGCTGAAGTCATTTATTACCGGCGATTGGATACGAATTAACCCCAAGAACCTGATGGCTTATGAGGAACGTAATCACGTTAATTTGGTGTTTTTGTCGAATGAGCGTATGCCGGTGGTGCTTGAAGAAGATGACAGGCGTCACGCAGTGATCTGGACGCCTGAAAAATTGACGGCTAGTTTTTATAAAACGGTAGCCGTCGAGCTGCAAAACGGCGGGGTAGCGGCGTTTCATGAGTATTTGTTACAGCTGGACCTGGGGGATTTTAACGAGCATACGCCGCCACCGATGACCGGCGCGAAGCAGGATTTGATTGATCTGTCAAAAGATACGATTAACCGGTTTTATGAGCAGTGGGAGGCGGGGCATATTGATGGCTTTACGGTAATGCCGGTGTTGAGTGAAGATTTTTACGAATTGTATAAGGTCTGGTGCGGTAAGCAAGGTGTTAAGCCGGGAAGCTTGGTGAAGATGGTCGATATGATGTTAAAGCGCCTGCATTGCACGCGTAAGCGTTGTCGGTATGTATCTAAATGTTCATCTGTAATTTATCCAAAGACCTTTATCTTCCCTGAGGGCTGGGGCTCTGCGCCTGATGGTAAGACGGAAAGTGGCTGGTTAGGCGCATATGTTGATGAATTCACGGGGCTTTTAGGTATGTATAGGGGGCGTAATGCCAGCAATTGATGTGCAGGGTGTGCAGGGTGTGCAGGGTCGATGTGCAGGGGTTAAAACCATGCACGGCGTGGCCTGTGCAGGGCGTGCAGGGTTTAAGTCACTCGCCCGTGTGCGCACGCATGCGCGACGACTGTTTTTAAATTTTCAAGTAAGTTATGTACCCTGCACACCCTGCACACCCTGCACATGCTTTAGTAATCAAGTAGTTATTAGTTTTTTAACCCTGCACACTGCGTTACACACCTTGCACAGTGTAAAAATGAGTAAGATTATGGATAAAAAGCGCCAGCAATGGGAAAGGATTAAAGACCAAGCACCTGATGTGGCTGAATGGTTATTAGCAATGGCCAGTGCGTTTGGTAAGCCTGCGGGTATGGTGGTTGAGTTGGCCAGTGGTGAAGTTATTGAGTCGGGCGTGGTTAGTCAGGCTTTGCGGTTACATTCGGATAAGGTGAAAAAATGAAGTTTGCACAATTGTATTCGCAGTCTATTTTATAAATCAATTTAGGAGTTAAGCATGAGTAGCAAACAAGACAGTGTAGCCAATTTAATAGAACAACTACTTAGCTCGATTATCCATACTAAAGCTAAGGCAGATAATCTAGTTAATGATCCATCTCAAAGTTACGAAGAGAATGAGAGCATAAGTCAACGTCATTTAATTCTTAGACCCACTGGGTCAAGGCCTGAAACATTAGACGATTTAATGCTCGTTATGGCGGCTACGATAGAAGACTCTCTTCTTGAAGCAGGCGCTACACACGATGAGTATTCAATACTAGAGCTTTATCAGCTAGCTCAGCCGTTTTGTTTGGAAATGTTTAAAAATAATAATATTTCGTTTACGACATCCTGGCCATCTTATAAGGAGGATGATCGTGTTGGCTAATGAAATGGGCGAGCCTATTCAAAAAGAAATCTTCGGCGAGGGCATTTGTACGGTATGTGGTCAAGATGTTGAGCCTACCCTGCACAAAGGCAAGCTGGCAACCTTATTATGGTGCTCTTCAGTATGTACCCAGTCTTATGCAGAGCGGTTTTTAACCAATAAACAGGCAATGTTCTTTAGAGAATACTTGATGGACTTGAATGCGACTCAAGCGGCGATTCGGTCGGGCTATTCAGCCAAGACGGCAAGGGTAATTGGCTGTGAAAACTTAACTAAACCGGCTATAAAACAAGCCATTAGCTTGGCTATGATAGAACGGGCGAGTCACTTAAAGCTGACGGCTACTAAGGTCATGACGGACATTGAGCTAGTGAGATTAGATGCCATTAAACCGTTAGGTGCGCAAACGATGAATAATCATTCGGCGGCCTTGAAGGCTAGTGAACTGCAAGGCCGGCATATGCAGTTGTTTGTTGATAAGGTTGAGGTTAAGTTAACCGATACCATTGCCGATAGACTGCAACGGGCTAGGGAGCGGGAAAAAGATGCGGGTTGATTTAGAAACTGAGCTGATCAATAAGATTGCTACCTTTACTCATGACCCGTTGGGCTTTGTGCTGTTTGCCTTTGAGTGGGGTGTTGGCCCTCTAGTTGAGTTTCCCAATGGCCCTGATAGTTGGCAGCGAGAAATATTAACGGAAATTGCTCAGCAACTTCGCGCCGGTATCTCGGCAACTGAGGCGATACAGATAGCGGTGGCATCAGGTCATGGTATCGGTAAGTCTGCCTTAGTCGCTTGGTTAATCGAATGGGCAATGTCTACCTGTGAAGATTGCAAGGGCGTGGTGACAGCTAATACAGAGAATCAGCTTAAAACTAAAACGTGGGCGGAGTTGGCCAAGTGGCATAGACTCTGTATTACCGCGCACTGGTTTAAGATGACTGCGACCGCATTGTTTGCTAAAGATCCTGCTCATGAAAAGACTTGGCGCATTGATATGGTGGCGTGGTCTGAGGCTAACACAGAAGCCTTTGCCGGGATGCACAATCTAGGTAAGCGCATTTTGCTGATTTATGACGAGGCTAGTGCTATTTCTGATTTGATCTGGGAAGTGTCTGAAGGGGCTTTGACCGACTCTAATACTGAAATCATTTGGTGTTGCTTTGGTAACCCTACCCAGAATATAGGGCGCTTTCGTGAGTGCTTTGGTAAGTTCAAGCACCGCTGGACGACTAAACAAATCGATAGCCGTACCGTGAAGATTAGTAACAAGACGCAGATTCAAAAGTGGATTGATGATTATGGTGAAGATCATGACTTTGTGCGGGTACGGGTGCGTGGCGTCTTCCCTTCTACCTCAGCTAATGCGCTGTTTGGTATGGATGATGTAGAAGCTTCAATGGCTAGAATAGCACCGCTAAATTCACAAGATCATGCCGCGACAATATTAGGGGTTGATGTGGCAAGACAAGGCGATGACTCTAGCGCTATTGCTAGACGTAAAGGCATGGTGGCCTTTCCGATTCGACTGATGAAAATACCAGATACTATGCTCGTGGCTACCCAAGTGAGTCAGGAAATAGATAAGCATGAGGCCGATGCGTGTTTTGTTGATGAGACCGGCGGCTATGGGGCTGGGGTGATTGATGCCCTTAGGCAAATCAATAAAGATCCTGTCGGCGTGCAGTTTGGTGGCAAGGCGACAGATAGCCGCTATTTTAACAAGCGCTCTGAAATGGCCTTTGAGCTATCAAAGTGGGTGACATCAGGCGGTAATTTGCCAGACGATCTTGAGCTTAAAGAAGAACTCTGCGCTATGACCTACACTTTTCAAGGCGATAAATTTAGGTTATGCGCTAAGGACGATATTAAGGAAGCCATTGGTCGCAGTCCTGACAAGTTTGACGCCCTGATCCTAACCTTTGCTTATCCGGTATCACCTAAGCATGCCATCCAAAACAACAGACCGCGCACCGATGCTATGCGTGGCCATGATCCCTTTGCGAGATAATATGATTAAATGGCTCAGAGCGTCACACTGTGCAGTTCCCTTGTCTTATCCATGTTTGATGCTGATGGAGTCTGGCGAGTCAGTCATTGGCGTATTTACCCCTGATATGCAGGTCGTCGCTTGGACGGTGGTTAATCTGCCTGACTGGCTGATGCTAAATAGAGGGCGAGGTGCTGGAAAAGTGTGTGGCGAGGAGCACCCCAAGACAACCTTATCAGATGATGACTGCGCAACCATTAGGGCGGCTTACGATACTGGCGCATTCAGCTATCAACAATTGGCCGACAAGTTCGACTGCTCAAAGTCTACCATTAGAGACATCATCAAAGAGCGCACTCGCTTTAGTGAGCGCTTGCATAAATAGGCCGTGTGGATGATATGACATTGAGGCGGTAGACTCTCATTAACTTTAAAAGTGAGAGTCCATTATGTGTTCATCAGTTCCCAGCATACCCGCACCCGCACCACCACCACCCCCACCTCAATTAGCTCATGCGCCTGATGTAAAGGCAGTTGTGGCCGATACAGGCACTCAGAACGTAGCGCAAGGTGGCGGAGGCGTCACCACGACGCTATTAACCGGTGGCCAAGGTGATCCAGTTGCTGCTAGCACGCTGGCTAAGAAGACTTTGCTAGGCGCATAAGTGTCAGAAGAAATCAAGCTACTTAATAGCCGCTGGAACGCTCTAAAGATGGAGCGTTCAACTTGGCTACAGCAGTGGTCGGATGTGAGTCGTAACTTACTACCGGTCAATGGCCGCTATTTCATAGGCGATAGAAACAAGGGCTTTAAACGCCACAATACTATTTACGACTCAACCGGGACTAGGGCGCTTAGAGTCTTAGCGGCTGGCATGATGTCAGGCATGACCTCACCCTCACGGCCTTGGTTTAGGTTATCGGTTACCGATACAGACTTGATGGAGTCTCAACCAGTTAAAGTCTGGCTCAATGCGGTATCCGATCAAGTTAGTGATGTGCTGGCTAAGTCAAACTGCTATCGCGTCTTACACTCCATGTATGAAGAGCTGGGCGCATTTGGTACGGCCTCTGCATTGATCGCTGAAGACTTCAATAACGTCATCCACTTACACGCGTTCACTATTGGTGAGTATGCCATCACGACTAATTGGAAGGGTGAGGTTAATACTTTATACAGAGAGTTTGACAAAACGGTCGCTGAGATCGTTGGTGAGTTTGGCTTAGAGAACTGCTCATCTATCGTGAAGTCAGCTTATCAGCGGGGCAGTCTCGATCAGTGGGTGACATTGATTCATGCTATTGAGCCAAGAGCCGATCGAGATCAGAGTAAAAAAGATAATCTCAATATGCCGTTTAAGTCGGTGTACTTCGAACGTAATGCGGGTGATAAGAAGGTTCTACGTGAATCAGGCTATCAGACCTTCCCTTGTGTATCACCTCGCTGGACTACAGTCGGGGGCGACATCTATGGCGTTTCACCAGGTATGGAAGCGCTAGGCGATATCAAACAATTACAAGCACAGCAATTTCGCAAGTCTCAAGCTATCGACTATCAAGCCAATCCCCCTATTCAAGTGCCATCGAGCATGAAGAATAGAGAGATCGAGTTATTCCCCGGCGGTATCTCTTATTACGACGCCTCGTCTGGCACTCAAGGTGTCAAGACCGCCTTCGAAGTCAATCTCAATCTGCAAACCTTGCTTATGGATATTCAAGATGTGCGTACCCGTATTAATGGGGCGTTCTTCTCTGATATTTTCATGGCCATCAGTCAGCAAGATACGCGCATGACCGCAACTGAAGTGGCTGCGCGTAATGAAGAAAAGATGCTGATGTTAGGACCAGTGGTTGAGCGCCTTAATAATGAGCTACTTGATCCACTGATAGAAACAGTATTCGAGCGCCTACTAACTGCGGGCATGTTGCCGCCACCGCCTGAAGAATTAGCCGGCCATGATCTTAATATCGAGTATGTATCTATGTTGGCTCAGGCTCAAAAGGCGGTATCAGTCAATGGCATCGATAGATTTGTATCAAGCATGGGACAGATTGCCACCTTACGCCCTGATGTTCTGGATAAGTTTGATCCTGATCACTGGGCGGATGTGTACTCAGATAAGCTAGGTATTGACCCCGAACTGATCATCAGTGGTGAGCAAGCTGGCCTAATACGTCAACAACGCGCACAGGCTCAAGCTCAACAGCAAAAGCAAGCACAGCTGATGGAAATGTCACAAGCCGCCAAGAATCTAGGACAAACTTCAACTCAACCCGGTACAGCCACTGGCGACATGCTGTCCAAAATGCAAGGACAACAACAAAATGGCTAGACAACTATTTTCAACGCTAGGCTATACCGTCGGCGCTAAAGAATATACCGAATTAGAGGGCGTCCCAACGACTGCGACTGATGCGACGGCTTTAGTCAGTGGCCCTTGTACTGGTATTGCTGTCACAGGCGCCGGTAACGTCGCGGGTACTTTGGCATCAGGCGGCACGTTCTTATTAACAGGCTTAGTAGCAGGCCAGATTGTTAAGATTAACGCCTCTATTATCGCGGCGACCTCAACGACTGCGACTGGCATCTTTGCCTTGTACCCAGCGGGAACAATCTAATGGCTCAATATCCTAATACCCTAGCGTCATCCAATGACATGTATACCAGTTATTCGGATGCTTATGCGGTTGTTCCGAATGACTCAACTGATTTCACACAAGGCGCTACTAGAGCTATCTATGCCGGTGGTGCTGGCACGATTAGTTTAATCATGACTAGCGGTAATGCCGTGACTATAACTGTACCAGCTAATGCGATTGGTTTCGTTATCAACTTAAGAGTTAAACGCATCTTAGCTACCGGTACAACGGCCACTCTGATCTTAGGCTTGTACTAACATGAAAATGCTGAGCATGAAGAAAGATGGCGACGACAGGGGCGAGGCTACTTACTGTATGTCCGCTAAGTATGGTTATGGCTTAACGCTGCACTTAGATGAAGACCAGTGCGAGACTTTGGGCATCTCTAAAGCACTTAAAGCGGGCACACAAGTCACCTTACAAGCCATTGCCATCGTCACCTCTGCAACTGAATCATTAGAACGTGATGGTGACGATAAAGGCACTGATGTCAGTATCTGTTTACAGGTCACCGACATGGGCTTAACGACAGGCAGCACCCTTAAGAACGCAGCTAATCTGCTCTACGGTGTGGATGATAAATAACACGGTCGGTTACGCTATGGATGAAGACTTAAGGGCGGAACGGGAACAAATTAGAAGGATACAAATAGCCGTCGAGTCGCAAGACTTTCAAGCTATCGCCACTTTGCCAGAAGGTCGTCGCTTACTTAGACGCTTGATGGCTGAATGTGGGGTCTTTCAAACCAGCTTTACCGGCGAGGGCTTAACAGCCGCACATAAAGAAGGCAAGCGGGTCGTCGGGCTTTGGGTACTGGAGCAATTTAATAACTGTCCAGATTTATACATACAACTTTTAACGGAACAAACGAATGACCGAAGAAATAGCATCGACGACTGAAGACGTTGCAACTGATGTTGTCATTGAACCGACAGACGCCACTCTATTATCGGCAGAAGCAACCGATGCGCCTGTAGAGATAGAGTACACAGACTTTACCTATCCAGAAGGAACAGTGGTTGACGAAACTATCCAAGACGCCTTTAAAAGCGCGGCCAAGGAAGCAGGATTAACCCAGAAACAAGCACAACACCTGACCGATATGGGCAGTTTGATGAGAACCAAAGTCATGGCCGATCATCAGGCACAACAAGCACAGGTCCATAATGATTGGGCTGAAGCGTCACGCTCTGACAAAGAGTTTGGCGGTGCAAAAATGGACGAGAACCTGGCTATCGCAGGCAAAGCGATTAACGCTTTTGCCACGCCTGAACTAAAAGCACTACTTGATTCAACCGGCATTGGCAATCATCCAGAGATGATCCGTGCTTTCTATCGAGCAGGCAAAGCAATGTCAGAAGATAACTTAGTACCTGGGGGTAAAGGCCCAGCCGCTACGTCATCACTGGCTGATCGACTTTATCCACAATAGGAAGAATAAATGGCAACTTTAGCAACTGGCGCTTTAACATTGGCAGATTGGGCCAAGCGTCTTGACCCCGATGGCAAAGTTCCTGCGGTAGCAGAGCTTTTGTCGCAATCTAACGAAATATTAGAAGATGCGGTATTCCAAGAAGGTAACTTACCCACTGGTCACCGTGTCATCATCCGTACGGGCTTACCGACTGCCTATTGGCGCTCGATCAACCAAGGTATTCCAACCAGCAAATCAACCACTGCGCAAGTAGATGAGTCGATCGGTATGTTAGAAGCCTACGCTAAGGTCGATAAAGACTTAGCTTTATTAAACGGCAACACCAATGCTTTTAGAATGTCAGAAGATTCTGCGTTCTTGGAAGCAATGAACCAAGCACAAGCACAAACCTTGTTGTACGGCAACCCTGCCACTGACCCACGTCAGTATCTAGGGCTAGCGCCACGTTATGGTGCTATCTCTGGTGCGGGTAATGCGCAAAACGTCTTAGATGCGGGTGGTGTTTCTACCAACAATACCTCTATTTACTTAGTGGTTTGGGGTGATAACACGACTTTCTGCACCTTCCCTAAAGGTTCAAAGGCTGGTTTGGCTCATGATGATCAAGGTGAATTGGTGGTATACGATGCTAACTCTAACCCCTACCAAGCCTTCCAAACGCATTACCAATGGAAGAATGGCTTAGTGGTTAAAGATTGGCGTTATGTGGTGCGTATTTGTAACATTAATACCGCTAACTTAGTGTCCGAATCTGCTGCTGCTGACCTTATCAAATTAATGTCACGCGCCTTAGATCGTATCCCTAACCTTGGCATGGGTCGCCCTGCGTTCTACATGAACAGAACCGTGTATTCAATGCTGCGCATCCAAGCCTTGAACAAGTCACAAAACGTCTTAGACATTAATTCAGGTCTAAATCAATTCGGTACACCAACGAGCTGGAACACTTTTGAAGGTGTGCCATTGCGTCGTGTCGACCAGATCTTAAACACAGAATCGAGGGTGGTCTAGTCATGGCTTATGTAGACAACAACTTATTAGTATCAGGCGCAATCTCTGCTACGGGGGTTATCTCTGGCCAAGCGATATTCAGCGCCGGCACTTCGGTACTTAGCACGAACACAGTGGACTTAGGTGCTGCCCGTGATATGGGTGAGGGCTGGGATTTATTCGGACGCTTTGAATATACAGTCGCAGCGGTAGGCGGTACATCCATCGAGATGCAAGTGATCTCGGCTGATGATGCAGCCTTATCTGTCAACGTTACTGTAATAGGCACTACGGGCGCGATTCCGATCGCTTCTTTAACACTAGGCTCACGTACAGCTTGCGACTTCAATCCTCGTATTGGCTCTAAAGGTCAGCGTTATTTAGGCGCTCGTTATATCTCTGTAGGTACAACTACGGCTGGATCGGTGTTCGGTGACTTCGGTGCTGAAATCCAAGACGGCCAAAAGTTCTATCCTAGCGGTTTTGCACTTTTATAAGGAGGCTTTATGGCACGTTACAAAGTATTGGTACAAAGTTTTATTAATGATGCGTTAGTCGCAGAGGGTGACATCATTGAGCTTGATGATAAGGCCGAAGTCGCTGACAACTTAGCGTTGATCGTAGAACCTAAAGAACCAAAGAGTTAAAGACCATGCCCCCTGCTAACGTGGGGGGTTTTTCTAAGCAAAAGAGTCTATCCCTAATGATCGAGATTATTCAATTTACCACAGGCATTATGGATGCGCTTTCAGCTATGTTGACTAGCCTATCAACACTTATTCCACAGGTCATAGCGGGTGCTTCTGTACTTGCAGCCTTTATGCCCCCTCCTGATAGTGAGTCAACCTTAGCAAAGGCTCACGCCGCTATCAACTGGATAGCCTTTAACTTTAAGTACGCGACCAATAGGCCGACAGAATGAGCTATGCGCTACTTATTATAGGCGTCTTTAGCTTTAGTACTGGCTTTAGCATTGCTTACAAGATAGACAGCGCCACGATCAGTGAATTACACCAAGCCATTCAATCGAGTAACGAACAAGCTGCGAACACTCTGGTAAGCATTCAAGCACGAGTCACACAAGCTCAGGCGGTCGCTAAAGAGGCAAACACTAACTTGGAATTATCACATGCCCAATCAATTACAACGATCAATGCTTATCATGACGCTCTTAAGTCTAAGCGCTTGTACGACACCGGTCGTAAAAACAGTGCTTGCACCGTGCCAACAAATTCAACCGCCAGTATCCCTACTCGCTCAGCCGAACCTACCGAGCTTTCAGCAGGACTTACAGACTTTCTTTTATCCCAAGCCCTCGCAGCCGATCAAGTAGCGGTGTACGCGCAATCATGCTGGTCATTCGTTAATCGTAATTGTGGGATAGATAAATGAACATTGACAGGGATGATCTTAGAATAATGCTTGAAGAGATCCTAGAAGATAGATCGTATATCGATCAACAGCTTCATGCTGAAGAACACGAATGGATCAGAGCGCGGATCAAGGCTGAGCAAGAGCGCAAGCGAATGTATAGGGCAATGACCCGTTCATTTATTAGCTGGGGTTTACCCGCACTATTAACGGGTGCGCTGGCGTGGTTGCAAGGCGTAACATGGCCTAAGCTATAAAAAACAAAACCCTAGTCAGGTGCAAACTGTCTAGGGTTTCTGATTCCATCCTTAATGAGAAGGACAAAATATAAATGCAGTTTAACGTAAATGAGGACGTAGTCAAGATGCTTGAAGTATTAGCTGGGCATACCAACTTGCAGGTTTTACTTATCTTAACGCTGGTTATTTTAAAGTTACCGGCATTGATCCGCGAATTATCGCTACTTATCAAGGCAGCAAGGCCAACAGACCAAGATTTATGACCATACAAAATACCACGATTCGGAAAGTAGGACCTAGCCAAGGCAATGGCTTTAATACCGCGTTTCCGTTTACCTTTAAAGTCTTTACCGCTACCGATATTTTAGTGACCTATCTTGATGCGTTAGGGGCTGATTCTGTATTGGTACTATCTACTAATTACACTGTATCATTGAATGCCGATCAGAATACATCGCCAGGCGGATCAGTCACTTTATTAGTTGCACCAGCTACAGCGACTTATATTACCCTGACCTCGCAAGTCACTAACACGCAGAGCTTAAGCCTAACTAATTCGGGTGGCTTCTATCCATCATCAATTAATGATGCGCTGGACAGGATTGTTATCCAAGTGCAGCAATTGGCCGAACAAGTAACCAGAGCCGCAAAAGCCCCGTTATCCGGCATTGGTGCACTGACTCCCTCCAGCTTGGTGTTTGGGGTGGATGCCACCGGTACACCCATACTGTTACAGCTGGCTAATATCTCCTTGTCGGTGGTATCTACGTTTATGAGTGGCTTGCTGGGCTTGACCAGTGCGGCAGCGGTAAAGACGGCACTGAGTGTGCAGTCGGATCTACAGACGCAGGCCAATACTGCCGTATTAACCACTGGCACGGCCACCGCTTATGTAGCCACACCATCGCCTGCAATTGCCACGCCGATAGCTAACACACGTCTCAGGCTTAAGCTCCACCTTGCCAGCGGCGCAACACCTACATTAACCATCGGCACAGTCACCGCTGCCCTGCAACAATATGATGCAACAGGCGCATTGGTAACCGCTACGCTGGGGCTAAGTCAGTTGACGGATGTGGAGTATAACGGGGCGGTTTATGTTGTGCTTGATCCCTTGACGCCAGTAATCTTGACGCCAGTAATAAAGCAAATCCAACCTATTACAGCGTCGGTTGCAGCCGGCTCGATGACTTGCACGTTAAATCCAACCAGTCTTGATTTCAGGTCGGCAACATTAACATCTTGGGCAGTTAATAATCGTGTTGTTGCAGCAGCTATTTCTATAGTTGTACCAAGTACAGCAACGCTAGGAACAGTTTCGGCTCAACAATCAAGACTTGTATTATTGGCTCTTGATAATGCTGGAACGCCAGTTTTAGGTGTTACAAGTATGGTCGGGGGTGAGAACTTAGACGAAACCACTCTAATGACCACCAATGCTATAGGAACATCTTGTACATTTACTGGAGCTATAGCGGTTACCACAGGTATTCTTACTCTGTCTGCTATAGGTACTGGCACATTTGCTTTAGGGCAATCATTAGCTGGCACAGGTGTCCCCTCTGGTACTTATGTAAAGGCACTATTAACAGGTACTTTAGGTGCTGCGGCTTCTACTTATTCGACCAATATAACAACTGCTGTAGCTTCAACTACTCTAACGGGGTCTGCTGGTGCAGGTGTTTATACTACCACTGCGGTTACAGCATCTCCATTCAGAGTCGTAGGTTATATTGAATCTACTCAAGCAACTGCTGGAACATGGGCAACTGCTCCAAGCACTATTCAAGGTCAAGGTGGTCAGGCATTAACGGCTATGAGTAGCTTAGGGTATGGACAGACTTGGCAAGTATTTACATATGCTAGTTCTGGAGCACAAAGGAATTTAGGGCAAACATATACTAATAGTGCAGGGAAGCCAATTATGGTTTCTTATTCTACAAACCAATATGTAACAGTTATTGTAAGTGGGATAACCATCATGTATGGCTCTGGGTATAATTCTGCAGCGCCCGTGTATTGCTTTATTGTACCGGCAGGGGCTACTTATAGTATCTCAGCAACATACGTTGCTGGGTATGTTTGGGCAGAGCTACGGTGAACTGCGATTTCACAGCAGCAACGTGCACATCAGTGGATGAACTTAAAGCATTATTAGGGATAGCAGCATGAGCATCGACTGGACAGCAGCATCAACTAAACGGGGGCTAGGTAGATGAGTTCAGACGTCGATATTTGCAACCTTGCTCTGGCTAGGCTG
>Ga0214235_1000515_pt1 | contig 15320 bp, 12 predicted proteins | sample TroBogypolimnion_2_FD_153073 | JGI IMG/M metagenome (GOLD analysis project Ga0214235, IMG submission 153073) | Freshwater microbial communities from Trout Bog Lake, WI - 15JUL2008 hypolimnion | ecosystem: Environmental > Aquatic > Freshwater > Lake > Hypolimnion/Profundal zone ... | reverse complement strand
GGATGTAACTATTTTTTGTGATGCACATAATTTACCCTTTTTCGATGAAATATTTGATTGTGTTATTACTACAGCTGTCCTAGAACATGTTTTATATCCAGAAGTTGTTTCCTCAGAAATCTTAAGGGTTATGAAAATTGACGCACTTTTATATTCTGAAATTCCCTTTATGCAGCAAGTTCATGAGGGCGCATATGACTTCACTCGGTTTACCTTATCAGGGCATCGTAGATTATTTAACTTAATAAGTGAAATTGAGTCTGGGCTCGTTGCTGGGCCTGCTACAGCCCTTGTTTGGTCTATCGAATATCTACTTATTTCTTTTTCGTCCAGCAAGGGAATCCAAAAAATCATAAAGCTTATTGTTCGACCTTTTATATTTTGGATAAAGTATTTAGATTATATTCTTGCTAGATATCCACAAAGCCTTGATGCCGCCTCCTGTACTTTTATATATGGAATAAAAAAAATAAATGAAACTACTGATAAGGAGATTATAGAAAGCTACAATGGAGTGAATTTTATATCACATATATGATTAAGAAATTGGATGCTATTAATGTTACTATTTTTGCAAATTCTTGTTGGACGGTTTTTAACTTCAGAGCTAATTTAGTAAAAGCATTAAAGGCAAGAGGCTGCAGAGTTACTGTTATTGCTGCTGATGATTCCTACAAGGAGCAGCTCAATAATTTGGGTTGCGATTTTATTCCTTTAAATATAAAAAGTAGAGGAAAAAATATTTTTAAGGAATTTTGTACTCTTGCTGCTACATACACTGCAATAAAAAGACTTTCTCCTGATGTATTGCTCACCTTTACTATAAAACCTAATATTTATGGGTCGCTTTTGGCGCCTTTGATCGGCTGTAAAGTTATTAATAATATAACTGGTTTAGGAAGTATATTTTCATCAGATAATTATTTGACTAAAATTATAAGGTTTTTATACAAAATTGCATTTATAAAATCTTCCACTGTTTTTTTTCAGAACAATGAAGATATGCAATTATTCTTAAAATATCGCTTGATTAGGAAATCTCAATGCGAGCGATTGCCTGGTTCAGGTGTAAATCTTGAACAGTTTAAATATGCTCCAGCCTCTAATTCATACGGTAGAAGCTTTCGTTTTATATTAATTGCTCGTATGTTGTGGGACAAGGGTATAGCGGAATATGTTGACGCATCCAGAAACCTTAAGATTAAATTTCCCAATACTGAATTTTGGTTGGTTGGATTTTTGGATGCCGAAAATCCTGCCTCGATATCAGCTTCTCAAATGAATGAGCTCACGGCTGATGGGGTTGTTTCTTATCGCGGAGGTTCAAGGGATATTTTATCGGAAATATTAATGGCTGATTGTATAGTGCTTCCCTCTTATTATAAGGAGGGTGTTCCTAGGTCGCTATTGGAGGCGGCGGCTGTAGGTAGGCCTATTATTACAACCAATATGCCCGGTTGCAGAGATGTTGTTGACGATGGTATTAACGGCTTTTTATGCTCGGCGCGCGACTCTAATGATCTTGCTAAAAAAATGGAAAAAATACTAATGCTGCCTGTTTCGGATCGCTTAATTATGGGATTAAGCTCAAGAAGAAAAATGGAATTATGTTTCGACGAAAAAGTAGTCATCGATCAATATATTAAATATATTTCTAAAGCGCTTGAGATTAGTAAAGTATGAAAAATTATCTTGTTACGGGAGCAGCTGGTTTTATTGGGATGCATGTTGCAAAAATCTTATTAGAGAGAGGCGACCAAGTCATTGGTCTGGATAATCTAAATGATTACTATGATCCTAATTTAAAAAATTCACGAATAGATGTTCTCTCTGGATATGAATATTTTCATTTTATAAAAGCTGATTTATTTGATAGGGAGAGTATTGCAAGGCTTTTCGTTAGTCATAAATTTGATGGGGTGGTGCATTTGGCTGCTCAAGCTGGAGTGCGCTACTCAGTGACGCACCCTCATAGCTATGCAGATAGTAATCTGACATCATTTCTTAATGTTCTTGAGGGGTGCCGAAGCGCAAAAGTGGGGCATTTAGTATTTGCATCAAGTTCAAGCGTGTATGGGGGGAATGTTAAAACCCCTTTTGCAGAGAAAGACGGGGTGGATCACCCCGTTAGTTTGTATGCTGCCACTAAGCGGGCTAATGAATTAATGGCTCACAGCTATAGCCATCTTTATAGATTCCCTACTACAGGACTTCGTTTTTTTACTGTATATGGCCCTTGGGGTAGGCCCGATCAATCATTATTTTTATTCGTTAGTGCCATCCTTAAAGGGGAATCCATTAAGATTTTCAATGGTGGAAAAATGATGAGAGACTTTACATACATTGATGATATTGCTAAGGGTGTAGTGTTAGCGCTTGACAAGCCCGCAACAGCTACTAATGATTACGATCCCGCCTCCCCATTGCCTCATATTAGTGATGCGCCATTTAGGATTTTTAATATTGGGGCAAGTAAGCCGATTCCTCTAATGGAATTTATTGACGCTGTTGAAAATAAATTGGGCGTGAAGGCTCAAAAGCAATTTTTGCCGCTCCAACCCGGCGATGTAATCGAAACGTATGCAAGCACAGAGATGCTGCGTGATTGGGTAAATTTTAAGCCCGAAACTTCCATCAAAGTTGGTGTCGATGCTTTTGTGGATTGGTATAAATCATATTACCCCTAAGGATAAATTAGGGGTTGAAATGCCTTGCGCACTCCACGCGATCAAAAGTAATTAATATAAAGGTAACTTATGTGTGGATTTTCAGGCTTCTTAACCTCTCCAATATTCCCCAATATGCTGAACCCCCGGCAGATACTAGCTCGAATGGGGGAATCACTAGTTCATAGGGGGCCGGATGATGGTGGAATTTGGTTTAATTCTGGGGATGGGATTGGCTTTTCTCATCAACGACTTTCTATAGTAGATGTTTCAAATGCGGGCTATCAACCCATGATTTCAGAAAGTGGAAAGTTTGTTATTGCCTTTAATGGTGAAATTTATAACCATGCGGTTTTGCGTGCGGAGTTAGAGGCTCAAGGAATTCGACCAACATGGAGGGGGCATTCAGATACCGAGACATTATTGGCTTGCTTTGAAAGTTGGGGAATTGAGAATACCTTGCAAAAGTCTAATGGAATGTTTTCCATGGCGGTTTGGTGTAGTGAAAGTAAACAACTTGTTCTTGCAAGAGACCGTTTTGGTGAGAAACCTTTATATTTTGGGTGGCAAAATATTGATGATAGTAGAATTTTTTTGTTCGGATCAGAACTTAAGGCTTTAAAAGCCTACCCTGGATTTGAAGGGAAGATTTGTAGAAACTCATTAACCCTCATGCTTAGGTTTGGATATGTCCCTGCACCTTATTCAATATATAGCGGTGTAGCAAAGTTATTGCCGGGCCATATATTAACTGTATCAATGGCTGAGCCCGAGCCAAAAATTACTGCTTATTGGGAATTGAAAAAAGTTATGCTTGAGGCAGCCCAAAAGCCTTTTGAGGGAACCTTCATTGATGCTGCAAATCAATTAGAGAATCTCTTGAAGAGTGCGATAAATTTGCAGATGCTTGCTGATGTTCCATTGGGCGCATTTCTATCGGGGGGTGTTGACTCCTCTACAGTAGTTTCGCTGATGCAAGCTCAATCCACTGCCCCCATTAAAACCTTTACTATTGGTTTTAATAACGAAAAATATAATGAGGCTTTTCATGCAAGCAAGGTTGCACAATATCTTGGAACAGATCACTCTGAGTTGTACATAAATCCAAATCAAGCAAGCGAAATAATCTTTAAATTACCATTTGTCTATGACGAGCCTTTTGCTGACCCCTCACAAATACCAACTTATTTGGTCTCCAAATTAGCCAGCAAAAATGTAAAAGTAGCTTTATCTGGTGATGGGGCTGATGAAATATTTTGTGGGTATAACCGTTATAAGTTTACTCATGATTTTTGGCCCATTTTTAAAAAAATACCCCTTCATTTGCGTAAGAGAGTATCCCGCTTTATTGGCGCTGCCCCTATTCAAGCTAAGTTTGATAATAAGTTCTTTAAGGTTGCACAAGCCTTGGAGCAGTCAACAGTAAAAGAGCTATATTCATCTTTTGTATCCCACTGGAATAATCCCAATACTTTAGTAATTAACGGAAGTGGATCGCAGACAATTGTTAATAAAGAAGCTTTTGAAGCATCTTTTTTGGGTGATGTAGAAGGGATGATGTTTCTGGATATGATTTCATATTTGCCGGACGACATTCTTGTAAAAGTTGATCGCGCAGCAATGAGCGTATCACTGGAAAGTAGAGCTCCATTCTTAGACCATCGTATTATTGAGTTTGTTGCAACACTACCATTTGACTATAAATTAAGAAATGGCACTACAAAATCTTTACTTCGAGAGGTCTTGTATCGCTACGTACCGAAGACTCTTATTGAGCGGCCCAAAATGGGGTTCGGTGTTCCGATTGGCTTATGGCTTCGAGGCCCGCTTAAGGACTGGGCTGAAAACTTATTAGATGAAAAACGCCTCAAAAGAGAGGGTTTTTTAAACCCAAATCGAATCAGAGAAGCCTGGGCAGAGCATTTATCGGGCAAAAGGAATTGGGAGGGTAGGCTTTGGAATGTTTTAATGTTTCAAGCTTGGCTTGAGGCTGAGAAAAGTTAGCGTGTTTTTAATTGCTCACTAACTAATCATATTAACCAACATTTTCAATGCCTAATATTAATTAAATGAAGAGATTTTTTGATATTTTTTGCAGTATTTTGGCATTAACAGTTTTTTTGCTGCCAATTGTCTTTGTTTTTCTTATTGTAAAATTTTCATCAAAGGGTCCTGCGCTTTATTGGTCAGATCGTATTGGGGTGAATAATGCGATTTTCAGGATGCCAAAATTCCGAACTATGCAGATGGAAACACCCGTAGTTGCAACACATTTGCTTTCTGAGTCGGCTCAATATTTAACTCCAGTCGGTTCATTTTTACGTAAATCCAGCTTAGATGAGTTGCCTCAGTTATGGAGTATTTTGGTTGGTGATATGAGCTTTGTGGGGCCGCGCCCAGCGCTATTTAATCAAGATGATTTAATAGCCTTGCGAACTCAATATGGGGTGAATCAATTGGTGCCTGGGTTAACAGGTTGGGCTCAAGTAAATGGGCGCGATGAATTATCTATTCCAGTTAAGGTGCGATTTGAAGTTGAATACCTTCAAAGGCAATCCTTTTGGTTTGACATGAAGATAATATTCTTAACTTTTTTAAATGTAGTGCGGCGAACTGGGGTTTCTCATTAGGATTCATATCTTTCATTAACTTTACGATTTATGCTTTTAATTAGAATTGCCGATCTGAATATTTGGCTAAGTATTGGTTTTAGAGTGTTTTTTCATTTAATTGACTAGTTTATAACTTAGAAGTTTGACTACTATTATTTAGCTATGTAATTTATAATAAAGTTGTGCCAATTAATATAGCTAAACAATCATTATTAAGCATGCCTCGCTCGGCAAAGCGGTGTCTGGCCTTATTGTGCGATTCTCTGATATGTGGATTTAGTATTTGGTTGGCATTTGGTCTTCGCTTAGATCAGTGGGAGCATTTTCAAGATAAGCAGTGGATTGCTTTTATCCTAGCCTTCGGACTTTCACTGCCTCTCTTCATTATATTTGGTTTATACAGAGCAGTTTTTAGATATATTGGCTCCGTCGCTTTTATGGCTATAGCCCGCGTTTTCTTTATCTACTCTATTTTATTTTTCAGTGTATTTACACTTCTTGGCGTGGATGGGGTTCCCCGTTCAATTGGAGTTATTCAACCTATTTTATTTTTTATTCTGACCGGGGCTAGTCGTTACATGGTTCGTCATTGGTTGGGTGCCATCAATGGTATTGAAAAGTCGTCTCATCGCACCCAACCTGCCGCTCTAATTTATGGCGCTGGATCTGCTGGACGTCAGTTGGCAGCAGGCCTATCAAGTAATAAAGAGATGCTAGTCAAAGGTTTTATTGATGATGATCAGTGCTTATGGGGAAACACGATTAATGGAGTACCTGTGTACTCAAATGATCACTTGCAAGATCTTATTCATAAACTCGCTGTCACGGACGTGTTATTGGCGATTCCTTCTGCGAGTCAAGAGCGCAGAAGGGAAATTATTTCCTCCCTTAGTGGTTGTGGGGCTCGAGTGCGAACATTGCCTGAATTAAATGAATTAGTTTTTGGTCGAGTCAGTATATCGAATTTGCATGATTTGGATATGAATGACCTGCTCGGGCGAGCGTTGGTGCCTCCTGAAATGGGATTATTGGAAAAAAATATTCGCGATAAGGCCGTTCTCGTGACGGGGGCTGGTGGATCAATTGGCAGTGAGTTGTGTCGTCAGATCATCAAGTTCTCCCCAAAATCATTAATCTTGATCGATAGTAGTGAGCATGCTCTATATTTAATTTATGAAGAATTAAAAAGGACCCTTATTGAGCTGGGGGATGTGCAGTTGGGGGGTGATGGCAGTAATCTATCTGATGTTTCCCCACTTTCATTGTTAAATTTGGTTCCCTGCTTGGCTTCAGTGCGAGATACCGATTTATTGCTAAAGATTTTTAGGGTTCATCTGCCGAGTACGGTCTTTCATGCTGCCGCATATAAACATGTACCCTTAGTGGAGCAAAATCCTGCTGAAGGTATTCGTAATAATGTTTTCGGAACCTTTAATTGTGCTCAAGTAAGTTTAGAGTGTGGCGTAAGCAATTTTGTTTTAGTGAGCACTGATAAGGCTGTTAGGCCAACCAACGTCATGGGTGCAAGCAAACGTATTGCTGAGCTAGTTTTGCAAGCCATGGCAGAGATTGTCGCTTACGAAGATCGTTCAACCAATTTTTCAATGGTGCGATTTGGGAACGTACTTGGCTCATCAGGATCAGTCGCGCCACTTTTTAGCGCCCAAATTGCCGCAGGTGGGCCCATTACCTTGACACATCCTGAGGTGACACGTTATTTCATGACTATTCCTGAGGCAGCGCAGTTAGTGATTCAGTCGAGTGCAATGGCGGTTGGTGGCGATGTCTTTGTGTTGGATATGGGCGAGCCAGTCCGTATCTATGATCTAGCAGTCAAGATGATTTATTTATCCGGCTTATTGGTTAAGGATGAGGCTCATCCGCATGGTGATATTGAGATTAAGGTAACTGGATTGCGTCCAGGGGAAAAGCTCTACGAGGAGCTTTTGATTGGTGATAATCCCCAGCCAACAACACATCCAAAAATCATGAAGGCTCACGAAGAGTTTTTATCTTGGGATGATTTACAACAAGAACTTGAAAAGCTTAATACCGCTTTGGATGCATGTGATGCTAATTTAATTAGAGGCATACTTAAAAAGTTAGTGCCTGGCTATAAACTTAATAGTGACTCAGTAGATTCGAACGGGGGGTCTAAGTAATGAGCAAGCTATTTAAGATTGACTCTTTCCTCATCACTCCAGGATTTCTCCGAAATAGCGATAGACATGAGCCTTCTTTCAAATCTTAAGCAATTTTTGGTTGATTCATTCTCAAGCCCCAAATATCAAGAGGGGGTTTTGTACTTTGTTATCGAAGAGCTCCCAAACCCAAGGCATTCTGGCCTATTTAAGATTCTTTGCGGAAGCCATCAGATTGCTTTAGATGCTGTTACTTTGGATGAGCCTGGAGTTGTTGTTGCCAATGAGCTAATTGGCTTACATGCTGCCACTATTCGTAAGTACCCATATCAAAAAATTGAGTTTGTGAATATAGCCTCCTGGGCTCAATCAAAGATTGAAGCTCGCATGGCTCGCATCGGCTTAAAGACGTAGTCTAATTACTTTCTAAGTTTTGATGAGTTTAGCAATTCGAGTGCTCAACATATCTCATGACCGTATCAGTCTTAGACCATCTTCCACGCTGCATAATAATTGGCATACTGGCCCCAGAATTGAGTAAATCCTGAGCTGCTCCTACTCGCATTGAGTGGCCGCTGATCCCGTTAATTTCTGATTCCTTTAATCCCGCTTTTCTAGCAATCTTTTTATAGATACGATTAATCTGACCTGAGCCAACGCTCTGACTTAAATCTAGCGCTCGGTTCAGTCCGCAAAAAAGCATCTCTTGTCCTTCCGGGATCTTTTGCATCCAGTTTGCTAATGCTATGTGAGTTCTTTCGCTTAGGTGTAGCCACTTACCAGTTGAGTCCTGGTCTGTCTTACTTTTTCGCAGAAGAATGGATGCTGTTTCAATACCATTTTTAGTATTGATTTTGACGTCTTTGACTTGCAGAGAGACTAGTTCACTGCGCCTACATAGCGTGTCATAGGCTACAAGTAATAAAGCACGGTCACGAATTCCTCTAATCGAATCTTCAGTGGCTAGTAGCAACTTTTCTAAAGTATCAGCGTTAATACCGGCAGCTTGTTTAGATGAGCGACCTAGCTTGCGATGCATTCTACGCATCTCAAGAGTGACATCAGGATCTTTAGTGGAATCTTCAAATCGGTTTAGTCTATGAATAGCAGATAGCCCACACAAGGCCCTGCGAATACTAGCCGAAGATCTACCGCTGTCAGTAAGTCCTGCAATATATTGAACAACTAAATGTGGCTGCGCTGGCAATGCATTGGCATTTCTGTCGTGGCAAAAGCCGATGAAATCATTAAAGTCAGCTCGGTAAGCGCGAATAGTGGAAGGCGCGTAGGCACCATCGATTTTCAGAATTGTTTCTTGAAGAAGTTTGAATGCTTGACCTAGGTTTGAAAGCCGATCATCTTGTCTTGATCTTTGATTGTCGTTGGCAATGAGGGTCAATTTTCTTTTGTCTGGACTTTTGAGCTGGGATTGTGCAAAATCTTGAGTATTAAGCATATTTTTACCTTATTTGGTTATTTAATTAATCAATATAAATATTAAATTAGTCATTTAGACTAATATTAGACTATTATTTAAATGATTACAAGTGCACAAATTCGCGCTGCAAGAGGGATGTTGGATTGGTCCAGAAAAGACTTGGCTAAATTTTCAGGGCTTAGCTTTGCCTCAATGATTCGCCTTGAGTCATTTGATGGTGTTCCGTCAAGCAATTTCAAAACCTTAGAAGCAATTAAGGCGGCTTTTGAGCAAGCCGGCATCGAATTCATCGGTACTCCAGAGGATGGTCCCGGGGTGCGACTCAAAAAATCATCCCCATGAAATGTCCCACCCCAGAAACATATGTGCAATTAGGTGATGTAGTTGCTGGAGCCCGCTTTCCTCAACATACCGCCAAAATCCAGGCCAATTTGGAAGCTGTGTTTAAGCAAATTGAAGAAAATCTAAAGCACCCCTATTTTTTGCATAAAGGTTCGCGCCCCACACGCGATGGTTTCGGTACGGATTTGCCAAAAGGCCAGCGTGACGAAACCATGCTGCGTAATCTCTTAATTTCCGAACTCTTTCGTTCTTGGCAATTGACTTTTAATCAGACCCCAGTCATTAATAACAAAGGCTATCCAGCTACCAAGTTTGTGGTGTTTGCTGAGCAGATTTTTGCTTTGCTGGGTATTGGAAAAATTGAAGATCACTTAGAGGAGTTCCAATCCTTTCGGGCTAAAAGCCTTGCTTATTTTGATGTGAATGAGGGTGAAGTAAAAAAGTAATGGGTTATTAAAATAATTGCAAAACATGCTCCATGCCGGGGGGTATGGCGCTCTAAGTAGGCTCAAAAATGTAATCCCTTTAACTTCCTTTATAGGAGATTACATATGAGCGATCATATAAAAGGTCAATCCACAGGACCTAAAACAGTGGATGGTAAAGCAGTCTCTTCTCAAAATGCACGCAAGGATTCGATCTTTGTCCAAGGCTATTTGCCTTGGGAAGACCAAGATGAAAAGCGCCAGCAATTTGGAGCAATGACTAAGCAGTGGAATGCCAAAGATCCCAGCCGTCAAATGTTGCTTCGTAGTATTGAGCAATGCCAGCTGGGCATCGAGCGCATGATGTACATTGAGCGCAAGAAAATCGAAGGCCTCATGCAATCGACCACCATCGCTTACGAGTTTTGTGAGCGTGCTGGCCTTTCGGACAAAATTGCCCACGCTTTGCCCGATTGGTTCTTTCTAGAAGATGGCGATTCTGAAAGGCGGCGCGCTAACAAAGTAGCCCTCATATATGATGAGGCCGCTGACTTTAAAGCGCGTTACTCTGATCAGCTGGCGGCTAGAGTGAAAGACGTTTATCCAGAATTATTTGGATATGTCATGCAAGGTCAAAAAGAGGGCGTTTCATTTCTAATGACTTTGGGGCAGCGCTATAAACAAGCGGCGGTTACTTTGAACCTCGCTACGCTGATGAATGAGCTCAAAGAGCGTTGGGAGTTTCATTTCATTTGGGCCCAAGCGCCTAGCCGCTACCAAACGATCATCGATGGGCTGCGGGCTGAGCAAATGGAGCTGGCAATTGATTTGGATAAGTCGCAGCGTTACGCGACCAACTTGCAAAATCGGATGCTCAAAGGGTTCTCTGCATTAGCCGCGCTCGATCAACATGAGGCGCTCATGAAAAATCAGCAAAAGCTTGTCGCTCAGGTGGAAAACACTCCGAATGGTGTTCTAGAGATGAGCCCTAAAGCGTCTGCCTCTAAAAAGACCGATTCTGGTGATAGTGAGTAGAAGTTAGGTAATCAAAATGGGTGTTTGGTGAAGTTTAGCTAAACACCCATTTTGCAAAACGAACTATCTCAATTTTTGATGCGCAGAGGAGGGGAATGGCTTGCTAATGCCATGTATCAATCTAGTTTTCCTGCCCTCACTCTTAAAAAATAATCCTCATCCTGTACTGATTTAAGCATCTTCCTACTTCAATTACTCTGGGCTTTGAATACGCTTAAGCTTTCCTTTTAATCTGGGGTGCTGATGCTGTCTATTGAGTATATTCACAAGCGCGTGAAGTTATTTCGGATTGAATTGAGTTTGTTGGTAGTTGCTTGCTTAGCAGTGATCATTTTGATCTGGCAGATCTTGCGTGTATTAATGGCTATCAAGTAATTGATGGAAATTCTATTACTACTGTACTTGCTTATGAAGTTGTTTCTTCAGTGGATTTGGATTTTCTAAAGATGCATCCATGTTGGCGTTTTAAAGCTCACGATTCTTTTATATAGCCAGATATAGGAGATAGAAAATAGTAAAAAGAACCCGATTAGTATTGGTGTTGAGCTCCAGAATAAAATCGCCGGAATCGTTGCCAGGCTACTAAGTATCCAGAGATAAGGCGAAGTTTTAGAGTTGGCATTAAACCACTCTAACGCATTGGGAGTATGAGATGGATTGAGAATTCGTCTAAAGATTAAAGAGTGAAAGTGAATGCCGTCAGGATGCCCTGGACTTTTTCCTTGATGAAACTTTCTTCTATAAATAGTAAAAAGTGTTTCTATAATGGCATAAGCATTGACCATCAAAGCAAACCAGGGCGATATCTCTGGGTGACGATTCACCAGCATCACACTGAGAGTGGCTACCCAAAAGCCGATTAAATAAGCGCCACCATCACCTAAAAAGATGAGGCCTCTTGGATAATTGAGTAAAAAGAATCCGAGGATTGCGCTTGCCATCGTAAAGCTTAAAAAGATGATGCTGGCATCGTTGAACTTCAGGCCCAAATAGCCAAGTGCCAATAAAGTAATAATCCCCACCATACTAGATAGACCATTAAATCCATCAATAATGTTGTATGCATTTGCAAGACCAGTAATTGCAAAGATGGTGAACGCAAGCGAAATAGCCGGAACTGTAAATATAAGATCTACTCCGGGTATCGCTAGGGAAGTGATATATGAATTTAAATAAAGACAGGCCAGCAGGGCACCAAACGCGGTAAAAATGAGCCGCATACGCACACTAATTTTTTTTGTCAGATCTTCTGTCAAGCCAATGCCAAATGCTGGGATCGCACAAACTAGCATTAAGAGAAATTGATTATCTTGTGGGTTGAGGTAGAAATTAAATGCGCATGCAATAAAGATTCCAATCCCAATTGCTAGACCTCCAATTCTGGGGACGGCCCGAGTATGAAATTTTTGGGGACCATCAAAGTCTTGATCACCACTGATGGACCCGTGCAATTTCTGGGTACGAACGATCAATATTGTGCTGATAAATGCAGAAAAAAAAGCGATTAATATAGCAATCATCTGATCATTATAAATACTAAAACAGTTCATATCTAGGCTATTCAGGGGCCTGGATTGGCGTGATTATGGGCTTAGTATGGTCTGAATTGCCTTAATTGCCTTAGTCGTCTTTATAGCTTTATTGACTGCTTGATTCGATATCAAGTGTCAAGCTTCAGAAAAATACCCTAAAAAGATGAAGTGGTGAACTATCGTCTGCAATATATATTCACCAGTTACTCGTAGACAATAAATTGCTCAGTGAAAACTAAGAGCGCAAAGAAACTATGCTTGGATCAATTCATAGTCTGTTTTGAGCCTCAGGCCCAATGATTTGTGCCGCTTTAGTCAGTTCTTTGGGCAGTAATGATGCCGATTATTCTGCCAAGGATAGGATTTGCAGCTCTTAATCACTTAGTCACGACCCTGGACGATGGCTTTTACTCTGAGAGGACGAGGCCCAGGGGGTGTTATCCCAAGAGAGCCCCAGGCATAGGGCAACAAAGTATTAATTTGCATTTATTGTGATTTATTATAATAATTATAGTGTTTATAAAAACCCTATTTTGGAGACTGCCTAGATGAAGAAGCTACCTCATAGCCATTATTTGGCCTGTATTACTATGACTGCGTTGCTAGTGGCTTGTGGTGGTGGCGGCGGTGGTGGCTCTACTAATAGCACTGGCACCACTTTGAATGTGACCGCTGCTACTGGCGATCCGATTGTGGGCGCTACGATTACTGTGGTTGATGGTGCTGGTATTTCTGAAACGTGTTCTGGTATTACCAATGATTCTGGTGCATTGGCTTGTAGCTTGCAAAATGCAAAGACCTATCCGTTTTTAATTCAAGCAGCTAAACAATCAAGCATTACTTATGCCGTATTACCAAGTTCATCGTCTAACGTGAACGTGACCCCAGTATCTGATTTGATGGCTAAGAAAGCAGCTAGCGATTTAAATGTATCGCCTTCTCAAATTATGAGCACACCAAGCTTGATGTCACAGGCGTCTACTAGTGGTATTCAAACGGCTGTTGATGTGGTGGGTAATATTATCAAAGCCGTAGCCTCTGCAACGACTGGTGCCTTGGTTAATGATCCATTAACTGGTGCATATAACCCGATGTCTTCTTCGGATAAGTTAGATAAGTTGATTAAGAACCTGCCAATGAGTGTCGACGCTAGCGGAATTTCGATCTCGATTCCAACAAGCTCTGGTCAATTAGTAACTGTGAGTATTGCAATTAATACAAGTAGCGCTGCTACTGCAACCTCCAGCACTACAAGTCAGTTAACTAGCGGCAATGTTACAGCGTCAACCGTAAGTTTAGATGCGGATGCAATTTTGGCAAGAGCCGATGCATTTATTACAAAGATTAGTCAATGTAATGCAACAAGTGCTAACACTTCGATTAAATCCGATATTGTGGCAATGATCGACCCTAACGCAACCTATTCCAGCGGTTTTACTAAAGCAGGTTGGGTTGATGACATTTGCTCTAAAACCGGTTTAGCCGGTGTTAGTCGTTATGGTATTACCAAGACCTTGGGAAGGTTGGGTAATACTTCAATTTATTTCATGGGCTTAAGAAATCCTTCAACTGGGACCTATGTTGAAACTATCGTTGGTTTTAAGAAGGTAGGCGCTAATTGGTATGTGGGAGCCGATGACTCTCCTGTGAATATTAGTGGCAGCGTTCGTCACGCCCTAACTTTTAATTTTGATACCGCTACTGGTAGTCAATATAACGATCCTAAGTTTTCCTATCAGCGTTATGTCGATGCTTGGATTGGCACTACGGATGCTCAAAACAAAACTACGGGATTGGCAACAGGCGCTACCGCACCTGACAAGATCGAAATCTATGTGATGAGCTTGGCAGACGCCCAGACAAAGGCAGCGCAGGGAACAGGTTTTCCAACGACGCCGAATTACACCTTATATCGTGTTGCTAGCCCTGGTACAACTTGCGGCAATACTAATTACACCTTGCGCTCAAATCGGACATCATGTAGTTCGTATATCCAAGATCGCACAAGCACCTATAACACCTGGGATGCTGTCGATAGCAGTAATATGTTTACCGACATCCTGGAAAAAAATGACCTTAACGTATTCGTATACAAAATGCTCGCAGCTAACGGCTCATGTTTGAATTGCGATACTGTAGGCAATAGTTCCGTACCTCGGACCATCGATATTTTAGGAAGGGCTAGAGCTTTTACCGAGATATTCGGTACAAATTCAGCAACAGAAGCTAGCTTACGTGCTGGCACAGTTCTCGCCTCAACTGCAAATTTAGGAACTGCAAGAACGGTTTATGCTGCACCATCACAGACAGACTTAACAGCAATCATTAATAGCTTTTATGGTGGCACGATGGGTGCTACATTGACCTTGCCTTGGATAAAACCGCAGAACTATCCAATGGTAGATACCGGTCTATGGGGTAACTCGTATACCTGCAATACTAATAAAGCGGTAGATTACAGTGTCGATTCCTTTGATATCACTGGGCCGTCTTATACTTTCACCTATGGAAAGAGTCCGCAAAATGGTAACTCCACTCCTGAGTTTGGAAAAACTTTCAAAAATGCTCAATCTATTAGCTTTGCTTTAGCTACCACTATTCAGCGTTCAGAATTTGTTTTCTATGTACAAGGTAATTTGGCGAACTGTACAAACTAAGTTGCCAATAATGATGACAGTGTAGTTGCTGTCTGATAAATAAAAAGGGCCCTGTAGGGCCCTTTTTATTCGCCAAACACTTTGAGTTTGAGCTGGAGCGATATTGCCCCATGCACACGATCCCCTACAGTCGGAATCACAAAGACGTTTGCTCCAACCCAATCACCTTCCCAAGTCAGTGCAGGGAGGGCTGCTACAAACCAGCCGCCATGATTGGTTTGTGGATAACCATTAAAGCCCCCAATCACAGCGCCTATTTTGATAGGACCCAAAGCAATCGGCTGATAGTAAGCGCCGGCATAGTTGGAGTATTGGCGATCACTGTTATAAAACCGTCCTGCAGTCACTGAAGCAACTGTATTAAAGCGGTATTCCAGACCAGCACCCCAATTTGCACCATTCAAGTTCTTGTCTTGCTGGAAATGATAGCTTGCCATTCCGGGGTTGATCCAAAGCTCACTTTTGTGCTCTG
>Ga0214235_1000513_pt1 | contig 15324 bp, 20 predicted proteins | sample TroBogypolimnion_2_FD_153073 | JGI IMG/M metagenome (GOLD analysis project Ga0214235, IMG submission 153073) | Freshwater microbial communities from Trout Bog Lake, WI - 15JUL2008 hypolimnion | ecosystem: Environmental > Aquatic > Freshwater > Lake > Hypolimnion/Profundal zone ... | reverse complement strand
TTCTACCTTATAAGTATATACAAAATTAAGACATCAGGGAAAGAACAGATTCCCTATGTCTTTATATAACTGAAACTTGTTAGTAAATAGTAATATTTGTTAGCAATTGTAAGTTATTTCTGTTCAGTATATTTATAATTGATAAAATATTTTATATTTTTACTATAAACAAATATGTTATTTGATATACATAGAAATAATTTTATCAATAGTAATAAGAAAAATATAAACCAATTAAAAAAATATGAGTCAAAATATATTAGTTTTAATAAAATAAATAAAATATCAGATGAAGAATGTAAATATTTAAATAGTGACTATAAATCAATTTGTAAAAAAACAGTGTTATGCTAGTTGTATAGATAATCCTAATGATATAAATAATAATATAAAAATAAATCATAATGCTGAGATATTAAGACAAATATTTTATCATGATAGATTGAAAGAAATGAAAGAATTGTTTAAACAAATCAATTTTCGATATACAAAGATTAAAAATGATAAAATAAAAAGAAGAGAACAAAAAGAAAAAATATTAGAAAAAAAAGAAAAAATATTAGAAAAAAAAGAAAAAATACTTGAACAAGAAAAAATAAAATTAAAAGAAGAAATAGAAAAAGATATCCAAGATGATAAAGAAATTGTGAAAGCAGGATTTTCATCAAGTAGTGATAGTGATAATGTGCCATATAAAATTATATTTAATAAAAAGAAACCATCTCGTAAACAACCATGGAAATAAGAATATTCTTATAAAACACAAAGTGACCAACCATAAGTATTACCATAATCTATAAATGAAATATATAAAAGTTGTTCTACAAGTTTTAAATCACATGTGATTATGATATCATACCAATTTTTTGTCATGAAATCATAATATCTTGGATCACATTTACCAGACAATTGTTTTGTAGTATCTATTTTATTAGCAATATAGTCTAATAGATATGATGTAAATTGATTAACTTCATCAGATACCATATAATTTTCTTTAAACTGAGACATTGTAGGAATCCTGAGACTCATATTTATTTTATTATATACTTTATTAAATAAAATAAATAAAATAGCGAAATTAAGTAATTTAATAATTGAAAAAATAAAAAATATATTTTACTTAGTCAAATGAGTCCTCCGATATTTAAATTTGAAATAAAAAGATTTCTACATAAAAATTATAATCTTAATATTAAAGAATTTAATGGAATACCAAAATCATTAGAAAAATTAGGTTATAATAAAGAACTTACTACTGTTAAAAAAAATATAGAAAATATAGAAAAGAAAGAATGGGGTCAGATAAGAAAACTTATAAATCCTTTTGATTTTCCTAATATAAATAGTCCAAAACTTAGGATATTTAATAGAGCATTTTATAAAATGTGGGAACTTATAAATGAATTTTCTTTATTAGAACCTTTATATAATAATAATGATTTTTCATCTTTTCATTTATGTGAAGCTCCTGCAGGATTTATACAAAGTATAATTTATTATTATAAGTTAAATAAACATCCTAATGAAAATATAGAAGAAGAAAATAGTAATGATGGGTTCCAAGTTGTTCATAATAAAAGAAATAAAAATAAAAATGGTATACAATATCATATAGATACTATTTCATTAGATAGAATAAATCAGGATATACCAAATTATCATGAAATTATTGTTAATAATAAAAATGTTAATATAATAAAAGATACTCCTGATAAAAGTATAAGTATAAGTAAGGTAGATAATATAGTATTCTTAATTAATAAATTTAAGGATAAATATTATTTTATATCTGGAGATTGTGGTATAGATGAAAATGGTAATTTTGAGATTAAAGAACAGATTCATATAAAAGCAATTTTATCAGAAATAATAATAGCAATAAATACACAGAAAATAGGTGGAAATTTTGTTGTTAAATTCTATGATATATTTACATTACCTACATTAGAATTATTAGTACTTTTGACACAGTTTTATGAAGAAGTTTATTTATATAAACCTATAACAAGTCGTATAACAAATTCAGAAAAGTATATAATATGTAAATCATTTAATAATAAAAATACTGTACAATATATTACTCAAAAACTATTACCTCTTATAGATAATGATAATGATATTATTAATTTTTCTATATTTGATAATGTTGATTATAATAATATAAGAAGTTTAAATGAACAGTATTTTAATACTATCCAGATTTCCAGTATAAATGAAGCTCTTACATATAGTAGTATAGAAATAGAAAAATCTATTATAGATAAAAATAATCAAATAAAGAGAGAGCAATTTAATAAATGGTGTGAAAAATATTCATTGACATATTAAATAAAAAATAAATTAATTTTATATTTAAATGTTATATTTAAATATAAAATGCTTATAGAAGATACAAATACAGATATATTTTTAAGAGATAAAAGAAAAAATATTAAAAATAAAAATAATATATTCAAAGATAGTGTATTTGATACTAATGATGCAATAATAGATCAATGTAAGAGAAGTAAAAATCTTCCAAAATTATTCTTTAATTATTTTTCAAATAAATTTACAGATATTAATAAACAATTTTATAATAACAAATTACAAAAAAATATAGACCTAATAATAACTAACCACGCAATCAAAATTCTTAGTCTAAAAAATTTATTGATATCAAATCCAGAACAGTATATTAAACAATTCGTACCTAAAAAATTTATAGAAAAATATATAATGAAAGATGAAATGTTATTCGAATGTTACAATATACATTATAGTAGATTATTATCTAATTCATCAGGTAGAGAAAAAGCTAATATGGCTATTATAATATCATTTATATATAATATATTTTATTATACTCTATTTCTTTTCCGTGAAAAGTTTTTTGAAGAAAAAATAGATAATAGTGTAATATTACCATTAATCTTAGTATATTTTTATCAAATAGGGTTGATAGGAGAAGAATATTTTGAAGATCTAACATTAAAAGAATTAGAAAAATTTATAAAATCTATAATCCATGTATGTGGAGAAAAGGTATTTGTAATAGAAAAAGGAATATTTAAAAAGAGTAATATAAAAATATGTGATTTTAAACATATTAAAGAAGGGTTAAGATATATAGGAGAAAATGATAAAGAAGAAATGATAAAATTATTAAAAGCTATTATAAATAAATATGTTCTTGTTGATACTTCTTCTGGAAGAAAACGAAGACAATCATCTAAAGCATTTACAGAAGGTATGTTGATGTAATGTTATTTAAATAAATAATTAATAATAATTTTAATGAACATTTCAATAGAAAAAATCAATACTGAAAAAAGTATAAAGAAAAAACCTGGAAGATCAAATATAGAAGATGACATTACTGATGTATTAAAATTTGCCAATAGTAATTTAACTGTATTAGATATTCATAATATTTTAACAGATAGGTTTGAAAAAGAAAAAAAGAAAATAATATTATTAGAAGATGAGTTAAAAGAACTTTCACTTTTAAAACTAAGAAAAGATATTATTGAAGAAGAAAAAAAGATTCTTTTTAATAAAGAAAAAGATTTATCTCTAAAAATAGATCAAATGAAAAGTAATGATGAAAATAACTATTATCTAAAAACTATATTTATTATACAAGAATCTATAGATTTAGAGAGTAAGATAGATGGTATGAAAGTAAATGATTATATAATAAAAAGAAGAGAGATAAAAGAACGTTACTTAAGAGAATTAGGAATAAATATTATTAATAATAAAGATAATTCTACTAAAATAGAAAGAAAATGCGATTGCGATGAATTTGAATTAACTGTAACAGATGATGAAGTAACATGTGATTCATGTGGATTAGTATATTCAGTTTATATAGATAATACATTTGAACATACGAGTTATACACAATTAGAACAATTGACACAACATGTTGATCAAATTTATGAGAAGAAAAATCATTTTCTTGAGATATGGGCACAAAAACAAGCAAAACATAATAGTTCTATTCCTCAAAAAATAATGGATGTTATATATGATCAAATTAAAAAAAGAAAAATAAAAGATGTATCAACTCTTACAGCAGAAGATATCAAGATGTTCTTAAAAAGAACAGGTAATAGCATGTATTATGAACAAATTTATTCTATTATGAAAAAATTAAATATCAAAACAGATTTAGAATTTAATAATAATCTAAGTGCTAAAGTAGAAACAATGTTTAAAGAATATGAAAAAGCATACGAGATTGTAAAGGATAAAACTCGAAAATCATCGATTTCATATAATTTTGTTATTTTTAAAATCCTTACATTACTTTCATGTGATGAATATAGAAAAAGATTTACTCTTCCTAAAGATCAAAATAAGAGAAATGAATATGAAAAAATATGGAAACGTGTATGTAGTGTATTAAATTGGGAGTATATTGAATAAAATATTTTCTTTTTATAAGAAAATATAATGGCGTTAAGAGGTGTCAGAATGTTCTGTAATATACCTGGTGGTTCTGTAATAGGTTCAGCTATTCTTCCTATAATATCACCTATAAATTTAATATTTTGTTTTTTACCAATTATGTTTATAATTATGTTTGCATTTAATCCTAATATAACAAATTCTACAGATAATAAGGAAAAGAATTGGGGAAGAGGATCTTTTATAGCATTTATAATTTATTATATACTTGCATCATCATGTTTTTGTGCTATAATAAAAACGAGTTGTACTTATGTTTAAGAAAATTAGAATGAAATAATTTAAAAAGAAAATACATACAATTTGTATCTTGATGACTTCTTCATTAGAATACAAAGAATCACTTTTATATCCAGAACTATACAATTTTTATGTAAAACAAAAAAATATATATAAAATTTTACCAATTCTTTCACGAAGTAATTCAGAATTATCTTTATCATTGATAGATTTTTTTGTTACAAATTATAGTAAAAAATATAATATTTCATATAAAATAGGAAAAGAAAATTTCGATGTATATTCACAATATAAAAGTATATTAAAACTTTTTTCTAAAAAATTATGTGATCCATTTTGTAGATCTGGTAATATGATAATGTTAAAATATGAACATGATAAATCATTAGAAACTACATTTAAACAATTGATCTTTTTGAGGTGGGCTTTAACTAATAAAGTAATTAAATATATAGAAGAAAATATAGATGAGATAAAACAAGCTAAAAAAGATATATTAGATAAAAAAAATAAAATAAAGACAAAAGAAGTAAATCGTACATTATTAGTTACAGCTTCTAATATAGTAGTTAAAAAATATGATAAAATTATAATTACATTTAATTAACATTTATGGACATATAAGATATCATATCCCTCCTTTTCCACGTAATATTCTACTTCAATTTTATCATTCGTATCAATATTGAATGTATCACTTAAATTACATTCATTTAAATATGCACGAATAATATAACCTTTACTATTTTTCAATACAATTATAACACGATCACTATTTCTTTCTTTATATATATCATTTATGGTAAGTTTATCTGAATTCCATACTAATTTTTTTTCATCAACTGAAAAATTGGTAAAATTTGATATAATATCATCCATATCATCCATATCATCTATATCATCTATATCTCCATAATCAGTATCATCCATTATATCCATATTAGTTAATCCATGTTCTAAACAGAAAATATCAGCATCTTTTTTATAAATAATGATAGAAAAACGTTTATCCATTGAATATTTTAATTAAAAAAATATATTTTCAATAATTAGTTTTAACTTATAGTTTATTTATTTTATTATTTTTATTTTATTTTATTTTATTTACTTAGTTTATAATAAGTAATGGGAATTTTCAATCCTAAGTATATGAAAGAAGTTACCACAAAAGATTTTACAATGTCAAAAAATGGTAATATTAATAGTAAAGAACATGAGGATGCGCTTTTATTCTGTGGAGTTGATTGGTGTGGACATTGTAAACGTGCAAAAGGTGAAATGGAAAAATTTGCTAAAGCTTATGGTGATAGATTTCCAGTTTTATTCTTAGATGGAGATAAACCAGAAAATCAAAGTCTCACAGGTAAATTAGAAGTTGCAGGATTTCCAACAATATTCTTAATAAAAAGTAACACTGTCATAGAAAAATATGAAGGTGAGAGAACTTCATCTGCTATATCAAATAAAGTATGTGAGTTTACTCGTAATGGTATTTGTTTTAGAATTTAAATCTATTTCTAATAGTTTCTAATGTATTAAACTTGACTCATGATTAATATAATTATATAATTATATTATTATTATTTATTTTCAATATTTATATTATATAATATTCATGGATATAATAGAAAATAAATGTCGACCACATCTAAATTCTAGACATGATGATGTTTATAGTTTAAAGTACTTGTTAAAAACTATAGAAAGTGTTTTTGGAGTTTATATAGCACCATATAGACTTACAAGAACAAATTTATGTGGTATTGCAAAAAGTCTTAATAAATTAAAGAATGTAACAATTAGTTCAAATGAAATAAATTTAGCAAAAAAAGAAATAGAATCACTTCGTTTACAACTTAAAAATGAATTAGCAGTATCTACTCCTAATAAAAAAGAAATATCTATATTAAAACAAGATATTTTACATGGAAAAAACTATATCAAACAATTAGAAGATAAAAATGAAAAAACTTTAAAAGAAACAAATGATCTTAGATCTGAATTAGAAAATAAAAAAAATGAAATGAAAGAATTAGAACAAAAATTAAATGATAGAAATATAAATAAAGAAGATATATTAAAAATAAAAAATGAATATGAAACATGTAAATCTGATATTAAATCTATCAAAGAAGAACTATCAAATGAAAAACAAAATAATATAAAATTATCTAATAAATTAACAGATGAATTAAAAGATAAGATTTCATTAAAGAAACAATTAGAAGATATTATATCACAAGGAAATTTATCAATAAATAAAATGACTAATATACAAACAGAATATGAAACATGTAAATCTGATATTAAATCTATAAGAGAAGAACTTGCTAGAGAAAAACAAACTAATGGTAAACTTCTATCTGATTTAGACTCATTAACAATACAATTAAATGAAAAAAATAAAGAAAAAAAAGAAATAGAAGGAAGAATAAATAATATTATGACTAATACTCAAATAAGTGAACAAGATATACTGAAATTAAAGATAGAATATGAAACATGTAATTTAGAAATTAAACAAGTAAAAGATGAATTAATAAGAGAAAAACAAAATGTTGACACAGTAACAAAGAGTAAATATGAGTTAGTTGAAGTTAATAATGGATTAAAATTAGCTAATGATGAATTAAAGAAAATGAATAGTGAATTAAAGATTTCAATGGAAATAGAACGAGAAATAGAAAAGAAAGTAGATGAAATTGTTATACGAAATGATCGAGATGAAATTACAAAGGTTAATAAACAATACACGCAATGTATAGAAAAATCAAATTTACTTAGAAGTGAGATAGAATCGCTGAAAAAGGAAATTGAACTATTAAAGATTGATAAAAAAGAATTATTTATAACTACTAAATCATTATCAGATGAAAATATTTCTCTTAAGAAAAATATCCAATCATGTTCTGAAAAAGATCAATTATTATTATCTAAAAATACTAAAATTTTATTATCAATCATAAGTAATATAGACACAAGAGTAAAAAAATTAATAAAAGTAGAAAAAGATAGTATTAAGAATACTAAAGTAAAGAAAAGGTTTGAAGAACATATAAAACAATATGATGAACTTAATAATAGATTAGGTATAGATAAAGGAAAATATGAAAATATAAAATGTAACCCAGGTATCGTGGATGAAATAATAATAGAATTAGATAAATATAAACATGATTATGATGATGTAGAAGAAGATTATGAAGATATAATAGGCGGTATAAGTAGAACTTATTTGAGGATACGTAATGAAAATAATAAAAGCTCGACGAACTCATTTGCAGAAGTATTAGATGAAAATACTATTAAATTGAATGATACACCTACATGTAATGTAGTAATTAAGAATATGAAGTTCACTCATGTATTTCCATCAGATGTATCAAACAATGAAGTATTCTTATCAATTGAACCTCTTATTAATAATGCACTTATGAAAAATTATAATTTATTATTTAGTTTTTATGGTCAATCAGGAAGTGGAAAATCATATAATACTAAATTATTACTTGATAAGATATTAAGTAAATTAAAAGAAAAAGGAAAATCTATTAAAATTGCATCATTACAATTATTTAATGGTAGATTAATTGATACATTTAAATTAAATGAAATTGAACCTATAACAAAAATAGATGATGAATCCAAATTTACATCTATACCAGAAAAAGCATTTATTCATAATCCAGGAAATACTACATGGAAAAATGAAGGTGAAGGTGAAGGTAATTTTATTAATTTTATAGAAAAAAGAAGACCTACAAGACATACTTTACTTAATAAATCAAGTTCTCGTTCTCACTCTTTTATTATGTTGAAAGTAGATAATTCTATCATATCATTCCTTGATATGGCTGGAAGTGAGAAGATATTAGAAAGTAAAACAGGTTCTGCTGCATATTTAGAAGGAAAATATATCATTAATAGTCTTGCAGATTTTACTACTATTTTCCAAAAATACAAGGAAGGACGAAAAATAGATTTAGTAGGTTTACAAAGTGGAATTGCTATGTTTTCTATCATTGATTATATTCTTAATATAAATAGTAAAGATAGTGTTTCTAAAAGTATTGTATTTTTTACCATGAGAGGATTTTTTACTGGTAATGAAAAGATAGATGAAATTATTTGTAGTACTACTAATTCTACATTAAAAACAGCTGCTAAGTTGAGTTGATTTCGTAAAAATAATTAAAATATTTTATTTTATTTAAATAAATATGGCTACAAAATCTCAGTTATTATATATAGAATATCTTTTTAATAGATATGAACAAGAAACAAAGTTACCTGATGATATAAAAAATTATGATGATGTTCATAAATATATAAAATATTTTAAAACAAAATATAATCATTTTAATTTTAATGATTATCATACATTTGAACAATTGACAAATATAAAATATAATATAAAATATACAAGTAATTTATATATAAAAGGAACACAGGTTTTTGATGATTATACAAAAAATATTGATTTCATAGCATTTAAAAATATATTAATGTTAGATATAGATGACAAAGAAAACATAGACGAGGTATGTATAATTTTATTATTATATTACCCAACAGAATTATTTTATATATATGAGACATTTAATGGATATCATATATACTGTATTTCTCGTTTTTTTAATCCAAAAGATATGGAAACAATTAAATTAATGGAATCTATAAAATGTGATGAAATGTATATAAAATTTACATTTTTTTACAATATGTTTAATATAAGAACAAGTCGTAAACTAAATAGAATAAAAAAAGAAAAATATATAGAAAAATTTTATAATAAAATAGGGTTTGGTATAGAAGATAATATTATCATGAAATGTATTAAAAAGAAAGATAAACTAACTTGTAATAGATGGTTTACACATATACTTAATATGTTTAGATATTAAAAATTTTAATCTACGTTTTTCATTTTTTTTATTACCTATTTGTATAACAAATTTATACATATCTGTATTATATTTAATTTTATTATTTTTTTCATTTAAACGAACACAGAATCCTCTTGATTTTGATAATAATGCATATTTTTCATCACAATATAATTCTTTTACTATTTTATCATACTCCTCATTTAAATTATCATATCTAAATTTATGAGATGAACAAAATATATGACATCCATTTCTACTTTCATATACATCAAATAAGAAATTATTATTATTATTTATAAATTTTATTAACATATTAATAACATCTGTTTTATTTTTTATTAAATTATTTTTATAATAATCAATATCTAAAACCATAAGATTTTTATAACATATATAATAAACATTTGTAAATTTATCTATGGCAATATAATAATCTTTCCTTTCTTTTATAAGAAGTTGTGGTTTTTTTATAAATAAAATAGGATCAAACCCATTATTTACTTCTTTATAATAATTTTCTTTTGTCTGTGTTTCAGAATCTATCCATAATTTTTTTTGATATTTACTAAACATAGTTTTATTGTGATGATAAAATATAATAAAAAATATTTCTCACTCTAGCATTTGAAATTTGTTTAGGAAGATTTATATTATATTCTTTTAAAATTTTAATTCTTTTTGATGTGATATAATTTCTTCGTGAAAAAGGTAAATATTTATCTATTCTTCTAGGATCATATTGACTCCCAGGTTCGGCTCTAAATTCTCCACCTACTGTAGAATAATTAGGTGCTACAAGATAATCTATACCAAGAAATGGATTAGCATGTCTTTGTACATATATTTCTACATGTTTTAATTTTCTCATAAAATCTTCACTTACGAATCTTACAGGTAATTTAGAATCTTTAAAGTCTAGAAGATTCTTATATACAAGAAATAGACTAGGAATTGTAAGTTTTATAATAGATAATAATTCTTCTGTATTAAATTGATTAAGCTTATCATTACTAGCAATAATAGGTACATATTTTTTAAGTAATTTAGTAAAAGTATTATGTAAAACTTTTTTTTCATCACAAAATTCATGTATTTTTTTATTAGACATACAAGTTTTAGTTAAAGTCTTTAAATCCATTTTATCTAATATTGTATTAAGCTCATCATATCTTTTATTTTCCGCTAATAAATTTAAAATATTATCATTATTATTTTTTTTGTTTTGTTGATAACCTGACATTATATAATATAATATAATATATAAAATAAAATTGAAAATATTAATTATAAAGTATAATAAATACTATGGAATTAAAAATAACAAGAAAAGGATATCATATAAAAAAAGAAGGTTTAAAAAAAACAGAGATTTATGATATAAAGAAAGAATTAACAGTGAGACCAATAACTACAGATGAATATGGTATTAATACACCAGTAAAGGCTTTCATGGAAGAAAATGATTGGCTAATTATTCCACGAAAATATGGTATTGATAAATTTGGTATACCTTCTGATGGTATACGATCAAAGAAAATAGATATAAATTTCCTTGGAAAATTGAGAGAAAATCAAATAGAACCATATAAAACTACATTAGACTGTCTTCGTAATAATAAATATAAAAGTGGAATTCTATGTGCTAGTACAGGATGTGGTAAAACAATAATTGCACTTAAATTAACAGAAACAATCTCATTAAAGACACTTGTTGTATGTAATAAAACCCAATTACTTAACCAATGGAGAAATGAAATAGAAAAATTTCTTCCTAATACACGTATAGGTCTTATCCAGGGAAAGATAATTGATGTTGAACATAAAGATATAGTATTAAGTATGGTACAATCATTATCATTAAAAGAATATGATGATTCTGTATTTAAAGGTATAGGTATGGTAATTTTTGATGAGATTCATCACTTAGGAAGCTTAAAATTTTCTCAAATATTATTTAAATTAGGAGGTACTAAATATATATTAGGTCTATCTGCAACTCCTAATAGATCTGATGGTATGGATACTGTATTTAAATACCATATTGGAGATATATTTCATACAGTTAGAGATGAAAGAAAAGGTCTTCCTGTAAAAATATTAACAGTAAAACTGAGAGGAGAAAAATATATAGAACATAAAACAAATAGTTTTCGTGGAGAAATTATCTGTTTTACTAAAATGTTATCTGATTTAGTTCTTTATAAAGAAAGAAATGAAGTTATTATTAACCAAATTATAGACTTAATGAAAGAAAAACGTACTATTTTAGTATTAAGTGATAGAGTTAATCACTTAGAAATATTAAATGAAATGTTACAAGAAAGAAAAGTTGTATTTTCATTCAGTTTATTTGTTGGTAAAATGAAAAAAGCACAATTAGATGAATCTATGAAATCATCTGTACTTCTTGCAACTGTTCAGATTTTCTCTGAAGGAATTTCAAAAGAAGCATTGGATACTTTAATTCTTACTACTCCAAAGAAATATGTAACAGAAAATACTGATACGAAAAAGAAAGACGGAGGTTCATTAGAACAGATTACTGGTAGAATTTTTCGTAAGAATCATACGGAACGTAATCCTATGATAGTAGATATATTTGATGATTTTTCTGTTTTTTCATCACAAGGATATTCAAGAGGTAGATTCTATAGAAAGGAATTTATGAATGCTATCTATTCTCAAATACATATTAATTTAGATAAGAAAGATAAAGATATAGTGATATCATCTAAGAAAGAGGGAGTATTTTTTTTTAATGAATTACTTGTTTAAATACTTTATCATTAAATAAATAAAATTATCCATTAATACTATTAAATAGATTAAAAAACCATTTTCAATTAATTATTTTAATTTTATAAAGAAAGAATGATTTGTCTTAATAATTTAACTAAAAAATTACCAAATGAAATAATTAATATGATATCAAAATATTTAATTAAATAGATATTATTTTTTTTTTATTATATAATTATAACTTAATATATAATTATGGTTATAATTGAAAATAAACCTCCAAATTTCTTTCAAAATACTAAAACATTTAGTGGAATGGAATTTGAACCATATATATCTGGAACTTCTACTATTACAAAAGAGAGTAAAGATCCTAATAAATTAATTCTTAATGATAAATACTGTAATGGATCTAAATCTATGCTTCGTGGAGTAAATCAAATATCAAGTAAATTTACATATATTTTCTTTTCTAATAAAAATATAACTTTTCTGCAAGAAATGATAATTAAAGTAGTAAGAAAGAAGAGTGGTTATACTATTGATAAACAAAGTGAAACTGAATTATTAAATATAATGAGAGAAATTTACTTATTATATAATAATTTAGACCCAGTTACAGATAAAGATATCCAAGAAGAAACATATCGTTTAGATGAATTAGTTATCAATTATTCTGTACCACGAATTATCTCTGAAATTGAGTCTTATGTAGGATATATTCGAGATAGTAATAGTCCTATAATTACTATGCCTTCACCATTAGCTACTTCAGTAACTGGTTCTCGAACATTAGTTTATTCTCCTGGATTTTAATCGACTAAAAATTTCCATAATTTCTATTTAAACTTGTAGATAATTGTTCTCTTGCTTCTGTATTAATAATTGGTTGATCTGGAAACGGATAGATAAATTTATTTGATTTTAATGGAGTATAACCTCCATCACATGCCTTATTATCATCTTTACACGAAGCTGGTATATTTGCTATCCAATTATTAAATTTTCCATCATCAATTATTGGTGGAACAGTATAGAACTGTCTTTGACTATTTTTTTTTTCAAATAAATCAGTTACATCCATATATAAATTATTTTCAAACCCATCTTTCATATCTTTCTTTACATCTTCATTATTAATATCACATGCAATTGGTTTATCTGAACTCATTTCTATAACACTTTTATTCATAAAAGGATTAGTTTTAGTAGGCATAGTACAATTAGACTCAGGTTTTTTTTCTTTTCTATATACAAATATAGTTAAACAAGCTACAATTAATATTATTAACATATATTTTAAATCTTTTTTATATAAACCCATTATTATACTAAAATAAATACTTAAACGAAGTATTGCATTCAATTTTTCTGTACTTGACATATCATTACTTGGATAAAATTCTGCTATCCTATTATAATTATATAAAATACTAATATCATCTAACCAAAATTTATCTGATTCCATTATTATTTGTTTTAAATTAAACAAATAAAATAAAAAAAAAGAAAAAAAAGAATGACTTTATTAAATAGACATAGGTGCAATTCCATTTGGAACATCCATGCCTATTACATCTTTTGTAACTTTACATCCAACTTTATATTGATCAATAGGTGAATATGGTTTATCATTATTAGGAAGTTTATCTGTAAATTGCTGATTTACATAATTTTGACTTTCATCTATTCCTCCAAATTTTTCTAAAATTTTCATAGAATTCATAAACATAATAGACCCAACAAATAAAACTGATATTAAAATACTAAGTCCTATATTTTTATTAGACGTATAAAGAATAAGTGAAAGTATTACAATTCTAAAAAATACATTATTAAAAATAGTAATAACAGAAGAAGGAAGTTTTGGTGCAATAAGTGAACCATATAGAATAAAAAATATATAAAGTACACTCTTAATAGAAGTATTATCCAAAAAACCTAAAAATTCATTTGCTTTTTTATTAACTAACTTAACTTTATCCATAAATGTTATTATGAATAACATTTATAAAATAAAATAAAAAGAAAAATATTGTTTCATTTACTAATCATCATCAGGACCACTATTAACTTCATCATCAGATACATTAGGCATAGAATCATTATATGATTCTTCATTTTCATCACTCGATTCATTACTCGATTCATCACTCGAATCATCACTCGATTCATCAGAATCAGTTACTTTTTCAGTTTCATTTTGTTCTACTTGCATCATAGTAAAAATAAATAATAAAAATAATCCTACAAATGTATAAAAGAACATAGCTTGTTTATTGATTTCTCCATCTAATACTCCATTAATAGTATTAATTTTAACTTTAAAAAATTCCATATTATTTTCTTATTTGTATTGATAATATTAATATAAAAAGAGAATTTTTATTTTTCAATTTTTATTTTTCTTTTATTTTATACCCGTAGGACTTTCTTGTAAAAGTCTTTCCATTTTATCCTTCACTATAGTAAGATAAGCATCTACTGGTTTTCTATCCTTTTCTTCAAGAGACAATTCATATAAGATATCATTGGCTAGATTTGTATATTTTACAGCTAATCTTTTATGTGTATCTTCTAAGATAGAATATCTGAAATATTTATGTAAAGATGTAAGAACTGTAATAGATATAGAAAAAATACCAGTAATTATATTATATGTACTATCTTTTATCTCTAAAAAAGATGTAATTCCTAAAGAAGATGATAATAATATAATAGGTACAGAAATCATAACTTCCTTCTTACAATACAAATTCTCATGATTTGTATGAATATCTGCAAAATGCAATAATTCATTTTTCCATGTAACTAACAAATCCTCAGGTTCCATATGATCGAATGTAAGATTAATAGACATATTTGATATTTATAATATTAAATATATTTTTTTTAAATAATTGTTTCGGATACATCAACCTATTACATGTAACAAAAGTTAAACATCATGTAACAAGAGCATAGTATATCTACTAAGGCTGTATCTTGCAATAAAGTT
>Ga0214235_1000508_pt1 | contig 15384 bp, 19 predicted proteins | sample TroBogypolimnion_2_FD_153073 | JGI IMG/M metagenome (GOLD analysis project Ga0214235, IMG submission 153073) | Freshwater microbial communities from Trout Bog Lake, WI - 15JUL2008 hypolimnion | ecosystem: Environmental > Aquatic > Freshwater > Lake > Hypolimnion/Profundal zone ... | reverse complement strand
TAAAAACTTTATTGCAAGATACAGCCTTAGTAGATATACTATGCTCTTGTTACATGATGTTTAACTTTTGTTACATAATGTAATAGGTTGATGTATCCGCATCATTTTTCCATGATATCTAATATATCATTAAATAAATTCATATCATCATATGTTGGATATACAATTTCTACTATAAATTGTTCTGCATTATAATCTTTAAATTCATCATCTACATATACACTAATAGCAGTATGTACTTTTTCATTAATCTTAGTTATAGTAAATGGAAAATTAAATAAAGAACTTATATATTTTATAGATTTATTATAACGATCATATACACGTATAAAATATCCTTTATCTTCTAATTTCATAAGTAATTGTACATTAGTTAAAGATGAAAATAATTTTAAATACGGTTTCTGTTTCAAAGTTTTTTCATTAATATATGGTTGACTTTCTACTGTCAAAAGTTTTTTTTCATTTATAGAAACAAGTAAAGAAAGAATAGGTATAGTTTCTGAATCTATAGATCCAAAATGATATATTGTTTTATTTAATGAACCATGTAAAAATTTAATATTAAGATCTAATAAATCATTATGATTTTTTGCATTCGCATATAATAATTCTACTTTATCCATTAAAAATTAATATAATTAGATTTTTTTTTTCAAAAATAAATATTTATTTTATATTTTTTTATTAATTAATTAATAATGAAGGAAATAGAATGGTTGTTATTAATATTATCTATACTCTTATTGGTATTATTTATACTTTTATTTATACTATTTCGTAGAATAACAAAAAGAAAAAGACTTCTTAAAATAAGAAAAAATATGAAAGAAAAAATTATAGTAACATTAACAACATCACCACAAAGAATAGATAAAATAAAACCAGTACTTTCTTCTATTTTAACACAGACATATAAAGTAAATATGATAATTCTCAATCTTCCATATATATTCAAGAGAAATAATACAAGTTTTGATACTATACCTGATTTTATAACTGAAAATGAAAATATACATATAAATTGGGTTGAAGATATAGGACCAGCTACAAAAATAATATCAACTAAATTATATAATAAAATACACTTTGAAGATGATGATATATTTATTTCTATAGATGATGATACATTATATGATAATAAATTTATAGAAAATTTTATGTATAATTCTATGTTATATCCAGATTGTGTATTAACAGGAAATTCATTTATAAATTTTAGACCTGGTATTAATAAAAAATATCCATATATGCAACTTCTTGAAGGATTTTCAGGTGTTCTTTATTATTATAAATTTATTAAAGATATTGATATTAATATATTCTTAAATACAAGTAAAGAATGTTATTTAGGTGATGATTTATTTATCTCTAATTATTTACGTGGAAAAGGTATAGATATAGTAATGATTGGTAGTAATAATAGACAATTGGATTATGGTTTTAAAAGTGATGCATTACATATGACAAAAGGTAGTAATGTTGGTAATTATAAAAAATGTATTAATCATTTAAAAGAGAACGGAGAACTATATTTAGATATAGAACATATAGATTTTTTAAAATAATAATTGAAAAATGAAAACTATCATAATAATAGAATAATAGAATAATGTCTCGAATTATTTCTTTTAGTGGTAAAAAAGGAAGTGGTAAAACAGAATTAGCTAAAGTATGTGAAAAAAGAGGATATAAGATTGTTAACTTTGCAGATGATCTTAAAGATTTGGTATGTACATGTCTACATATAGATAGATATTTCATGGAAGAAAATAAAGATAAAGATAAATTATATGATATAAGACATAATATAATTAATATGAATGGAAATTTTGTAAATATATTTACATTTATATCAAATACTACTAATATAGATAAAATTTATGTAGAACAATGTATATCTCGTAGTTTTAATTCTATCCGTGAAATTCTTCAAATAATAGGAACTGATTTAATCAGAAAATATAATAAAACATGGCATATTGATAGATTCAGAGAAAAGGTATTGAAATTAAATGTTCCTATAGTTTGCGGAGATTGTAGATTTATCAATGAAAAGAAAATTATAGAAGATTTACATGGAGAATGTTGGTATATTATACGAAATCAAAAAAGGTCTGATGATTATCATATATCAGAAAATGAATTAAATAGTATTGATTTTGGAAATAATATAATTTTAAATGATGAAAATAAAGAGTCATTCATTTCTTCATGGAATGAATTTATGATATTAAATTCAGTATGATTTATTTTCTTTCTATCATATTTCTTTTTGACATATATTCCTCTATAGCTTTACATGTAACTGTTTTATTTCCAACAACTTTTATATCAAATAGTTTTATAATATCATCTAATTCTTTTTTAGAAAATGAAGCACATTCCTTACCTCTTGGTATTTTTCTAATATTTCTTTCATTTTCTTCTACTTTTCTCTTATCTACTAGTTTAAACATATTATTATCTATTAATCCATATAATTTATGACTTTTATCTATCTCTATTATTACTTGTGTAATAGGAAGAGGTTGTGATGATGTACTTGGTATTGGTATATTTTTTTCTATAGGTTTTTTTACTACAGAACCAATAGATGTTAAATATTGATCTATAGTTTTTCTATTTGGTTCTTTCTTTTTAATAATAGTCGTAGGTTTAAATACATAATAACCTTTAGTATAAATTATATAACCAAAATTAGAATTATGATCTAATAATTCTTGTTTTGTATCTATCATTTCTTGTAATGCATAATATATATTGAATTCATTCAATTTATTATCTTTTAATTTATTAACTATCTTATCTAAATCCCATACATTTGCTACACTGAATAGTTTAGAAATTTCTCTTTTAATGAACTTGATTTCAGATGGAGATACTTTATTTGAATATGTCAATGGTTCGTCTTTATCAACAGATTCTTTATATGAACATTCATAATCACATTCCATATAATCACAATCACGTTCTCCATCTTTATAATAATTTTTATATTCACTATTTCTTTTCATATCTTCTATTCTCTTTTTATTTATAAAACAATCAATTGACACTGTCTTAAGCAATCTTTCTACTTTTTTAATTTGTCTATCCTTTTCTTCTGACATAATATATTTTAATTCATCTATAAGCATTTCTTTATTTGGACTTGTTGCCACATATTTAAATATTTCAACTTCTTGATCTTTACGTGATAAACCATCATGAGAATGATTACGAACAGCTCTTCCTATAACTTGATAAATACGAGATAAATTCCAACTTGGTTCTAATACATGAACTTGTCTTATACGTTTAAATGTTACTCCTTCTGATACCACAGGAGATCCTATAAGAATACGAATAAGAGAACCATCTTTATTTTCCATACTATTAAAAATATCTTTAATTATCCTTCTTTTAGAATCACTTAACTCTGTACCAAATAGAACATAATTATTATGATTATTTTCTTTTTTCTTTCCAAATTCTGTAAATCCATTCATATCTAACATCTTTGAAATAAGTTTAGTTCCTCCTGATAATACAAAACTGGAGTATATAAATATAGGACCTTTTGCTTGCTTAATATTTTGAAGAATACTATATAATTTAGTAGAATATCTTTGTAATATATCTTCATGTAAGAAAGATAAATCTTTTGGTAAATATTTTATTCCATGTAAAGTTTGAATTTCATCAGAATCAATAGGATTATTTTCTATTTGTCTCTCATCTTTTGCTGGAAATACAAGTGTAGATGAATCTGATGTATTTTTATGAAATGTGTCTTCTTTTACTTTACTTTCAATATATTTATATATATTATACTGATATTTACTCATCTCACATTTAATAACATTTATATTTAATTTACCTGTAAGTTTTTCTCCTTTCTCTATTTTACGTGGGAAATTAAGAGGAGATACAGCTACATTTGATATTTTTCCTATCATACTTTCAGCTAACAATGCTTCTCCTTCTTTTGTAAATACTGGTAATACTACTTTCTTTAATATAGTATTTTTTAATAATGATGATTCTTTTTGTTCTATTACACCTTCTTTATTTTGTGTAAAATAAGGATCTCTAAAATTGAGTAGATTTGATATTTGAATCATTTCTTCGACATTATCCATCATTGGTGTACCAGATAATAATATTAATCTGATATTAGTACTATTTTGTAATACTTTATAAATAGCATCTTGGTTTTCATTATTCGTTATATTTTGAATTTCATCGATAATTACAACACTGTTTGATAATTCTGTTATTTTTCTACCTTTTATTTCTCTTATAAGTTCTCCATTAGAATCTTTTGCTTGTTTTTTAGTATTATTTCCTAATTCATCTTTCTCAAATACTTTCTGTCCTAATGTTTGATTTACAAATTTTTCATAAGTATAAAATTCATAGTATTTATTTATCTCAAAAAGAGCTCTTTTATTTATTTTTTCTTTAGTTTCTCCTGAAATAGCTGGATCAAGTAAATCTTTTCTATATTTATCATTAAAATATTCATCATTAGTACACCCACTTTTAATTTCATCTATTATAGTATCTTTAATAATATTATTTTTAACAAAGAAAATGATTTTCATTTTACCTTTAAATCCTTCCGCGATTGATATTGCTGAGCAAGTTTTTCCTGTACCCATTGTGTGCATAAGTAATAAAGAATTATATGGAGTATTTGGATTTATAAACTTCCTTAGAAAATTTTGATATGATTCTTGATATGCATATGGTTTTTTATCAAAATCCTCAGTAAATTCTATTTTTCTCGTAATTTTATTTAGAAATGACGGATCATTTATATCTGGATAAAATGACATAATATTTAATTATTAATTATATAATAAATTAAAAATTAATAATAAATTGTACTTGTGTATTTATTCTATACATGTTTCACATACATACTCATTATTAGGAGTTGTCATTATAGCTTGTATATACATTATTATTTCAGAATCAGATTCTTTAATATCTATTTGTTTATCTTTTTTCATAATTGATCTTATTTCAAGATAATCTTCTATTTCTTCTATAACTTTACCATACTTATCAATACATTTTTTTAAATCTATAATAATTTGTTTATGACTTTTATTAATAAATATAGGTATTATTTTTCAAATCATTAACTCCTAATTCTTTTTGTAAATTTCTACAAAACTCTTTCGATTATAAGTTACACTATAATAATTTTCACCACATAATTCACAATCTAAATTAATACAATTAAAATATGTATGTTCTTCACGTTTATGTTCAAAAAATTTTGATTGTGATGTTGATACTTCATTACAAATATTACACTTATACATAATTAAATATTTAATTTAATATTTAATTATTTATTTTTCAATTATTAAATTTTATAACGATACCCGCAACTTTTTCTTAGACAAGTTATAAAGCATGTCTCTGGTTCATCACAACTTCGTAATTGCCTAGTATAATAAGTTGTCTTATACTGTTTACATTTTCTACATTTCATAGAAGATTCTGTTAATTCTTCATCTTTAACTTCGTGTATAATCTCCTCCTCTCTAACATACTTCTCAGGCATCATTTCCTCATGAGTCATAAATTCAGAAAGATATTCTATGGTAAATTCACCTTCCACGAATCGTCTAATAAGATTCTCATTTTTAATATAAGATGTTGGGTCTAAATTAGATAATAATGATTTCATTCTATTTACATAATAAGTCTTAAACATTTTATCAGAAAATACATCTAAACAAGATGTGTCAAGAAGATCATAACGCTTAGTAATAGCATAATTAAAAATTCCATTTTCAAATAATATAGATAATTTTTTTATATCATCAATACTTGTTTCAATATTTTCAGTTAATATAGAATTACATTTTTTTATACATAATAGTCTAAGCGGAGTATCAATATCCTTCATTTAATTTTTTAGTTATCTCTTCAATATAAAATTCAATGTAAGGAATATCTATTTTTATATCATTTATATTATCAGTTACAGTTTTTAATATTTTTTCAATTTTATTTTTAAATATATGTGTTGGACTTTTTTTATAAAAGAATAATATAAGTTCAACAAAATTTTCTCTATCTTTTGATGATTTATCTAAAATCTCATTAAATATATTATCGAATACAGTGAATATTCCTAATTTAATTATTGATGGTTCTAATTCAATTATTGTCATTTTTTTATTAATATATAAAGTAACTAATGTTTTTATATCAGTAACATCTAAATATGTTTTCTTTGCAAAATTTTCAAAACTTCTATGTTTATTACCAACCCATCCTTTATTTCTTAAAGAAAACATATCATTTAATAAAAACTTGATACGCTTACAACAAAACCCGTTTATTATTATTTCATGGAGAAAATCAAATAAATTGTCTAATTCTATCATTTCATTATTTTCCATATTTTTACCACATATAAAAATTAAATGACAAATTAATTCTATACCAATATCTCCTTTTTCATATTTTAAAATATTTAATGTTAGTTTTAATTGTTTAAGTGATACTATATTTCTTATATACATTTCTCCCAAGAAATGAATTATATTTATAAATTTATATTTTTCTTCTTCGAATGTTTCAGAAGATTCATTTATATTTGATATAATGTCAAGTATATTTTCTATTAATTTAATTATAAATTCTTCTCTAATTTCTATATCACAATTACCATTTATTTTTATTTCTTGACATATATCAGCATATAAATCACTATAATATTTTTCAAGAAGAATTTTATAAGAGAATAAAGATACCATTTTATCTACAATATTCTCATCATTTGCAAATTTAATAGTATTACAAATACGACGAGTCATGTATAACATATTATTTTTATCTATTTTATTAAGAAGACCTGTTAATTTACTTTTAGTAAGATCTTTAACAACTATATTTATAATACGATGTTTATTTTTTCTAAAATCTTTTTTCTTATAATCTTTTCCATTATATTTTATTTGATTTATAATATTATAAGAAACACCTTCAATCTCATTAGTAAATTTAGGTTTTTTAGATACTGAACTAAAGGAAAGTAGAAAATCTTTTGTATATCTAACTGTTGTTATTGCCATTAATAGTAATTATTAAGATAAATTACTATTAATTAATTATTTTTTTTTCAATTTTTTATTAACTATTAATTATTCAAGAGGGACGAAAAGATCAGAAAGGTATCCCATTAAATTAGTGTATGAAAACATTAACTCAGGATTCTTAAGATGAGCAGGTAATCTTGGTTTACCAAGAACTTTATCTAAAGGACCATCAGGGACAAAACATTTCTTATCTTCTACACATTGAAGACTATTTTTCTTAATATATCCACATAAGAAACTATGTACTGCATTCCTACTTGATTTACTTCCCTTAGGTTTTTCCATAAGATCACATAATGCATCAGTCATAACTCTTTCAGGATGTTTTCTTGGTTTCTTTCCAAGATTAGTCTCCTTAGTCTTCTTCTTTTTATTAAGATTCTTTAGTTCTTTTTTATAAAGAACTGATAGTTTCTTTAAAGTATGTGAATGTTCTCTGAACATCTTAAAGAGATTTTCTGTTTGAGAAATCATAAGAGTTAAAGTATTCTCCACATTTTCTACCTCATCCACAGCAACAGGTTCAACATCAACATTTAAAGTTTGATCTTCAAACTCAGGTACTTCTTCAACAACAGGTTCTTCTTCAATAATAGGTTCCATTTTTAATTTCTTCTCTCTTCTTTCTCTCCTTTCCTTCTTTTCAACAACAGGCTGTTCTTGTTCTTGGACTTGGACTTGGACTTGTTCTTGTTCTTGTTTCTTATTAACACGGAGTTTTCGTTGTGTAGTTGCCATTTTATAATGTAAATAAAATAAAATATTACTTTTTACGGGATACTATGTATATGAAACTTTTTTTTAAATCATTTATCATTTTCAATTTTTTTTTAAGTATTATTTATACTATTTTTATATGTTTTACTTTTTTTGAAAGAATATCCATTTCCTTCTTTCTTTTATCTATTTCTTTTATAATAATTTTAATTTCCTTATCACATTGGTTTGCAAATTGTTTGATACGTATAATAGCTTTTTTATGTCCTTCATCGTGTTTTTCTGTAGGAACACAAAAATATGCATACTTTTCTCTAAGCATATAATGATCAGTATAATCTTTTATTTTTTTCTCATATTTTGTTAATATTTCATCAAGTTCTTTATTAGATAATGAACTTATTTTACGTGAAGAAATACATCTTTCACTTTTAGAACCTATTATAGTTAATGATGGATATTTTTTGTATTCTTTAATTAGATCTGCACATAAATTTTTATGATATGCACAGTATGGTTGATTGGCATTTACAAATTTTTCACATCTCTTATCATTTTCACAAAAACCAATACAATACGATCTTCTTATGGGATAAGACATTATTATTTTATATTGTTTATAAAATAATAAAAAAATACTATATTTTTATTTAAAAAAAAGAAACAAATATATTTTAATATGGATGAAGAAACTAAACAACGCTGTCTTATACAATTAGAAAAATTAATTGAAATTAATAAATCTTTACCTAAACAACGTACTCCAGAATGGTTTAAATTACGAGAATATAAAATTACAGCATCTAATGTAGCAAGTTGTTTAAAAAAAAATTTTACAAACTGTAATTCATACATAAAAGAATATGGTCTGGAAGAATCTTTTGAAAAATCTGAAAATAAATATTGTAATACATATAGTAGTGAAACTGAATTTATACTTCAAAAGAAAAATTATATTAAATTTGAAGGTAATAAAGCATGTGATTGGGGAACTAAATATGAACCAGTTGCAACTATGTTCTATGAAAGATATAAAAATTATACTGTACTTGATTTTTCTTTAATACCACATCCAACTATAGATATTATAGCAGCAAGTCCAGATGGTATTTGTAAAGAAAATGGTACTATGTTAGAAATAAAGTGTCCTATGAATAGAAAAATTGATGGTAAACCACCAATATATTATTTCCAACAAATGCAAACACAATTAGAATGTTGTGATTTAGAGTATTGTGATTACCTTGAATGTGTTATAAAAGAGTATGCATCAATAGATAAACTAAATGAATTTGGAGATGAACTTACTATTCATGATAAACATGAACATAATAAAACAATATCTCCTTTTACAAAAGGATTAACTGTGACAATAGGTACACCAACATATAATAAAGTGTTATATCCTCCACATAAATTTCTTACATTGGAAGAACAAATAGAATGGGCTGAAAAGAAAAAAGAAAAATATAAAGTATTAAATGTTACTGTTATGTTTTATAAAATACATGAAATAACATTAACATCTGTTAAAAGAGATAGAAATTGGTTTAAAATAATACTTCCTCAATTATACAGAACAGCTGAAAAACTTAAAACATTCGATCCTATTCTATATCAAAAAGATATAAATAGATATAATAAAACAGGTTCTGTTATAGTATTTAATCCCATAGAAGAGCAATTTGGTACTAAATGTCTTTTAATAACTGATGAGGAAATTAATATGAAAAAGAGAAAAAAGAAATAAAAATCATCTTTTTCTTTTATTTTATTTTATATTATTAAAACAAATGTCAAACCCAGTAGATACTATCATATTAGAAAATTGTCCTGTTGGACAAATTAGAGGAAAAGGAGGTAATTGTGAAAATATATGTGATTCTACACAAGATTTTTTTGATAATGAATGTATTTCTAAATGTTCTATAGGAAAAAAAAGAGATCCTATAAGTGGTAATTGTGTTAATACATGTCCTATAGATTATGAATTTGATGAAGGTTATTCTGGAGAATATACAAAATGTAGACCTACAACATCCAGGACAAAATTAAAAGATACTCAATTTAATTTAGAACAAAAAGTAAAAGATATTAGTTCCGTAGCTTCATCTAAAGGATTTGATAGAATTGATCAAGTTTTACTTATTCTTACAGTAATTATGTTTATTGTTACATATGCACTTATAGCAGTTCAATTAAAGGGAGTTGGAATGTTAAATGATTCAATGGTTGCTACTATGATGATTTTTTCATTTATATTTTATATTATAGGTATTACTTATGTATCATATAAGAGTAATAGTAAAAAATCATTCTTCTTCATGATGATATTATCATTTTCTTTAATGATAGCTGTATCATCTACTTTAATAAAACATAAAGATGATAATAATACAACTGCAACTACAACTACAACTATAACTCCATTATAATTTAGTTAATGCTTCTTTGAAATTATTTATAGTACCAAACATAAATATACAAGGTCTTTTTGATATAACAAAATGAATAGCATCATTCATATTTAATCTTTTATATTTTATTAAATATGCAACTATAACAGATGCAGATCTATTTATACCTGCCATACAATGAACAAATACTTTACCTCCATTCATTAACTCATTATAAATCATGGGTAATACTATATTAAGATGACGTGATAATATATTATTATTATCTGTATCTGAATAATCATCTAAAGGAATTCTATAATTTCGTATATTTGTAAATGGTATAGGAACATCTTTTGTTACATTTATTATTAGTGTAATACCTTTTTTATCCATGAATTCTCTATCTATTGCTGATTTATAGTTACCTAAAAAAAGATTAGGTAAAATTTCATCATTATCATTTGAACAACCAAACATAATTTATTTTATATAAATAAATTAATATAACTATTATTTTTTTATCCTAATGAAATCCATTTCATATGAAATTGTTCAACAGATGAAAAACATTCTTCAGAAAAATTATTTGTACTCATAGGTAATTCATTATTCATTGCTTTAGATAATAAATCAGTACTTATAGAATTATTATTAAATAATTTATCTTTCCCTTTATCAACTCTTTTTTTTAATTCTATCATTTTTTCATTTTCAAAATATTCATTATTAAATCCATTTTCATATGAAATATTCATATCAGTATATTTTTGTGATGTAACAGGTTTATTTGCTACTTTTTTTACTTTAAATTTATCTATTTCTTTTTTATCTTCATTTGTTCTTTCTGTTTTTATAAATGATAAACCATACTTTTTTTCAAATTTATAATCTTCTTCTTTTTGTTCATCCTCTGTTACCATTAAACCATTAAAAGTATAAACTTTAGCATGAGAAGTATCTGAATATGGTATTATTTTATCTATTCTTTCTAATTGTTTATTTTCTTTTTCATGCTTATCTTTATAAAAGTCAAATGTTTTATTAAATTTTTTAATATCAAATGAATCTTCTATTTTTTTTATTTTTACAGTATCATCTATATTATATTTAGAACAAATTACTGGTTTATTAAAATCACGTACTTTTTTAACTCTTTTTTCAAATGTTTCAGTAATTATCTTATCTTCTATGTTTATATTTTCTCTTTGTTCCGGTATTTTAACATGAGTTCCTTTTATTTTTTTTTCAAGTTTTAATTTATCTTTAATAAATTTATAAGATGTATTCAACAATTGGAATTCTAATACTGTTTTTCCTTTAGTTTTATCAGGATGAAGATAAAGAGCTTTTTCTTTATATTTTTTATTAACTTCTTTTTCTGTACAATCTTTATTTACTCCAAGAATAGAATAATGATCTATTTTTAATTGTTTTAATAATACATTCATTATAAGTATAATAAATGATATATATATTTATTTAAATAAAAAATATAAATGAGATAATAATGAGTAATGTTTTTATAAGAGGTTCTATAGGGGTAGAAAATGGTTATATCAAAAACTCACCTATAGATATGAATAATATAAAAATAACAAATTTACATGATCCTGTTAATGATCAAGATGCTGTTAATTTACGAACATTGAGATCACATAACAATACTTTAGTTGTAACACTTGCAGGTATAAATCCTGTTACTATAGATGATAGTTTATCTGGATCATTTTTTATAACTATTTCTGGAAGCACATGTGCATCTTTTGCTATCAGTAAAGCAGATGAAACTAAAATAGTATATGCAAATAGATACTCATCTTCAAGAGCACCTATTTCAGGAGAACAATTAGAAATAAAATGGGGACCAGAAGAAGGTATGAAATTAAATAAAGATGGTATTGGATATGATGGAGAATATATTGTTAAAATAATGTAATATACATCAATTGTTTTTGTGTTTTTATTTTATTTTAATTTCGTAATAATAATATATTTAAACATTATGGTAAAGAAGAAGAATAATAATAAGAAGCCTATTCCTATTAAGGCTCAACCAGTTAATAAACAAATTGTACCTGATATTAAAGTTGTTGATATAGTTAATGCTATTAGACCAGAGGTACATGATCATAAAAAACATCCAAGCATAGAAGAAAGAGATGCAGGGCATGATGATACTGTACGTGGAAGAACTGAACAAAGAGAAGGTGAGAGTAGTGAAGAAGATACAGTTATATTGCGAGGAAAGGGGTTATTTAATGAATGTGAATCTATTTATGATATAATCGAAGTTTTACGTGATTTTAGTGAATATCTTATAGATTTAAATGATAATGGTTTTGATTTATTAAATACAGTAGAGCATGATAAAATTTGTATAGGATTTGTTGGGCATAATGAAGATGAAGATGGAAATGAAGATGGAGATGAAGATTATGATGAAATTGAAGGAGAAGAAGATGGAGATGAAATTTATATTGAATAAGTATCAAAAATATCATTAATAATACCTATTAGATCATCACCCCAATGTATATCTACATAAATAGATGGTAATTTTTCCATGAATCTTACCCTTTTACGTAAATCTTTAATAATAGGAACATGAGGTCCTTCCCTTGAATTTAATGTTTTATAAACTCCTAATTCTTTTAATTCATCAAGATCATTTTTTTTATTTCTTCTGAATGAAAGTTTTCTTATCATAATTAATTACTTTATAAATAAAAGTATAAAGTAATTTATTTTTTTTTTTCAATTATTTAATTACTTCTTTTTCTTCTTATAAAAAATAGATAAGATAAAATAAAAGAAAATATAATAATAGGAATAGGTATATATAAATAATTAAATGAAAGATCTTTATGTATATTAAAGATAATACCTACTATTAACATTATATTCCATAGTATAACTATAATAATAGAAACTAAGTCTAATTCAAATTTATTACTATTTCTTGTAACAGATGTTCCCCATGAAATATTATACATTGTAAGAATTGCTATTATTTTACATGGAATAAGTATAGTAAAATATAATATAGAATACATTATAAAAAATATAAATTTAAATTCATGTGTCATTATAATGGCATATATACTTTTTATAAATGATATTAACATTATTATATATATAAATATTAACAATGAAATTGTATTTTTTACAAATAAAGTATTTATGATAGTATAAATTACAATAATACTATAAAATAACTGATATGTTATTTCAAGAGCAAGCCATGGAGAATGTATACCAAATGATGGTATTGTCCAAAATATTTCCCTAAAGAAACTTTTATTCCATCTTGTTTGTTGTTTTATAAATTTACTTATAGTTATAGGAGTATCTGTTTCACAGAAAGCATCTATTGTATATTTTACATTTTTTCCCTGTAATAAAACTAATCCAGTTAAATGTCTATCATCTCCATATGTACAATTTTCACCAAGAAATCTTTGATTTATCCATTTATCTATAATATCTCTAATAACAGAGACTCTATACATACCAAGTGGTCCTGATACACATGTTACACAACCATGAAAAGATTGACACCCTCTTTCTACATTAAATGCAAACCAATAACGTAATGATGACATAAATGCTACAAAACTAAATATATTCCATATTTTAACATCCCCAGTAACTGCACCTATATTATCATCAGAACTAATTACTCTATGTAATTTTTGTAAACAATTTTCATTTAATATTGTATCTGAATCGGTAGTTAAAATATATTTTACGTCAAAATATGAATATAATATAGAAAATGATGTATACATAGCTGCTCTTTTACTTATATGTTTTTGAAATATAAATATAGGTTTAGCAGTATTTACATCACACATAGAAAATAATGGTATATTTTCATATACCATTCCTTCTATAAATACTTCTTTAAATATTAAACCCATTTTTCTATCATCTTCTGTTTCATTTCCATCAGAACATACTACTAATCTACAATAATCTCCTTTTTCCATTATTTTCTTAACAGATAAAAGACAATTTTTAAAAAGAACAGGATCTTCTTTATATCCTACAACAGATATTCCTATAATATCATGAATAAATTGCGGTAATCGTAGTTGATTATTTTTTATATTATTTAAGTTTGTAAATAAATTTTGTAAGAATAAATAAATAAATAAAAATAAACCATAAATACCTACAGTATATTTATTTATAGAGAAAATATATAATTTAAATATATAACCTAATAATAGAGGAATTATAAAAATAATTGTTACACTTATACTATATATCAGTTTATTCATAATTAAAAATATTCGAATATTTTATTTAAATAAAAAGGAAAAAATAATAAATTTATAATAAAGTAATATTTTATTTTTGATGATGAACTGATTTGATGAGATTTATTTGTCCTATTATAATAGAAGTTAATATACTTGATAAGTACATATGTATTAGTCAAAGGAGGTGTTCCTGTCCAAGTACTATTTATTGCTGACCAATGATTAATAGTTAATTTACCAGAAGTTTGTGGTATATTAGATGTCAGATTTCCTTGAAATATATTATCCACGTAAAACATAACACTATTATTATACCAATCAAATCTATGTTCGTGAAAATTATTTGTTAGATTTATATTAGGATTTGTAACAAGAACTGATGTATTATATGCTACTTCATGTATATCTCTTCTTACTGGATGAATAGCATAATGTACTTTATTTTCTTTACTCAATATTTCTACATCTATCTCCGAATGTATATCTCCAGGTAATGTATAATTGTCTATCATAGATGTTTGAGATAATTTATTATCATAATAAAAAAGACTAAAACAAGTACCACTGATAGATGTTATTTTAGTACCTATTCTAAATGAACCATATAGAATATCATTATTTTTTGTAAAAAAACCAGAACTATTTATAGTACCATTATTAGATACAATTAATTGTAGATTACCATTTCCATCTACATTTACATTATCTTTATTATTACTCATCTTATTACTTGACCATGTAGAAATAATGAAATACTTTTTTATTTCATCTAAAGACATGAAATTATTAATTTCTATTTTATATTGCCAATTATCCATATATTAAAATAATTGAAAAAATATCCTTTTCAATTTTTAATATAATTAATGGAAGAACAATTAAAATACCTTCTTT